>OLFS01001186.1_pt1 | contig 21743 bp, 17 predicted proteins | sample 1605491 | NCBI WGS metagenome assembly OLFS01 (sample SAMEA3888921, study PRJEB22519) | human gut metagenome | biome: human gut; feature: human-associated habitat; material: faeces | place: Denmark | collected 2011 | reverse complement strand
TAGGTTCCCTCTACATAATTGATAGTATCCTGGTTCTGAATGCCTATGATGGTCACCATCTCTCCCGGCTTTGGTCCCGGAACCGTATAATCATACCGGACGTCCCCTTCTTCATAGATACCCCGGCCCATTCTGGCAGTTCCCACATAAGGCCTTGCGTTTTTATCCTCCTCCATGGTATTACCCTTAAAATCCCTTACAATCGCATATCCAGCCTCTTCAAGCATCTTCTCATCCAAGTCAGGGTCATATCTCACCATCATGTTCTGCAAGAAATCCTCGCCCAGATGGAACTCGCCCACATCTGCTTTTCCGATAAAATCACCATATTGGAAATTAGAATTCCATTCCATGTTATTGCCGGTCATGGCCTGATTCAATTCCTTCTTTTTCAGTTTCTGGCCGGAACGCATCACATGAGGTGCCTCAATGGTGATGCCCAGATCCTCATCATAAGCAGGTTCCAGAAGTTCCAGTTTCCCGCAGACAATGACGATTTTTCCATTATTGGCCGGATCATATCCGCCGGTTCCTACATAAACAGCCTGCTTCAATGCTTCCTCTCTCCCGCTACCGCCGCAGCCAGACAGCATAGGCGTTACAGCTAAAAGGCCTGTCACGGCAAGTATCAGCAGACCTGCTTTCCTTCTACTTTTAGTACTCAAGCTCATACGCACATTTCCCTCCTTTCTTAAGTCCCACAGACATTTGACTTACATTCAGACACCGCCGACGAACATTCGTTTCGCGCACATCTTCGGAATTCTTGCTGTAAAAATCTTTATCATCCTCCATATTCCGAATAATCATTCAGAAGGCGTACTGTATGATAGACTTCCGTTCCATACATCTGGATCATCAGGTCATTCTCATGGATAGACGGATACAGCCAGGCAAATTCCGACTTGTTACTCACATTATATCATATTTTTTCTTCAATTACATCCACCTAATTTTAATACACTGCCATTCGGCTTGCTTCTGTAACCAGCATCCGGTTAATCTTCTCCTGCATTGTTTCTTTTGCATCTTCATTGAAATGATAACGGACAACATAGACTGTCTGTCCGATTTTCTTTGTAAATGTGTTTCCCTCTGTTTTTGTATTCATCATTTTTTCCATAATCATTTTTTCCTTTCCTTTTGGATCCCCGGCAGAGAGTCATTCCATTGGTCTCTGTCAGGATACTATTCTTTCAATCAGGCCCAAAATGGGCACTTCCAGTTTCGCAGGCTACCTATATATAGCCTTCTCATTTTTGCTTGCAAAAAGCCTTATGATCACAGTACTTTTTTAACGTAAAAAGCGTTTTAATATGATGCAGCCAACGACAAGAAGCATACCTAACAAATATCATTGTCTATCACTTCTGTTTTCTCTGCCGATATCTCTCTGCTTAATGCCTAATAATCTTCCCTGTCAGGCAAGACGATAAGTACAGCGTATGCTTCTAGCGTGTGATATTTGAGAAGCCCGACAAGGAGTAGGCACTTAAAGGTTATTTTCAGGCACTTTATAGGCATTAAATAGGCACTTAGAAATACCTGTTTCCCCAGTGTTTATCATGCTTTAGGCACTTAGGCACTTTATTTTTAAATTAATAATGAAAAAACATATACTTATAAAACCCATATATTTAAGCATGATATATTTCAGGCTTTTCTAGTGCCTAATGCCTTTTCAAGTCGGATCAATAATTAACATCTTTCGTCCTCACCTTGACATGGACACCACGAAATCCCCGGCAATGGCGACCGTTTCCTACTGAGATATTCTTATCATAAGTCATTCCATAATCAACTGACCGCTCCTTAAATCTCCTTGCAAAGGATCTTTCGCTTACAGGTACATCCAAGTTATCATTGCACCATCTGCAATAAGCAACATATAAATCTTTTGACGTGGCATAAGTGCCTTTTTCCAGTCCGATATATCCGGTTGATTCCAGAAACGATAGGATATTGTCATCATCCTCCTGCATTTCATTCATCAATAACTGGGATTTATTACTGATCGTAAACTGATAATCGTTACGAACCAGTCTCTCCAATCCCTCAATGCACCATAGAACTATGCCTTCCACTTCTTCCATCATCTTGTCTGCCAAATAGGGATCATTGATTCTATCCGGCGGTACATCTTTTGTTTCCAGAATAATCTGACGTCTGTAAAAACCTTTACTCCTGTCAAAAAGCGATTTTAATGTACCGTTTCCAAATGCCAGTATTCTACAAACAAGAATTCCCTGATAGCTTTGTTTGTTTTTTTTCTCTAAATCCATTTCGTCCTCAGCTGTGACAATTGTTTTAATCACATTCGTTGATGGTAATGCTTCTGTTTTCATATCATCATCCAGATACAACAGCTTGCCTTCCTGATCGGCTCTGGCAAATTTGTCAGTTTCCAGTTTCTGAAGGCTTCCCGAATTCATGTTATGACCAAATATTCTTTTTAAGATTCTTCCAATACGGCTTTTTCCTTCCCCGCCTTTTCCGATAATCAGCAGCATCTTCTGACCTCTATTGCTGGGAATAAGACAATATCCCATAAACTCCTGCAGGCAGACAATATCATCCGCTTCGAGCAGTCCGTCCAGGAATGCCAGCCATCTTTCAGGTTTAGGTGCATCCTTGTTATAATTGACCGTCAATCGGTTCTGTGTCCATTCTTTCTGGTTGATAAACTTCTGATTTACAAAATAGGTTCCGTTCTTAAAATGAACCCGATCCTCTTTTATGGGAAGTGGATCTGAACGGGTATACATCTTAAATCCGCTTAAAACAGCCGTTACTTTAGCTGAAATTCCGCTGGTCCAATAGTGTTCTATAATATCCAAAATCTCTTTCTCCATTTCATCGTTTGGGATTGAACGGTCTATATCATACAATATTCCATTGATACACTTGATTTCATGTTGCTGCAGAATTGTCTGATACAGAAGGATTTCATTGATCTGCTTGCCATCGAACCAGATTGGCAGTTCCATTCTTGGCAAATTCTTTTCCACCTGTGTCTCTTCGGTTATTTCTTCAACTTTTTGTAATGCTTCCAGACGTGCAACCACATCGTCCGGCAGATTCTTCCTTAATTCGTTGCTCAATGTTCTTTACCTCCTCCTGACAGTCCAAAATCAATCTTGCACGATCTTCCAGCGAACCACTGAGAAGCACGTCCATCTTGTATTCAATAAGCGTGTATTTTTCCATCGCTTCGACAAATAACGGATGCCAACCATCATCTTCGATTCTGGGAGCATAATCAACTTTCCATTTCTTTAAAAGATGGAAGTAATCACTGTATACTCGAAAAAACCGAATCTGTTGCTCGTGAAAGAATTGATCCAGTGTCTGTTTCTTTTGTTTTGTTTTTTGATAATCTTTCGTCTTGTTATAACTTTGGTATTTTTCATAAGGTACAGAAAAATCCCCTGCCAGTTTTTCAGCTGACTCTTTTACAGATAGACTGAAATATTTAGCGACAAAATCAATCACATCTCCATCTGCCTGACAGGCAAAACAATGATACCTTTTATCAAGCTTCATGCTTGGGTTCTTATCCGGATGGAACGGGCAGACAGCCATTCCATTTCGTCCTACTTTGATTCCATAATATTCTGCAGCATTTCTTGCAGTAACAGCTTCCTTTACAGCTTCAAATAATTTCATATCTGCTCCTTTCCAAGAAAACAAAAAGCACTCGCATTGATTCAATAATGAATACAACGGAATGCTCTTTATCTGTCATCTCTATTCCATGATTTTTTCAAATCATTCTTTTTATTTGTTTCTCTTTCTGCCAGCTCTTTTTTCTTTTCTGCCAGACGGCTCATGATCGACGGTCTGGCTTTTTCTTTAATTTCATTTACAACCTTAACTTTTGTTTTTGGCTGCAGTAACGAATCCTTTACTGTTTGAACTGCCGTCATAGCTTTCATGATTTTTTTTATAACACCATCCAAACGATTTTTTGCATAATTCTTTTCTTTCTCCGAAGCTTTGCGTTGTGGCTGGTCGATCCAGTTCTTTGTGCCTTCAATAAGTTGAATATCATCTTGCCGGGTTTTAATCATCACTTCGTTTGTAACTTCTTCCACAGCTTTCTCATAAGCAACATCTGAAACATCCTGCAGTAAAGATTCAATATCATCAATCTCAAGAGTAAGCTTCTCTAACTGGTTTTTCTGTTCTTCTATTAGATCTCCCTGTTTGAAAATACGGTCTGAATTATTTGCAAATTCTGTATCCTGCTGTTTTATTTTTTCTTTCTGTGACTGAATAATCTCTTCATTTGCACGCACATGGCTTGACTGTTTTGCAAGCTCCAGACGATTTTCGTTTACCTTATCAATCTGCATAAGGATTGTTTCCTGTTGATCCGCAATTTCTTCTTTCTGCTTCATACGGATATAATCTTGTTTTTCCAAATATTTTCTTCCACCATATGATGGCTCTTCATCAAGTTCCAATCCATGACGTTTACAAATATCTAAAAACATCGTCCGACAGGCAGAATCAAAAACAACCTTGCGGTTATTTGTCTTTGATCTCTTCTTTTCCGGATTCGGAAGTTCAAAGCCAAGTTCTTCCAATGCTGTTTCCTGTTTCGGCTCAATTTCTCCATATCGGTTTGTAGCATCAAAAACATGACGCTCATGAATATGAGGTGTTGCTTCGTCCATGTGCAGCGACCAATCAATGATATGCACGTTAGAGCCAAACCGCTCATCGAACTCTTTCTTAAATTCATCAAATACTAAAATCAGGGTCTCCACAGAAGCGTGTTCATCTATTGTTCCAAGCTGATAGATACTTTCTTCCGGACAGGTCTTTTTGTTTTTCCAAACATCTTCCACTTCTTTACATCTGTCTGGGTGTCTGGCTTTCACATGTCTCTCATTTTGCTTCATAACGTAATCTCCATAATGCTCTTCATAGAATGCCATCTCAATTTGTTCAAAAGAAAAATTATTCTCTTTTCCCTGATCTTCCATTGTGGTATATCCCTGAAAGCAATCCCAGTAAATATTTTTCCGGACTCTTTCATTGTCGATATGCTCACTGTGTTCCGGATTAAATCTTCGATCATTGTGAAGCGGATTGTAAACTCCATTTTTTCCAGATCTGCCATTATGCCTTGTTCCTTTCATTCCACATTTCTCCTTTCTTTCAAGTTGTTTCCCCGAAGGGATTGCAGCGAAGCTGCTTAAAGGCTCTGTCGCCGTTACAGATAGTACCCAGTACCATATGGCGAAACGCCATATCACTGGGCAATGGCTGCCGCCCTTAACCTGCTAAGGGCTTTGCCCCTTAACCCCAGCAAGGTGTTGCCACCCTTTGCATTCCTGGCACAAAGGACTTCCAGCCCTCTGTACTCCCGGCAGACAAAACGAAACTCCTGTCGCTGTCCCTTCGACAAGTTTTCCGTTCTGCCTGTTTTTCAAAAATCCTCTATTTCGGATTTTGTGAAAATAAAAAAAGCCGACGCAATTTCAACTTTTACAAAAGTCCAAATACATCGGCTCAATCCTTTGACCTAATCGGTCATTATTCATTTTTTCAGACTGGCTCATACAGTCCATTCTTAATAATGAGTAAAACAAAAGGCACTAACTTTTTTACGGTTAATGCCCTTTGCTTAGTTATTAAGTTTTTCTTTATAGATTTCTATTCTTTCTGCCTGCCGAACTTTTTGACCTTTTTCTGGCAGTTTTTCAGAAACAATTTTATACCATGATTTATCAAAACCAACTGCTTTAAGAATTGTTGATTTATCCATCTGATCTGGTTGTTTTATAGAAATGTGTAAGCGATCTTGAGGTATTTTCTCTATAATTGTAAACTGGCTTCCTCCTGGTTGCCACGTGAATTTATGCAATCCAGATTCTTTCTCATATCCTTCCAAATTTCCACGTTTATTCCACTTAAACTCATATAACTCAGGATCATATCGAATTGTATCAAATTCGAAAACAAGATAGTCTTTATAATCTTTTGATTTAACCAAAACAACAGTTCTAACAAACTTAAAAATCTGGCGTACCGCTGATACTCTTTCATTCCAAATTTGCAAAACCATCTCTCCAAGTTCATTAGGATCAACCTCTGAATAATTATCTACTCCAAAGCTATATGTAACAGCATTTCTTCCACATATCAATCTAACTTTATCCTGATGTTCAATATCCGTTTGTCCAAAAACAGTTTTTGCTCCCCAACAACAATTATCTAAAACAACATCATCAAGACCAACATTTGATGGTTTCCATTCTGCTCCTACACATTCTGCAAATATCTGCTCCCATTCATTTCCTTCTAATGACATGCTCTGTTTTGTTGCCATCATATAAACAATATTTTGAGCTAATGTTTCTACAAATGATGTCGGAAACTTATTTACTGCAAACGGGGCAACTGCCTTATTTACTGTTCTTAATCTTGGCTCAGCCATGTGTCTCAGTCCTCCAAACATTAAATATACGAAGTAATTTTAACACAATTATGCTTAAAATGCCATTGGAATAAACTTTTCAATTACCATTTTTACCATATCTACTGGTATTGCATTTCCCGCCTGTTTTCTTGTTTGGCAATCGGAAACAACTATTTTAAATTCATCCGGAAATCCTTGCAATCTCAACATCTCTCGTGGCGTTAATCTTCTTTCACCATTCACTAACAAATAATTATAGCTAGCACCTGCACGTAATGCACAACTATACGGATATGAAGAAATATTTCCCGATTTATTTTCGTGCCAAATTGATGGAAAAACTTTTGCCGTATGCATTGCTTTTCTTTTCGCAACAATTTCTGGTGACGCATAATGTTTAGGATCAACTTTTTTTTCTAAAATGTCATCTAATGTTTTTTTGTTTTTTATTTCAAAATTCCAATCCATCTTAAATGGTTTTTTTGATCCTACAATAATTATTCGCTCTCTTTTTTGAGGTAGACCAAAATCAAGTGCATTCAACAAATGATAATCAACATGATAGCCTAATTCATCTCTTAGTGTTTCTAATATTGTTTGAAGCGTTTTCCCTCCATCATGACTTGCTAAATTCTTTACATTTTCCAATACAAAAGCCTGTGGTTGTTTTTCTTTTATAATTCTCGCTATATCAAAAAATAATGTTCCTCTTGTCTTATCTTCAAAGCCTTTCATTAATCCACAAATTGAAAATGCTTGACATGGAAATCCTCCAAATAGTAAGTCAAAATCAGGTATACTATTCGCATCAACTTTCGTTATATCACCTACAGGTTTTTCACCAAAATTAGCTTCATATGCTTGTTGTGCATATTTATCAATATCACTACTAAATACACACTTACCCTTTATTCCGAGATTGTCAAAAGCTCCTTTACTGGCATATCTAAAACCACCAATTCCACAGAATAAATCAATATATTTCAACGGTTTGGGATATACAGTTGTACTAGATTTAGGTACATCAAAAAATATCTTATCAATATCAACACTTAATGCTGTAGATATACGAAATGCAACCTCTACAGAAGGATTTGCAAGTTGATTCTCTACATTTGAAAGATATTTTCTGCTTATACCAACATTATTAGCTAATTGTAGCTGTGTAATATTTCTTTCTTTTCTAAATTCCTGCACCCTATTCATTTAAGCGTTTTCTCCTTTTTTGTGAACTATCATACTCAAAATATTATATTATGCTCACTAATATTTGTCTACATTTTTATGAAATTGTTTTTCATTTATGCTAGTTTTTTTAATCTCCCATCAATCTGATTTTAATTGCTTCCAGCCACACAACGAACCAACTTGCAATGATAGGCAACACATACAGTACGAACCCCACCACAAGCATTCTAATCGTCTCTGTGCCTGTTTCCTGCCCGAATCCATACCCTAATATAGCTGTGATACAGATAATCCCTGACAGGATATGAAATACAGTTGCAGACAGCCATGTAATGAACATGACCACCAGTTGTACGATTGTCAGACTTATACGCACTGGCAATAACAGAATCCTTATAATAAGTTTTACAACTACCATGACTGTCCACCCCTTTCACTGTTTCAGATAACTGCGATAGCTGTCTATCACAGAATCTGTAACACCGTTTTTGTACACTTTACGGATATCAACAACTTTTTCATCTTTTAATGTTTTCAACCAATCCAACAAATCTTTTCTGCTGTTTGCAAAATCACAGCATCTTCCGTCTGCATATTCAATCCGGTATCTCATAAGCCCCTCCTACACATAAACCAATTCACTTAAAATGATTTCATTTACCCGGCTTCTCACATTGTTTGCCTGGCGGACCCATTCCATTTGATCTCTGCTTTTCAATTCCTCTGTAATGCCTTCCTGCTTCATAATCTGATTCATGAGAAAATCTCTGCGTTCTATACACTGCTCATTTAAGTCTGCAAGGTAAGTCCAAAGCTTTCCGGTCAATGTCAGATAGGAATATAAGCCACTCTTGTAGTCTTTCAGATAGTTTCTGTGAATACTTCCATAAAAGCCAATATCGCGCTTTTCTTCCGGCACAGCGATCAATGGCAGATAGATTTCCCCGACAAGGATATAATCCAGACCATTGCTGTCATCGTGAACGATTCTTTCTAATTTACTCATGCTGATGCAACTCCTTTCTTCGGTTCTGCAGGTGGAAGCAGTGATACCGGAACGAACACACCCTTTGCAATATCTTCCTGACGGATTTCCTCTTTTTTTGCATCCATCTCAGCTTTCTTTTTTGCCTTTGTCCGTTCATAGTATTCTTGCTGCTTGCCATTTGCTTTTCTTTTCAAGTAATTCTGATGAAGCCTGTCTTTTCTGGCTTCCCGCTTCTTCATTTCTTCAATTTCCTCTGGCGTCATTTCCACCTCACCGAAATGTGGCGGTAAATATTTTCCAATGAAATTAAAATAGATTTCCACTTCCTGAGTTGTCTCAATGCTTCCTTTTCGATCACGCTCATGAACCACAATCTTTTCTACAAATTCATTCAGCATGTAAGTAGTCAATTCCTCAAAATTTTGGTATTTATCAACCAGAGCAATAAACTTCTCCGCTGATCTGCGACCTTCTTCATAACCTGATAATTCAGTTTCCATATCTGCAATTTCTGCCGACAAATCTTTCTGTTCTTTAGAATACTGTCCGTCAAGAATCGCATAGCGTTCATCTGGCAGCTTGCCAAGAATATTGTCCTCATAGATTCTGCAGATAAGTTTTTCCAGTTCCTGCACACGCTTTTTTGCTTCTGCTAATCTGTTTTTCAATCTTGTGATCTCACTGGACTGCTGTGAAGTCTGTGCCTTTTTTACTGTCTCCAAAAATTCTTCATGATTTAACTGTGAATACTCCGCAACAGCCTTTAAAAGTTCCTTAATCAGCTCCATAACCACATCAGCATTAATTCTGTGCTGTGTCTGGCAGAGTGTTCCAACCGGAACTTTAGAATATGCAGAACAGGTATATTGTGGCACTCGCTTGCCATTATTTACCCGGTGGACATACATTTTTGAACCACAGTCTGCACAATACATCAGACCTGTCAGTGGGTGGGCTTCTCCCCATCCATCCGGATACCTTCTCACATTGCTTCGGATTCTCTGCACATTGTCAAAAGTTTCCTGATCTATGATTGCTTCCTGCGTGTTTTCAAACACCGTCCAGTTATCCTCAGATACATAATGGCTTTTCTTATCCTTGAAATGCTTTCTGGTCTTGAAATTCACTGTATGACCAAGATACTCTCTTTTCTTCAGAATACCTGCAACAGTAGAAGAGCCCCAGCCATAAGGATCTTTGATTTCTTCTACTCTGCCTTTCCATAATCCGGCATCTTTCTTTGCCATATGAACCGCTGGTATCTCAACCTTATCCTCTTTCAGTGCCTTGGCAATCTGATATGGTCCGTACCCGTCCATTGTCATGTGAAAGATTCTCCGTACAACCACAGCTGCTTCTTCATCAACAATCCATACATTCGGATCATCCTTGTCTTTCAGATACCCATACGGTGTTGTACTTGCCACATGCTTGCCGGATTTTCCTTTCGCCTTGAAAGTGGATTTTATCTTTTTACTGGTATCCCTTGCATACCATTCATTCATGATATTTCGGAATGGAGTAAAATCATCGTCCTCCCGGAAACTGTCTACATTCTCGTTGACTGCAATCAGGCGGACATTCTTCTGTCGCAGCAATTCCATATATTGCCCGACTTTCAGATAATCTCTTCCCATTCGGCTCATATCTTTAATCAGGATCGTTCCGACTTTCCCTGACTCTACTTCTTTCATCATGGCAAGAAAGCCTGGACGATCAAATCTTGTGCCGGAGATACCATCATCAGTAAAATGAACAAGATTGGTAAATCCATGTTCTTTTGCATATTGTTCCAACAGTTTCTTCTGATTTGAAATACTGTTGGATTCTCCATTTAATTCATCATCACGACTAAGACGTTCATACAACGCTGTCATGAATCCCTGTTTCTCTGTCATAGTCAGATGTTCTCCTTCCTTCGTTTATTAAGTTCCTGTTCTCATCCCATATCCGTTCCTATACCGGGTTCTGATGTTTCCGGGACGTATTAACCAGAAAAGACACGCTGAATGCCTATTCAGTTCTGGTATCACTACGGGCAGGCTGTTTCGTTTTCAAAGTTCGTGTAAGAAGTAAAAAAGATTCTTACACTAAACGAAATGCTCAGAGGTCTTTTTACAGCCCCCTTACTGCATCTTTTTTGATTTCGTGTCATCTTTTTAAAGTTCCTTACACAATCTCTGTACTGACGAAACAAAATACGGACATGTTTTGAAATTGTTTTTTACAAAATACAATTTTGTTCTTTAAGGTAAAAAAATAAGCCTCAAGAGACTTTTTAATCATTTTGGAGCTCCAACTCTTTAAATTTGATTGATTAAGAAGTCTCTTCAAACTTACTACACCGCTGGCGAGCTTGTATTTCTTATACTGCCTCACGGCGAAGTGCTGGGGGCTGCGGCGTTCCAGCCCGTCAAACATATAGTCCACCGCATTTTTGAAGGTTTCGTCATCCTCCCGGACTTCCATGCTGTTTATCATTTCCACCAGCGTATTCATGTTGCGTTCTTCCTCCGGCCCCTCAAACACGATGTAGGCCACAAGGGCGCAGTACAAGAGGGTTTCGGCTTTGGTCCAGAACTCGTCGCCCTCCTTGCCGTCGCCTTTGGTGTTGGCAATCAGGGCGGTAACAAATTTCAAAACATCGCTTTCTGTCTTGATATAGGCCAGCGGATTGTAGTGCATGGATTTTGAAAAGTCGATACTGTTGAACACCCGCACCCTGTATTTCTCCCGTTGCAGAAACCGCCCGCACTGGTCGAGAGTGCCGCCCTTCGGGTCTACCACCACATACGAGGAATGGGCTTGAAGAAGCTGCGGGGTCAGCCAGAACCTTGTCTTTCCCGAGCCGGACGAGCCGATGACACAGGCGTTTAGGTTCCGGGCATTGGCGGGTATCTTCGGACGGGTGTTCATGGTAAGGAACTCCGTCCCGGTCAGAATGACATTGTTCTGAAATTTAGGGTCAACAAATGGCTTTATATCTTCCTTTGTTCCAAAGCGGGCGGTGCCGTACTCCGCATCCCGCCGGAATTTTTTCGCCTGCCTGATCTTTGACTGTATCAGCAGATACACCCCAGCCGCACCGGCAAGGCCCACCAGCAGGTCAATACCTCCCAGCCCCGGCCAGTAGGTTTCAAATGCTTTGGGGAAGGTATCGAGCATCCCCATGAGCTTTGTCCCGAAGTCTGTGCCGGGGGCGATCCGGTAGGCCGTCCCGATTTTGGAGAAGAACCAGAACACAAAGAGGTACGGCAGGTTTGGGAGCACATATTTTCTGATCTTGTCACTCAACGTCCGTCCTTCACCGCCTCTCTGGTCCGCTGCTTTTCCTTTGCCTGTGTCCTGATCTGCTCCGTGAATTTCCGAAGCTGGCCGAGGATGGAAGCCTTGTCCTGCTCTTTGTTCAGCACCTTTGCGCTGTACTTCTGGAAGGCCGCCGTGATAGCGTCCGCCTGATTGGCTTTGAAAAACAGCAGGTAATGACCGGGGCTCACTTTATGGAAAGCGTAGTCCACATGGAACTCCTTCGCGATCCGGTCAAAATCCTTTGGAGCTCCCACATAGGGCATGGCACTTTTGCCGCCATAGTGGTTCATCAGCTTTTTCACGCTCTGGCGTCCCTGCGGGGTCAGCGCCTTCCGGTGGTGCTTTTGCAGCGCCCGAACCACCTTGCCAAGAGCGGCAGCCAGCACTTTTCCTGTGAGCTTCGTTGTCCTGATCGAAAGGGCAACCGTTTTTTGGTTTACTTCTTCCTGCATAAAACCTCCTTTCCGTCGGGGTTCCCGCTATCCGGGAGGCCCCCGTACAGTCTCGGGGAACAGAAAACCTCGGGCCAATGTGGCCCGAGGCTTACCGCTCGGCATCCCTGCCGGACGGGGCTTTCTTTTCCGGCTCCGTCTGGACTTTTTCGCCCTGTTCCCGCATGGTTTGCAAGATAGAGGGCTTCTTTTGAAGCTGGGAAGGATTTTCGCCGGACAGCGGCTTGATACATTCCAAGCGGTCAGCCGCCCGGATGGCGTTGTCCGTGAGCTGCCTCTGCCATGCGCCCACGCTGGGAGCCCAACGAAAGCCGCTGCTTTTCAGCTCGGCCCGGGTGTCCGCGTCAGGCTTTCCGTCAAAGAACACCTGCAAGCGGTTGTCCTCCCGGTTCATTTCCACACGGCCCCCATCGAACTCCCAGCCGGAAAATTCCTGCTGTGCCTGTTTGGAAAGCTGTTCGATACGGGCCTTTACCCGGCGGATCTCCGCATTGTTGTTGGTAAGCTGGTAGCTTTCAAAGGGCCTCGGGTCGCTCCGCCAGCTTGACGCCATGCTTGCTTTCAGCTTTTCAATCTGGTCCGAAGACAGCAGCGCACAGCCATCCAGCTTGCCATGCTTGCGGTAATAGGCGTTGACCTCCTTCATAATGAGCTGGGAGCGTTCCAGCCCGTCCAGCTTCTTCTGGAGCTTTTCAATCGCTGCCGGGTCATCGGCGCTGATCCCGCCCATGCCGGTGCTGCGTATCTTATCCAGCAGCCCTTGAATATGCCGCCATTCCTCCATGTTGCTGTCCCGCGCCCGGTTCTGTTTTTCCTTCTTTCCCACCGGGAAATTGGAAGGCCCGGCGATCAGCACAGAGGGAACCCTCGCGTCAATGGCAAAGCCTTGGTTCATGTTTTCGGCCAGCTTGCGGGCGTAGGTGTCTAACAGATGGTCGATCTTCTCATGGTACATGGGGTCCACCCGGGATTTCTGCTTTTCCGCTATGGCGGCGGCCTTGTCCACCATTGCCCGGTATTCCGCCGTTGCGCTCCCTTCCTTGTAGTCGGAAAAGCTGTTCATTTCTTTTGCCCGGCGGGCGGCTCCTTCATTGATAGGGTAATAGTTGATGGTATGCACCTCCTTTATGCTTCGGGCCATGCTGGCCCGAAGTCTTACCGTTCTTCATGGGAAGGCCCCGCCTTGTCCTTTTTCGGAGCGGGTGGGACTTCTTGAAACCGTTTGAGTGTAGCGAGAATGGAGTGGACAGACTCGGCCTTTTCAGGATAGGCAAATATCCGGTGTTCCGGCGGAATGTCCTGCGGCCCGTGGTAATACTCCTTGAAGCCCTCCGGGACTGCCGACACATACCCACCGGGAGCGAATACGCCGCCCTCGTTGATACGCACATCCCGCCCGTATGCCTCATAATCGAAGTAGTTCTGAATGTGCTCCGGTATGTCGATAGTCCCAAGCTCGTCGGCGTAAAGACGGCCCAGCCCTTCATCATCGGAAATATCCGGGTAAAAGCGGTAAAGGTCAAGGTTCTGCGTCAGGTTTATCAAATCCTTCACGCTCCTTGTGTGGTTTCCCAAGACAAGAGCGGATTCAAAGGTTTCCAGTCCGCCCTTATCCCGTACTTCCAGCAGGGCGTGGCCCAGCTCGTTCAGCTCGTCGATGTTCTCACATTCGTAGAGATAATCGTAGAGCCCCAGCACATCACTGTCAAAGCTGGTAAAGAACACTTCGCTGTACCGTTTCCCGTCTATCCCGATTTTGGCAAGGGCGGCCTGCAACTCCTGTGTCGTCATGGGGAAATGTACCGTTGTCCCTACCTCAATCCCCATTAAGGGGTATAGGGCTGTATTGGTTATATAGGCTTCAAACATGGGCTCATTCCTCCTTTCCGGCCCGGTCAGCCAGCACCTCATAAATCCCGGCCATAATGTAATCGGCGCAAGGGAGGGCAATCGCGTTTCCCAGCGCCTTGTAGCGTTGCAGAGGCCGGATCTCCATGCCGTCCGCCCCGTACTTTGTCCAGCCCTCCGGCAGCCCCATCAGCCGTTCACTTTCTGTTTCCGTCAGAAAACGGATACAGCCGCCCTCCGGGTCGCCCTCATACCAGAAGGCAAAGGGCGTTACATCACTGGCTAAAAGAGTGGGAAAAGGGTCAGTTGGTAATCCGAAGCTGTTTCGGAAGGCCGTTTCTTCCTGCCTTTTTGCCGCTCCCCGCATACGGAAGCACTGAAAGGGGTGGATGACTGGTATCTGCCACCCTGTTTCAAAAGAAGCTGTTCGATCTCCTTCGGCGGCGGCCCGCCCGCCCTCTCCGCAAGGCGGAGGAAGTGGGAGCATTGGACGGGGCTTAAATAGTATGTCTGCGGCACGTCTGCCTCCAAAATCCGCCACGACGAAAATCCGCTGCCTTCGTGCCAGCCTTCGGGAGCCTGCCCAATACTGGGCGTCCATGAGCCGCCAGCACACATCAGGCGTTCCCCCTCGCACCATTCCGGCGTTTCCCCATCTTCCCGAAGGAGGCATTGGAACTTCGGTGTCCGAGAAGGCGGATAGGACGGCTCTAAAGTCCATCCGGTCATTTGTAGAAAACGCTCCCATGACGTTTTCCCAAACAGCGATAGCTGGATATAGGTTATCAGTAGCATCCCTCATTTCCTGTATGATACGAAACGCCTGATAGAACAGGCTTGATTTTGCCCCGGCAAGGCCGGAGCGGTTGCCGATCAGAGAAAGGTTCTGACAGGGGGAACCGAAGGTAATTATATGGACAGGTGGGATTTTCCCGCCGTCCACCTTCGTAATATCCCCCAAATGCACCATGTCGGGAAAGTGCCTTTTGGTTATGGAGATGGGCGCTTTTTCAATCTCACTGGCCCATACCGGACGGATACCGCACCGGGAAGCAGCCAGAGGGAACACGCCGATTCCGTCGAAAAGGCTCCCCAGCTTAATGTCCGGCATGGCCCGGGGTGCCGTGTCCCTTCACGGCAAGCACCCCTTCCAGTGTGGTCGCCGCAATGCCCAGCCGCCCGGCAACCGCAATATCGTTTTTTACATCCTCGTCCATAGCGCTGCCGCAGACGATCAGGGTGTGGGAGCGCCGCAGCATATCCCGGCGCATATCGATCCCGGCCTTATGTTCCTCGGGAACGCTGTCATTCAAAAACAGCGGCAGATACAAGAGCGGGCAGATCGGGGAAAAGCCCGCCTCATAAGCAAGACGGCAGTAGTGGGCCGCCAGCTCCATATCAACATCCGGCTCGCCGCTCCATGCGGCGGTCAGGTACGCTAAAGGTCGTTTCATTGGTTGAGCCTCCATTTCTGTTTAGGTTTAGGGAAAAGCAAGAGTTCGCCCAACCCCTCCGCCCCTTCCCCCGGGAAGGGGAACGGCTCTGGAGAATTTATATCCCCGTCGCTTGATCGGGAAAAAGCATAACCGGGAGAAATCCGTCAAGGGTGCCTCTGGCACCGCCTGCGGCGGCGCTGCCCTTGACTGATTTTCCCGGCTATGCTACGGAATAACTGGCGACGGGGAATCATTTATATCTCCAGAGCTTCGGGGCGCGGGGCAGAGCCCCGCAATCCTCGGGCCACGTTGACCCGAAGTTTCGGCTTACTTTTCCTGTTCGTTTTTCTTCTCTGGCTTTTCGTGTTCCTTCTGCTGGCCCTTCCAGTCGTCCAGCAGCTTGATAATTTGGTCCTTCATTTCCCTCGGCGTAGTTTCCTTGCCGAAATACTTGCTCAGTTCCGCACCTGTCAAAATCACTTTGTCTACCTCCTTTTTGTCCTCCATCATAATGCCGTCAATCACATCCCCGTTGAGCAGCTTCTTTTCGTCCAGCTCACGCATACGCTTTGCCTGCGCCTGCGAAGGAGAGGACTGCTGGCTGTCAATGGCAACGGCGATATAGTTCTGGTTCTTTTTGCTGACATAGGAAAGCTCCACCGCCGTAGTAAAGCCCAGCTTTTTTTCATCCATCAGCTTCATCAGGTCGGGAACCAGCTCATTGAGACGGATATACCGCTGCACCTGCTTGACCGCCATCTTATTGCGCTCGGCCACGATCTCGTTGGAGCGTTTGCCAGCGTCCTTCGGGTCAATCTGGCCCGAAGTGCGGGAGCCCTGGTGCTTGATGGCCTCAAGCTGCATTTTCAAGGCTTTGGCCCGCTCACTGGGGAGGATTTCTTCACGCTGGTTCAGATTATCCTCGACCATCTGGGTGATGGCTTCATCATCCGTCAGGTTTCGGACGATACAGGGCATATCCGTATATCCGGCAAGCTCGCTGGCTTTCTGGCGGCGGTGGCCGGACACGATCTCATAGCCGCCATCCTCACGGGGACGGACGATAGCGGGCTGGGTCACGCCCTTGTCCTTGACGCTGGACACCATAGCCCGCATTTCTTCATCATCCCGAACCTCAAAGGGATGGTTCTTGAAGGCGTGGAGCTCGTTCAGCTTGATATAGACAATCTGTTCCTTGCCCCGGCGTGGTGCATCCTTCGGTTTTTCGGGTTCCTTCGGAGCGGGAGCGGCCTGTACCGTTGGAGCCGTTTTTTTCTCCGGTTTCTTTTTGACCGCCTTTTCCGGTTTCTGTGCAGGAGCTTTGGGCTTCGGGGTTGCGGCCTTGTCCTTATCTGCTTTCGGGGGACGGCCCCGGCGCTTCGGCTGTTCCGGCTCTTTGGGTTTTTCCTCCGCTTTCTTCGGAGCCTCCGGCTGCTTTTCCGGTTTCTCCGCTTTTGCCGGGTCAGGCTTTTCCACGCCGGGAGCTGCCGCCCGTTCCTCGGCTTTCTTTTCCTTCATAATTTCAGCGAAGTTATAGACAGAAACCTGCGGGTTCTTTACCTCCGGTTCCGTCTTTTTTTCCGGCTCCGGGGAAACGGAAACCTTCCCCGGCTCTTTTTGGGGAGCGGGAGGCGTTTCCTTGCCCGGCCCGCTATCCGTTACCGGCTGTTCCGGCGTTTTTGTGGTTTTATCATCTGCCATAAGCATTTACCTCCTGTTTTTTGGCATGAAAAAAGGGGCTCAACTTTTCAGTCAAGCCCCCGTGGGAAGTTCCTCCTTTCTCCGCCATGATACAAAAATACCGCCCGTAGTCTCGTTTGGGCGGTACTTTGTGTAAGATTGGCAGTCCATTATTAAGTTTTTTATTATGTTCCCTTTGTACACCGTTGCAAGGATAATCAACTGTACTATTGCTTCTTGTTCTCTTATTGATTTTTTAAATTTATTTACCTCAGATTTTGCATTTTGAAAGCTATTTCTAATAGAAATTAATATTTCTGGCAGCAATTCATCCATATGCATTTGGTAAATCGTTCTCAACAGTTCCTTTATGTGATATTTTCCATACTTTGTAAATTGCTTATTCAAAAATTGCTTATCTACGTATGAATAATTTGTTTTGATTTTACTCCAGTCTCCCGTGCAATATCTCGTTACAGAAAGCATAAGAGATTTATATAACTGTATTCGAACATACTCCTCATCAATGTCATTTACTTTTTTCTCAATATATAGAATTTTCTTTTTACATATATTTCTTCTTTTTGAGTCAACATATGAGTCAAAAAATTCACATAAAAAATTGCCAAAGATATCTTGATAGAACTCAATTGTATCTGTTGTAAATTTTGTAAAATCAATCTCTTCAAATAATATATCGATTGCCATTTTTGCATCATCTTGGGTTTGAATCATTTCCCGCTGAAACAGCTCTATGATTTCATGTTCTTGGTAAACATCAAAAATTTCGTGAGCATTATAATTTCTTTTAGTATATTTCCAAATATCAATCACACATAGCAAAATTTCATGAATAACCATTCTAAAAGATTCATTCGTAAAATTTAGGCCGCAATTTGCAACATAGCATATTGTAGATATATCATAGTTACTCATATCAAAAACATCTATCTCTAAAGATTCTTCCTGCAGCAGATACCTATCTATTATCTCCTCTTCGCGACTAGTATAACAATTTCCATTATCATCTTTGATATAACGATCTATTCCTGACAACTTAGGTTGCATATTAGGATTAAATATAAACTCCTTATCTTTCTTACTCACTTTCAAATAATTAGCATTATATTTTTGATGTTCCATCTGATCTTCAGATAATTTAATAATTGTATTAAATACCGCTTGTGCCAAAGTCTCGTGATTAGCTAAATATCTCTTCACGTATTTAGCCATTTCATCAATAACACCATGTTGCCCCTTATACATCAAACAATCCAACACAATTTTCTTTATTTTATTTTTTATCCCAATAGCAACGTCATTTTCCAATTGATTCAATAAAACTGGCATAAGTGCAGTATCTGCCAAAAAGCTTCCATTAGAAAACAATTTCTCTATTCCGTTAATCCATATTGTGCAAAACTTTTCCCTTTTCTCATTTTCTAATTCTTGATGATTTATTGCACTAGCAATTAAAAGTATCAAAAGATTTTCATATTGAAATGCCATATCAGTATCCTTCATCAATTCTAAAATAACTTTAATTGCATCAAGAGTTGATGGCAAGTCAATCTGCCCAGACACCATATTATCATTACACTTTTTAATCGCCGCATTTAATCTCTGCTTAGGTTTATTGAATTCTTCTTGTCTTAGAACAATTTTTTCTGCTTCCCCTGATATTTGGGGTTCTAACATAATTATATTGTCGGTTATCTTGGTTGCTTTTGCACCACGCATATCCATTTTTTGAATCTGTAAATAGTCCTGTGCATTTTCTGCATCATTTTTTATAATTGAATATAAATAATCAAGAATTCCATAGCATTTATCCTGAACCATTGAATCAAAATATATCTGTGTATGAGATACATATTCTTGTATACTCAAATCACATTTTTTATCCAACTCATATCTATCTTTAAGCTCAGGTATCCCCACGGTCTTAAGAATTTGCCTTTCGAGCAACTCTTTTGTCGGATTTTTTTTGTACAACATATATCTTGTGGTATCCCAATGAACAAGTTCTATGCTTGTAGCCAAATCCAAAGCATAACCCGGTAATTCGTTTTCAAAGTGCATTCCTATACTCTCAATGATTGTAAGCAATACTATATTATTTGATTTTGAATAAATAGTTTCTTTGACATAATTTGCAAATGCAACAGTGAATTCATGATCCTTTTTACAAATCTCCAAACTGCTTATTATAGCCTCTTTAAGACAAAAAATAACATCTCCTATTAAGGTAGGTACATTGTGATCTCTAATCCCTGCAAGCCACATGTTTCCATTTCCCCAATATTCCTTTATTGCATTACTCTCACTAATTTTTACTTTGATTTTTATTACATATTCAGGATTATTAGTTGCATATTCTAATATTACCCTATTTATAAATTGAATTGTCCAATGAAATCCCACTTTAAAATTCAATCGAAACAGATTCCATAAAAATGCATTCTCGTACACTGTTCTATATAAATAATTATAATGTTCAGCTTTCTCACTTAATCCATATTCAAAACCCTTAGACAGTCTATCGGCTCTATAGAAATCAAATTCCTCTGCATCTACTTTTCCACGTAACCATAGTATATCAGCTATCGAACACAATTCGCTTGCTAATCCAGTTACCAAAGCAGGATAAGCATTCTTCAATGTCCATTCCATAATATCTTCTGACTTACGCATACTTTTTCTATTTCCATTAATATAATTATTAATCAATGTATTAAAAAACTTTTTTAACCACTCTTCTGAGTTATCTGCCATTCGATAAAGTGCTTCCAAGCAAGACGATATTTCATCTATGATTTTATAATAGTTTTCTTGCTCAGATTCCTGCAACGAATATTCCACATAATATTCCATCATAGCGCATGCATCTGAAGCAATAACTGCCACTTTATCTTCTTGTTTCGCATAATCCAAGCATAACTTAACTATATCATCTCTTCCGATTATATTTTTCTTATATATTTCTTCGTTTTTCAAAAGTCGAATAATACATGGTCTTCCATTACCAATTGGGGACAATTTCATTTGTGGTGATTCTTGTCTAATATGTAATAACTCACCTTCAAATGCGAACAAATTAATATTCTTCACAAAGTCGAACAACATGCCTTGTTCCAGAATCTCCGACCCTTGTTCTTCGAAATAATTATCACAAAACCTTGACTTAACAATTCCAATTTCTGTTTGCCTTTTCCAACTTTGCGGAATCTCATCAGAAAAAGTAAGGCTATATAAAAACTTATCTCTATTTACCTGTATAAACATTTTATTTGAAATCCAAATCTGATACCGTCTATACACACATCGCCCAAGATTTTCTATTTCATCATAGAAGGTCTTATACTTCCCTTTGCACAAATCAAAAGCTTTATCAAAATAATGTTCAAAGCAAATATCTTCGAAAATATCATATTTCAGTCTAATATAATCTCCTTGTTGAGCAATTACACCTTCTGAAAGCAATGCATGCATTATGTCTCTATCTATATCGTCCTTATGAATACCCAACATAAATTTTCTAGCTCTTTCAAACACAATCTTCTCAACAGTTTCAATAACTTTGTTACTGAGTATGCCATACATTCGAGATTTTCCCTCCAAACATATTATGTTTTTCCAAATATATTCTCTTAGAGAATTTTCATCACCTATATTATCAATATCCATCGAATTACTAACTATCAAGTTTATATAAAAGGGCGATTTTAATAAATCAACATATGAATTTGTTTTATACATTTTATGAATAATCGGATATTGCTTCATAAGCAATGCAAGTTCATCTTCTGTTATATCGCCAACTTCATAAATTTTTATTGAAAAATTTGTTTCCAGTTTAATAAAAGCATTTTTATCACTCGTTCTACAAGATGTTACTATGTACACATTTTGATATTCTGCCGCCATATCATATAAATACTGTAATAATTCAAATTTTGTTTCGGCACAGTCCGCAATAAACTCGAGAGCATCAATAAAGAATATTAATTTCTTTCCATTAATACACTCTAAAACGTCTTGGATACAGCAACCCCAAATGTCGTCAATATGACTTTCTTCCAAAAATCTTTCAGCACGAGCATATAAAACCAATTTTTCATTTTCAACATATTTTTTGCATAAAACAGATTTACCGCTACCAGCTCCACCTTGTATTGAAATATATCGCTCATTGTCTTTTGTTATTTTTTCAAGAAATTCATTTCTATCGATTTCATACTCTCCGTTAATCAATCCTTCAATATTTTTCAACCCTGAATTACTAAGTTCCAATGCACCTTTAAATTTTCTGATATTAATATTAAAGTTCTCATACTCATCCTTTAATACCTTGTATAATTTCTTCTGAAAATTAAGATCATTTTGTGCTTTAGTTATAATATCATTTGTAG
>OLFS01001185.1_pt1 | contig 21749 bp, 24 predicted proteins | sample 1605491 | NCBI WGS metagenome assembly OLFS01 (sample SAMEA3888921, study PRJEB22519) | human gut metagenome | biome: human gut; feature: human-associated habitat; material: faeces | place: Denmark | collected 2011 | reverse complement strand
AAGCGGTAAATTATTAAATTCCATTGTAACGGCAGGGAATCCTGATTTTCCTTATATCCTTCAACACCATTAACCTCCTGGCCGCCTTTTCCTATACCCGGTTAGCCCCGTATATCACTACCCCTATGGGGGATTTCGTAGTCGCCGTCCTGGCTACATTTATCCCCATGATTCCAGGGCTCTTCCTGTACCGGAAACTGATTGACCAGACCTATTCCACCGCTCTGCTGGGATACATGCTGTTTCCACTGGCCGACTGTCTGTCCATGATGTTCGCGTTCAGTCAGCTGCAGCGGGCCATTTACACCATTGCCCTTTCCATACTGTTCATATTCCTTTTCCGTCAGGAGATGGAATATCTGGCAAAAAAAACACCGCATGCTCCATTCCAGTGTATATTTCAATGTGGGTATCTGTACATTCATGCTTCTCATCCTGGCTGAAACGGAATCCTCGCGCATTCTGCTGCGAGGCTATGGCGGCATTACCCCGGATTATGAAAACACACTGGCCTTCATTGGCTTATTGCTCACCCTGGCAGCTGTGGCCTTTATCAAATTCGATATCCGGTCCATCATGCGTTATGAAGACTATCTGCATATCTATGAAGATGATCCGCTCACCGGTCTGAAGAAAATTTCCTTTCTGGTAGACCACGGGCCGGCCCTCATACGGTCATGGAACAGCCAGAAATGGAAACCCGCCATGTTCTTTATCAACCTGAAACGGTTTTCCCTGTATAACCGCATGTATGGCAACATAAAAGGCGACGAAGCACTGAAACTTCTGGCCGGAAAACTGCAAACCCTGTTTCCACACAGTATACTCTGCCACATGAGTGACGACTATTTCTTCGGCATCATTCCGGAACATATGGCAGGGGAGGGAATGGAGAAATTCAGGCAATACCTCCTGTCCTGCCGCGGCGAAGCACAGACAGAACTCAAGGCAGGAATCTACCTGCTTCCGAAAGACATAACGGCCGTCAATTTCCAGGCTCATTACATGGAATACCTCGACCGTGCCCGCATGGCCATGGAATGGGCGTATGACCATAACAACGAGACAGTCAGCTATTACAACAAGCAGATATCCGGCTATTTCAAACGGCATATGTATGTAACCCGGTATATCAACCGGGCCGTGGAAAAACGGTGGCTGAAAGTGTACTACCAGCCGGTTATTGATGTGAAAACAGAAAAACTGCTGGAATATGAAGCCCTGGCCCGGTGGGATGATCCTGCCTATGGTCTGCTCCAGCCATGGCAGTTCATTGAACCGCTGGAAAAGGCCAATCTGATATACAAGGTCGACACCTTCATCCTGGCCCAGTATGGGCGGGAGCGGCAGGAATGCATGAAACGGGGAGAACATCTGGCGCCTATCAGCTTCAATCTTTCCCGTACTGACTTTTACTCCTGCGATATATACAGCATCGTAAAGGACACTATGGAGCAGTATGAGATTCCACCGAATGCCCTTCATGTGGAAATCACCGAATCGGCAGTAACCAGAGATCTGGAACAGCTGAAAGAGGCTATCCGGAAATTCCATGACCTGGGACAGGAAGTGTGGATGGACGACTTTGGCAGCGGCTATTCCAATCTGAACATACTGAAAGAACTGGACTTCGACGTCATCAAACTGGATATGGCCTTCCTCCGCAACTTCGACTGCGACTCCGCCATTATCATAAAAAACATTATCCACATGGCCAGAGAACTCAATATACGGACACTGGCAGAAGGAGTAGAAACCAGAGACCTGTTCGACTTCCTGCAAGAAGCCGGATGCGACATGGCCCAGGGATATTACTTCAGCCGGCCCATACCGCTGAACAAAATCCGGGAAAAAGGATTCATGCTTCCCTGACCCTGTTAGAAAAAGCAGAGACTCCGCAATCTCTGCTTTTTTGTTTGTCTTATTTATGCTAAAATAATAGTGTTCTTATGCGTCTATAGCTCAGATGGATAGAGCAGCGGTTTCCTAAACCGTGTGTCGGGAGTTCGAATCCCCCTAGGCGCACCACAAAAAAGAGGACTGTGAAATTTATTTTCACGGTCCTCTTTTTGATGAGCTGACGCTCATAGTCGGTGCGGGCTTGAGGCCCGCAGGTCGGCAAGAATCCTTTCAGGATTCTCGGGTCTGTGCCTTAACATCAAAAGGCAGGTCGGTGTGCTCCTCTGAGAGCACAGGGAGTGGATACTGCGTATAGCCTCTTTATAAAAAGCAAGTCGTATCATATGCCTGCCATTCCTTTTGATTCACATAGTGGATTCTAGGAAAGGTTGCAAATGTTCTGAGTTCTTTTAGTCTGAAAGGAAGCCTCAAAAGCTTCCGGCCTGACGTCTAATCGTCTGCAGACTGCCATCTCACGAGTTCTGTCCATTCATTATTTCCACAATTCTCTTCAAACGGTCTCTGGTGACCGGGTGGGTGCTCTGGAGGCGCTGGGAGAGGGTCATGTTGTCTGTGGCTCCGTTGCTCAAAACCAACAGGGCACGATAAAGTCCCCGACCAAATCCCAGTTTTACTGCAAAGGCATCAGCATCATATTCATTCTGACGGCTGCCGCAGAGAGCCAGCAAGCTGGCTGGAATCCGGAGGATGAACTGCAGTCCGTAAATGATGGCATTGATAAAAAGAGACATCCAGATGAAAAGGAATCCGAACAAGGGAATCAGCGCCAGAAAAGCAAAGCCGGACGCAATAAGAGATAAGAACTGGATAGCCGTCTGGCCTACACTGGCCGCCGCAAAGCGGAGAAGTCCCCATATCGTATCCCGGTGTACCAGGTGGCCAATTTCATGAGCCAGAACACCACGCACCTCATCCCGGTCCAGCACCTGCAGCAGAGGCCGCATGATGACAATACTGCCCCGGCCGATAGAAAACGCATTGAGCTGCATTTGTCCTGAAATATATACATGCAGCTCCGGTATTTCCAGATCCGGTACATCCCTGGCTGCTGCCTCAATATCCATCAAAATATCCTGAATATAAGCCGCTTCCAGACTGTTCGGCTTCCTTCCGCCGTAAGAATAACAGAGCGACCGGTCAAAACCAGGGACAAAGTAAAGGCAGAAAAACATCACAAGAACCGCTGCCGCCACAATAACCGCCGATGTCATCATCAGTTCCGTCCCCGAAGTAACCGGAATATTCAGATACGTGAGCAGAGAATCAAACCCACGGATCTGACAGTCAAAAATCTTCTCCGTCACCGGAATGGCCACACACAGCACAATCACATTGACCAGATAGTCCAGAATGAAACCAAACATAGCGACACCCCTTCTTTTTGCGTTTGTTTTTATTATAGCAAAAGGCAGGTTAGAGGTTAGAGGTACGAGGCTGGCAGATTGGCTTTGCGCATCTGCAGATGGATACTGCGTATAGCTTTTATATAAAAGATTTCCTCTGTAGGACATAGGATTTGACGCTGTAAATGCGTTAAGATTATTTCCTTAAATTTCTTAAATACGCACAAGGTTGTCATATATACAAGGAAAAGCCGTAAATTCAAAGAGATCTTCCGCCCTGGACGGCGTCATCCGAAACCGATGCAGAACCCCGGCGTACAGAGTACAGCCGGGAACCTGATCGGTCCCGTTTCCTTGCCAGGCCAAAAGCTTTCCTCGAATTTACCGTTACAGATTCTTCAGGGCATAGAAATCCGTGAGGTATTCGTTATGGAGCTTTGATGCAGCAGAGGGTAAAAAGTTTTAGTGCCCATTTGGTGAAAAATAAGAGCAAGGTTAATGCAGATACAAGGAAAGGCCATATAATGGACGCTAAGCTGTATATAGAAATACGCGCAGTGTTCATTATATGGCCTTGACGCCGTAAATGCGTTAAGATTGCTCTTATTTTTATTTAATCGTTTTCGGTCACAATATATTTATGCAAATTCTTCAAATGTGCTGTGTACAGATATGCCTGACCGATGGTCTTTAAGAGAACCAGGCGGATGGAGTCGCCCCAGATCTTCTTGTCGTTGGTCATGTAGAGAAGTACATCATCGGAAGATACATTGGTATGAATCGGGAGGTGCAGGAATTCGAGGACGTATTTGAGACGATCGGCGGTGCCTTTGGTGGTGAGGCCGATTTTTTCGGCCTGACGGGTGATGAGATACATACCGATGGAAAGGGCTTCGCCGTGGCTGTAAGTGCCGTCATAACGGTTATAACCTTCCAGGGCATGGCCGATGGTGTTGCCGAAATCGAGGAGCATGCGCTGGCCTTCTGCGAATTCATCTTTTTCAGAGAGACGGGCCTTAATGCGGCAGCAGCGTTCGATAATTTCCGGAAGTCTCTTCTTCAGGTCTACATCGTTCTTTGCCTTTTCAAAAATGGTAAACAGGTCCTTATCTTCAATGCAGGCAATCTTTACCGCTTCTGCCAGACCGGTGTGGAATTCTTCTGTAGGAAGGGTATCCAGCAGATTTGGATCGATGAAAATGCCTCTTGGCTGAGCGATGCTGCTGATAAGGTTCTTGCTGTTCGGGGTATCAATACCTACATTGCCGCCGATAGCGGTACCAAGCTGTGCGGTAAGGGAAGTCGGAACGTGGATGTACTGAATGCCGCCCAGATAGGTGGCTGCGGCAAAGCCGGCCATATCGCCTACCGCACCGCCGCCAAATCCGATAATGGCATCGCCGCGGTCAAGGCCGAAGGTGGCAATAGCATCATATACTGCACTGAGTACACGGAGTGTCTTGCAGGCTTCGCCTTCCGGTACTGTGATGAAACGGACAGCCAGATTCTTAGCTGCATGCAGTGTCTTATTGAGCTTGGCAGCATACTGTTTGCCTACAGAATCTTCTGTGATTACAATTACGCGGTCTGCATCCGTAAGTTCCTTGATCATAGGGCCTACTTTATCAATGAGACCACGTTCAATGAGAATATCGTAAGAATCGTCACCAAGATTTACATGAATTTTTGCCATTATTATCATCCTTTCATTACATCAGAGTCAGAAACACACGGTATTGTCATCAGAGACCGTCAGGGCAGTCCGCTGAGACAGGGTTTTACCGATTGCGCATAATGCATGGAATGTGAAGGTGGCCGCTTTTGTCTGCGGCATCGCAGACAAATCCACAGAGGCGTCTGGAACGCGATTTCCCATCGTTTCCTGCAGCATATCATGTAAATCCCTCCATTTCCTCCGAAATAATAAAATAATGACTACGTTCGGGCAGTCCTGTTACTATTATATATCTTTATTTAATTTTATTAAAATGTTTTTTCGGCTGATCGGGGTTCATATCTTGTTTTGTGGCAAAAAATTCATTCCTCACGTATGTCTATATACAGTTCGGAACAGAATTTTTCCCCACAAAACAACCTCTGATTCCCCGCTTAGCTCGAAAAAATAAAGAGGTCGGTCTGGTCACATATCGAAAGGCCGCAAACTTCGTTCGTGGCCTTTCGGTACATGCATCGGTTCCGAATGACGCCGTCCAGAGCGGAAGTATGCCCGAAATTTTTCCCATACCATATCGTATACTTATATATAGAAATATCACGCATGAGAGGAGGAAACTTTATGACACAGGATAAGAAGATACTGGATTTTGCGATGAAGTATTATTATCTGTATCTGAATCCGCAGACTACGGAAGCGGAGGTAACCAATGGGTTTGCCGAGGCCTGCCGGGATCTGGGATTTTCTCCGGAGGGAAATCCATATGAACTTCTCCCGGACAGGAGGAAGGCAGGATATGTTTTCCTGTCAGAGGAAGACGCGGAACGTATTCTGGAAAATCTGGTAGACCCCTGCACCCTGGGTTCCCGTATATTTTCAAGGTGGCAAACCACCATACAGAGAAAGAAAGATGGCTGGAAGGTGTGCCTCACAAGCCATAAAAGCAGAAAATGGTTTACCACTGCTTTTTTCTGGCTGGCCACGCTGGTATCCGGGGTTGGGAAAAATCCTTTTGTTTTCCATGGTTCCCTCCGCTCGTTCCGCCTCCGTTCCTGTCTCAAACAGGAAGGCCGGGCTTTCTGTGCCACCGACGATCTGAAGCAGGTATTCTCTGTCAATCCGGATGGAACCATCTGGCTGGAACGCTATCATATGGGGGATTGAGATCTGGAATTGACGGATAAGGAGAAGATTCCGGCGGATTCCGAAACAGTAAAGAAAATCCTGAAACGGACATCCGATTTCTTCTCAGGATATACCTTTTCTTTCACGAAAAATGCGGATATGTGGAATCTGACCCTTCAGGGGCAGGAAGGGCAGGAAGTGCATGGTTATGGTCTTATGCGCCCGGATGTGATGCTTTTGCATGATTTGTCCTCTTTCATCCGTAAAGCCCTGGGACGGAAGGACCTGTGGCTGTTTGACGGCAATCCGGATTATATCGAACGGATAGAAATTACCTACAATCGCCATGAGGTTCATGAGGATTCCTACCGGGATGAAGGTTACACATTTGTTTCTGATTATCACGAAAAGCTCATTATCGACAGGGAGTCAGCAACCGTAGAACGGTTCCGTCAGGATAATGATACCTGTGATCTACGCAATATCTGGCACATGAAATACAGCGTGCCAGAATTTCTCGATAGCCTGAAACTGAATATTTTTTCTCAGGTGAATGGAAATCCGGAGGACGTGCTGCCACATCCCGACCGGACGGACACCTATACCATCCGCATAACCACCTGCCAGAACGGAACGAGGGAAATTCATGGGACATTCGATAAGAAAGGACTTCCCATTGACTGGCCGCAATTTGCAGAAAAACTGAAACTATTCCTTGCCCAGTTCATCATTAAACCGGCCATAGAGATATGCTCGACAAAGACAACTACGGCCGCACACTCCGGTCTAAGGATGATCTGATTTTCTGTTATGTAGTGTTTAACCGCGGAGGAAAATCCTACTGCTACCTGGCCGACGAAGAATACAAGCCAGGAGAAAAAGTAAAAGTCCCGGCCGGTGAAAATGATGAGTATTATATCGTCACCGTAAAACGAATAGTCTACCGCCCGGCAGAAGAATCGCCATATCCGCTGGACAGGATAAAGAGAGTTATTGGACGAATACCGGAAGAAGGGGAAAGGCAGGTATGAGAGGTGAAAATTGAGATTGGAGTCGGGATGTGGAAATTTTTTATAAAGGATATATGTAACATTCTTCTGCTTTCCCTTGCTCACACATATAACTATGAGCTGACGCTCATGGTCGGTATGAGCCCTATAGGCTCATATGTCGATGGCTTAACATCAAAAGGCCAGGTCGGTGTGCTCCTTGAGGAGCACAGGGGGTGGATACTGCGTATGGCTTTTGGTAAAAATCGAGGAGCAACATGGAACCGTCATTCCTTCTGATTCACATAGTGGATTCTACTTTCCACCATTCGTTGAAACGAATGGATTCGAGACAACGGATTGTCTCGAATGCCTGCAAATCCTTAATATCTTATAGATGGCAGGCGGGTCTACTTTAAAGTTGGAGATTGGACATTGTGCACTATATTAGGATATGGTCTTCCAGGGAGGGAAACGTATTGCATGCTTTCCATTGGTGAAGCTTTTGTATTCTTACGTTTTTCCACCTTTAGCTCATTAGCACGCTTTCCCTTGCTCACACATAGTGGAATCAACTATCCACCATCTGCGCAGCAGATGGTCCACCCTTTCTTTCAAGAAAGGAGCTTCGTTTGGTGACTTTTCCTTTTCTTTGCTTTGGCATTCTTATGTTTTGGCGATTCAGCTTATACTTTATTCTCCCAATTTCGCAGCAAGGCATCCACCCGATTTCGTGCTAAGCTGGGATGAGTAGGTTATACCGGACCAAAAAATCTCCCCTGGACTGTACGCAGACGGTACGTTCAGGGGAGATTTTTGGTTTCGGGATAAGTTAATCGCCCAGATCAGCCTCAATTTCAAGAATATATACTTTCCCTATATATCTAAATATATCTAAAATTTGAGCCAGGAATGACGACAACGGCTTGTCGTCATTGGCTGTAAGTCTATAGTGTCATGAAATCTTTGATTTCCATATATAAGACAGCCGGGTCTGCTCTAAAGCTGGATTAAGGGAATTAAATAATCTCTTTCTGGACTGTACGCAGACGGTACATTCAGGGCAGAATACTTTTTTATTTAATTTCGCGGCAGGCCGGGATGGATGGGTTATCCCGAGTGGAAAAATGCCCTCTGGACTGTACATAGCAGTACGTCCAGAGGACATTTTTTTGCTCGGGATAAGCCAGTCGCCCGGACCGCCCGAAATTATAAGATATGCTTTTCTATTCTCTGTTATAAATTTGAGCCAGGCTGAGATACATAGGTTTTGGGACAAGATATGTGCTCAGACCGGCCAAATTTATCGGTTGGTGATGGTTTCTGGATACAAATCATGCTCCCTCAATCTGTATTCAGCAAATTCTTCCCACTTTGTTCTTTTCCTCCCATGGTTACAGTAGGGATCGATGGAGAGGCCTCCTCGGGGGAGGAATTTGCCCCAGACTTCTATATATCTTGGCTGCAGCAGGTTAATCAGGTCGTCCATGATGATATTTACGCAGTCTTCATGGAAGTCACCGTGATTGCGGAAGCTGAAGAGGTAGAGTTTCAGGGATTTGCTTTCTACCATGAAATCTCCGGGGATGTAGGAGATGTAGATGGTGGCAAAATCGGGCTGCCCGGTTTTGGGACAGAGGCTGGTGAATTCGGGGCAGTTGAATTTGATAAAATAGTCGCGGTCTTTGTGCTTGTTGGGAATTCGCTCCAGATAGTCGGGGTTATAGTCGTATTCGTAATGGGTGTGCTGATTGCCCAGGAGGGTCAGCTCATCCAGTCCTTCTCTTTTTTCCATGGTCTTTCTCCTTTACAGCATATCTTTGAACAACTGGCGGTATTCCGGGGTATTGAATTTTCCGGAGGAGGAAATGGTGGTGGTTACGGCATCCGGCTTTTTAATGCCCCGGGCGGTCATGCAGGAATGTTCTCCATCGATACGGACGATGACATCGGAAGATCCTGTGACTTTTTCTATAATGTTCCGGATATCAGCTCCGATGCGTTCCTGAATCTGAAGACGGCGGGATACGGCATCGGCAATGCGTGCCACTTTGGAGAGACCGATGACCCGGCCATGGGGAATATATCCTACAGAAACGTGCATATGATACATGAGCGCCAGATGATGTTCGCAGTGGGAAAAGATAGAAATATCTTTGACTACTACCGGTCCTTCTTCGGACGAGGTGAAGGTTTTCCCGAACTGTCTGGCAATTTCTTCATTGGAAACGGTGGTATAGGCCATCTGTTCTTCCATCATTTCTGCAAACCGGCGAGGCGTTTCCAGAAGTCCTTCCCGATTCGGGTCCTCACCGATGGCTTCCAGTATCAGGCGGGCTGCCTGTTCGAGTTTATTCTTGTCTGCCATTACACACCACGCCTTTCTGCTCCCCAGATAATCTTGTGAAGCTGTACCTGTACACAGACAGAAGAGATCTTATATTTCCTTACATATTCCACCAGCTCGGCCGGCATAATCTTTCCCCATACGGGACTGACATAGAACGCCGGCTGTTTTCCTTTCCATCGGGTGACGATTTGCCGCATATCGTTTAAATCCTGCTCCGAGGATACGACAAATTTTAGCACATCCCGTTCGTCAAGCTGCGAAAAATTGGAGAGGAGCATATGGTCCTTCATGCCGCTGTCTGTGCATTTATAGTCCATGGTATAGAAAACATGCTCCGGACGATGGGCAAACAGAGGCACAGCACCATTGGTCTCTATGTTGATATCGTATCCTTCATCGGACAGAATCTGGCAGAGGGGGAGAAGATTCTGCAACATCGGTTCTCCTCCGGTGAAAGTAATCCGTTTCCATGGATACTCGTGAATCCTTTCCAGAAGTTCTTCTCCGGTAAGGACTTCCAGTGCATCGCTTCTTCTGAGTGCATAGGCGGTATCGCAGTACGTGCACCGGAGATTACATCCGGCGAAACGAACGAATATGGCCATCAGGCCAGTGCGTTTTCCTTCGCCGTCAATGCTGTCGAACAATTCCACTACAGGAAACTCATTTTTCATATACAGCCACGTTTCCTTCCGTTTCTTCTACCGACACCTTTACGCAGTACGGAATGCGGCCGCAGATCCACTTTGCCATATTTTCTGCGGTAGGGTTGAGATTTCCCACCACATCATTGATGAGTACGTGGTCCAGCTGGTTCACCGTTTCCTTAATCTTTGTGAAATCCACCACCATGCCATTGGCGTCCAGTGTTTCTCTCTGACAGGTCACGGTAATGATCCAGTTGTGCCCATGGAGATGGCTGCACTTGCTTTCATAATCCAGATGCAGGAAATGGGCACCGCTCACTTCCATGCGCTTTGTAATTGTATACATAGTTCTTCCATCCTTTCAGTCCAGAGCCGGATCTTTCACACCATTGGCTTCAAAAGCGGCTATACGGTCACGGCAGGTACCGCAGGTGCCACATGGTTTTTCTCCGCCTTCATAGCAGCTCCAGGTGAGCTCATAGGGCGTACCAAGAGCCAGGCCTGTCTTCACTACGCCGGCTTTATTTTTGTCCGCAAAAGGAAATACCAGATGCACCTTGCCATAGGTACCAATGGAAATCGCATCTTCCATGGCCTGAAGGAAAGGCTCCGAGCAGTCAGCATACGCATTCCCGGCCGCATCATCGGCATGGGCGCCGATATAAATATCCACCTCTTCATCCTCGTACAGACTGGCCGCCAGGCTGGCTGCCACAGAAAGCATGAGTCCATTTCGAAAGGGAACACAGGTGGACACTCGTCCTGTTTCTGATTCCTTTACCTGGTCTTCATAGCTTTCATGCTTGATTTCCTGGCTGGAGCCAGCCAGGAGGGCACAATTCGAATACTGCAGGATGGAGGATAAGTCAAATTCATAATGTTTCACGTGAAACCATTCAGCCACTTTTCTGGCCGCTTCCAGTTCCTTTACGTGTTTCTGCCCATAAAAAATAGAAGCAGTACATACATTGTCTGCTCCTAGTTCTTTGACAGCTACGGAAATACATGTGGTAGAATCCACTCCGCCGCTGGATAACACTATAGCTTTTTTCATTTTTCTTACCTCCTGTTTTTTATAGTTGGTTAGCAGAATAAGACAACTGGAAGAGATTATAGCACATCTACTTTTTCTTTGCATAAAAAGTAGATAATGAGCGGAGCTCATAGTCGGCAAGAGTTGCCTTGCAACTCTCGGGTCGGCAAATTCCTTCGGAATTCGGGTCTGTGCCTTAACATTAAAAGGCAGGTCCGCAAAAACTTTCCCTGAAAGTTTTCGAGGGGCGGATGTTGCACATGGCTTTTTTTATATAAAGCAAAAATATTGTGTACAACAGCATGCTTTCCTATATCCCCACAAAGAGGAATCAACTATCCCCCGCCAGCTTTTGGCTGGCGGTCCACCCTTTCTTTCAAGAAAGGAATGACGAGAAGGGATTCTCGTCATTGCCCACAATTCCTTAATATTGGAAATTCGTAAGAATTTTCTATAAAAAGCAGACCAGCCTTCCATTAGTAAGAAATTATGGACTTGAAGGCAGAAACGACAAGCCCTTGTCGTTTCTCCAGTCTGCTTTAAAGCTTGAAAAATGTTGGCAAGTGCATTCTTATCTTTTGCCAAGAGAGGACATTCCGCTTCATTCCTGCAATCCGCGAGGATTGCGCAGTCTCGAGAATCCAACCTGGATTCTTGCGGACCTATGAGCCTTGGCTCATACCGACCTGCGAATCTTCTGATTCGCACAGACAGCAAACAAAGTTTGCGGCCTTCCGATATGTGCTCAGACCGCCCAGAATTTACATCTGTAAATTTGAACCAGGCCGGGAGGCAGAGGTTGTTCCGGAAGATAAAAAGGTTCATGGACTGTATGTGTATGGTACGTTTATGAACCCTTTTTAGACTTTAGGACAAGTTATGCGTCCGGACCGGCCGGATTTACCCTTTATTGATTTCGTGGCAGGCTGAGATACAGAGGTCATGGGGAATGTGAAAAAGTTCCTGGGGCTATACGCGTATGGTATGTTCCAGAAGCTTTTTCACATGGAGCGTGAGATATGTGTTCAGACCATTCGATATTTCTATTTGTAAATTTGAGCCAGGCCGGGAGGCAGAGGTTGTCCCGGAAGATAAAAAGGTTCATGGACTGTACGCGTACGGTACGTTCATGAACCCTTTTTAGATTTTGGGACAAGTTATGCGCCCGGACCGGCCAAATTTACCCGTGGATGACTAGCACAGGACACTTACACTCCTGCACCACCTGCTGGCTTACAGAGCCCATGAAAATGCCTTTGATTTTTCCCAGGCCGCGGCTGCCCATGACCACCAGATCGTAGTGTTCTTCTTCTGCTTCTTCCACTACGACTTCGGCGGGATCGCCCAGGAGCGCTTCGGTCTCTACGTGAATGTCTTCCGGCACCAGTTTAGCCATTTTCTTCAGCATTTCTTCAGCGCCTGCGGTGAGGTTTTCCGGTACATAGCCGCCAGTGCTTACCTGCTGGACGCCGCTCATTACTTTTCCGAATTCAACTACGGAAAGGAGAGTGATGGATGCGTCAAACTGCCGTGCGATGAATGCAGCGCGGCGAAGGGCTTCCTTGGACTGATTGGAACCGTCTACCGGAACAAGAATCCTGTCGAGTGAAATGTTATCAAAGGTAAACATAATACCTCCTGAAGAATCTGCTGATAAAACCTGTGGCTTATGTCAGAATATTTTATTGTTTTATATTATAACACGATTCTAACAAAAGAAAACTGAAAAATGAAATTTGTGTAACTACCGATAAGCTTTATCCAGAATTCTGCGCATATCGGCAAGAGCTATCTGTCCCGGGGCGGAGGCTTCTCCGGCAGAGGCGAAGGTGAGGATGGAACCGGCTTTGCCGCCTTCTGTGCGGGTTACCTGGCCACAGGGGCCCATGGAAATGCCGATGAATGGGAAATCCGGCGCGGTCTTATGTACCTGGGCCATGGCATCCATCATGGTGCAGGCATCTTCCCTGGAGTGGGCCATGACGGCAATTTTTCCTATAGAAGCGTGCCGGGCTTTCATGGTAAGGAAGCGGGAAACGATGTCTTCCTTCTTCGGAGTGCGGGAGAAATCATGGAAGCTTACGATGACAGAAAGGCCCAGGGCACGGGCTTTTTCAATAAGTCGGGGTGCCGGTGTTCGTTCCATTTCCACATCTACGGCATCGGTTCCCGGACGGAGTCCTGCCATGACGGCGGTGACACAGGCTTCATAGAGGGCATCTTCGTAGGGGAAGCTGCCGCCCTCTTTGCTGGTGCGGATAGTGGCGATTATGGGGGTGGAGATTTCAGATTTTACCAGGGAGAGTCCCTGTGTTGCCAGCTCTGGGGAGAGGGCATCCAGTCCGTCCATGCGCCACTCCAGCACATCAAAGGGAAGGGAACGGATGGCAGCTGTCTTCTCTTTCAGCTCTTGCAGGGTATGAGCCGCCACAGGGATGGCGATCAGTGGCTTTTCAGGCATGGAAATCACTCCTTTTGCAGACGAAGGCAGAGGGAAAATGGGAAAGGATTCATTTCCCTGGTTCTGCCGGGAAAGATTACGTTAAGTATAGCATGGAAAGGCGAAGTTTGTTCTGCTTTTTTCGTAACGTTTCGGTTTTGATTATGTTATAATAAAAAGGATACTTTTTTATTGAAAACAGAAGGCTTTTTCTCTCTTTCCTGAGAGAAAAAGTTTTCGGTGGTGAGGAATCGGTATGGCGAAAATTATTGGCATTATTAATCAGAAGGGCGGCGTTGGCAAAACGACCACAGCGGTAAATCTGTCGGCGTTTCTGGCCAAGCACAGCCGCCGGGTGCTAATAGTGGATACAGATTCGCAGGGGAATGCCACGAGCGGTCTGTCCATGGAGCGCCGGCACTTCGACCCGGACATTTACGATGTCATGATGGGAAATGCTCCGGTGGAGGAAGCCATTGTTGATACAGATATGAAACGGCTGTTTCTGCTTCCGGCCTCTATGAATCTGGCAGGTGCGGAAATTGAAATGGTAGGCATGGAAAACAGAGAGACCATTCTGAAACGCATCCTCTCCCAGGTGCGGGACAAGTATGACTATATTATCATCGACTGCCCGCCGGCACTGGGGCTCATGACGCTGAATGTACTCACTGCCGCAGATTCTGTCATCATCCCGATTCAGGCAGAATTCTATGCGCTGGAAGGGTTGTCCCAGCTGGTGAAGACCATTCATGCGGTGACGAAGAACCTGAATCCGGATCTGGATATTCTGGGGATTCTGCTTACCATGTACGATGGCCGGACCAACCTGTCTGTGCAGGTACGGGATGAAGTGGAATCCTACTTCGGAGATACCGTGTTCAAGACGGTGATTCCCCGGAGCGTGAAATTATCGGAAGCGCCCGGATTTGGACAGCCGATTACGCTGTATGCACCCAAATCCAAAGGAGGCGTAGCTTACAAGAAGTTGAGCCGGGAGGTTTTGAAACGTGTCGAAAAGTAAGAAACTTGGCCGCGGACTGGGAGCCCTGCTGGGGGATGACCTTACGGCGGAACGAACGGAAGAATTGAAAATTTCCCTGATTGTGCCGAATGAATACCAGCCTCGCCACACATTTGATGAAGAGTCACTCGGTGAGCTGGCCGATTCCATCCGGGAACACGGGGTGGTACAGCCGATTCTGGTACGGCGCAAAAACCACCAGTATGAACTTATCGCCGGGGAACGCCGCCTCCGGGCAGCCGAAATGGCGGGACTGAAGGAAATTCCTGCCATTGTGCGGGATTACAGCGATAAGCAGTCGGCAGAGATTGCCCTTATCGAAAATCTGCAGCGGGAAGGCCTGACGGTGATTGAAGAAGGAGAAGCTTATCACCGGCTTATGGATGAATACGGATATACCCAGGAAGCTATGGCCAGAGCGGTGGGAAAGAGCCGTTCTTATATAGGGAATGCAGTCCGTTTCCTTTCGCTTCCCGATGCGGTGAAGGAGCTCCTTCTCCAGCATAAGGTGACAGCAGGACAAATCCGGCCAATCCTTACGCTTTCCAGCCCGGCGGAACAGATCCGCATGGCCAGGAAGATTGCAGAAGAGGGGTTATCTGCCCGGCAGGTGGAGGAACTTCTCCGCCGGCATAAAGGTGAAAAGAAAGGTAAGAAAAAAACATCTGGTGATGATGGGTCCAGCTGGATTCACGATATGGAAGAAAGGCTGCACACCGCCATGGGCACACCGGTAAAGATTAAGTTTGGAAAAGGGAAACATGCATCCAGAGGAAGCATTTCCGTTTCCTTTGCCAGCGAAGAGGAATTTAACCGCCTGATGGCTTATCTCACAGGGGATACAATGTAAGTACTTATGTACGTGGAGGGTTTAAAGGTATAATTATGTTGGCAGCTAATTTGAATACGCTGGTTTATGCAGGGGCCGGCATTGTAATCGTTCTGCTGGTTATTCTGATTGCTCAGGTATTTATCCTGAGAGCTAAGCTGAACAGGCTTAATAAGAAATATCATTACTTCATGAATGGTCATGATGGAGTTTCTGTAGAACGGCAGTTGTCTGCGGAAGTAAAGCAGCTCCGGGATATGGTGAGCGCATCCGAAGGTATGCTGCACCAGCAGGAACTTCTGGCCAATATGCAGCTGGAATCTTTCCAGCGTATGGGGCTGATTAATTACGACGCGTTCGATGCTACCGGGGATAAGCTCAGCTTCTCCCTCACACTGCTCAATGGACGCAACGACGGGTTCGTATTCTCCTGCCTCACCGGCAGCGGTACTTCCCGCATCTATGCCAAGAGGGTAATTAATGGCCGGTGCAAGTCTTCCCTGTCTTCCGAAGAAGCAGACAGCATCAATATGGCACTGAATACCCAGATGCCTAATGTGGTTCTGGCTGCACAGGAAGCGGCAGCTGCCAGAGAGGCAGAACGTCAGGAACGGGAACACCGGGAAAAGAAGAGAGAACCGAAGAGACGCAGAACCGTAAGAAAGCCGAAGCATGAGGAACCGGCACAGCCTGTAAAGCCGCTGGGCAATGCGACAGAAGCAGATCTGTCCCTGTTCTCCAGCAGTGGAAGCAAGCGTCCCGCAAGAAGGGGGCAGTACAGAGTAAACCATGAGGAAAGAAGAAAATAAGACAACGGGAGAGCTTGGGCTCTTCTTCACTAAAGACGATATAAAGAAAATTAAATATGCAGGAGCCGGAATCGGTGCGGTGCTCCTTCTTCTTGTAGGAACATCCATCTATTCCATTTACTCCATGACGTCCCTTCAGGCGCAGAATGAACTGTACAGGAATCAGATGAAGCTGGCCGAACAGCGTATGGATGACCTGGTAAGGAAGTCTCAGACGGTGGACAAGCTGTCAGAACAGATGCAGAGCATGGTGAATGGCAACCTGTCCCAGACTCCGGCTACTCAGAATTCTCTGCAGAACGGGCAGGGCGGTGCCAGTACCGTGCCGGATGTAGCCTCCAATGGAGGAGAGAGCCGGCCGGTTTCTGACAAAGTACACACTCCTGGCCAGCTGCTCAATGAAATGGTGGCACTGGATAATAAGCTGAATCATCAGATTAAGAAGATGATTGACCTGAGAAGTGCGGCTATGACCAACCTGGCCGGTACGGTTATGCCGGCTGGTCTTGGCATTTCCACGGCATCCACTGGTTCGGCGACCCCGGATATCTGGCCGGTAAGCGGTGTGGTTTCCAGTCATTTCGGTTTCCGTATCAGCCCTGGCGGCATAGGGTCTACCTATCATGAAGGGCTGGACATTGCCTCCAGCTACGGCAATCCGGTTCACGCTACGGCCAACGGACGGATTACTCAGGCCGGATGGGTGAACGGATACGGCTACCTGGTGGAAATCGACCACGGTAACGGGATTAAGACACGGTATGGTCATAATTCTGCCATCCTGGTTTCTGTAGGGGATCAGGTAGTAGAAGGCCAGACCATCAGCCTTATCGGCAGTACAGGAAACAGTACGGGTCCGCATTGCCACTATGAAGTGCGCGTAAACGGCGAAGCGGTAGATCCGACCCTGTTCCTCCCGGCACGATAAGAAAAGATGTACAATAATCGTATATGGATAATTGAGAAAAGGATGTAATAAAACGTGTCATTGCTTTGTTACATCTCCTTTTCATTTCATGGCAAAGATATGTTTCATGTGAAACATATATGGATTTACACCGGGAGTAAACGATGGATCAAACCAAAATGGAAACAGCGGAAAAGCTGTTTATGTCCTGTCAGTTTGACAAGGCCTTTCCTATTCTGGAAGAACTGGCGAAAGAAAATGACCTGAGAAAGCTGGTAATAGAAAGTAACAGCCGGGCCCTTTTCTTTCTGGGGCTCCTTTATAGATATGGGCTGGGACATGTACAGAGGGATGAGGAAAAAAGCCAGGATGCACTGGGCAAGAGCGTTATACGCGGAGAGCCGGCTGCATGGCTGGAAATAGCCGAACTGGCCTATCCTTTTTCGGAAGATTTTGCAACGGCGAGCGAGACCCTTCCGGACCGCCTGCGGAAGGCGGCAGAAGCCGGGGACCTGATAGCGCAGAATGCTCTGGGACTGCTCTATGTTCGTGGCTGGGCCGTGCCCCAGGATCTGGAAGAGGGAGCCCGGTGGCTCAAGCGGTCAGCCGATGGCGGATATTTCATGGCTATGGTGAATCTGGGCATGCTGTATAAGGAATGGGCTCTGGGCAATGGGAAAGAAAAAGAGGCCTGGTCATATTTCCTTCGGGCAGCCGGCCTGGGATACCGCCTTGGAGAATATCACTTAGGGGAATGCTATTATGAAGGAACCGGCGTGGAACAGGACTGGGAGAAAGCCATTACCTGTTATAAGAAGGCGCTGTCTCACGGGTCCATGGAAGCGGCGGATGCGCTGGGAACTATGGCGGTGCTTGGGGAAGGCATGCCGGTAGATGAAAAGGCGGCATTTGCTTATTTCCGCACAGCGGTGAAGGGACAGTATACCGCTTCGCTCTCCAAGCTGGGGGACTGTTATTATTTCGGCCGGGGAACGGAGCAGGACTTTGGACGGGCCAGAGACCTGTTTGAAAAAGCCTGGTATAACGGGGACCGGGTGGCTGCTGTCCGCATGGGCACTATATATTTGTCCGGACTGGGCGTAGAGCCGGATGCCCAGAGGGCTGTGAAATGGTTCACCCGGGCGGCTACGGCCGGAGACCCGGATGGATGCCTATACCTGGCAGAATGCGCATGGTATGGTAAAGGTATGCCTGTGAACAAGAAAAAGGCCATTTCTCTGTACGTGGAAGCTGCAGAAAGCGGGCAGGAACAGGCAATGACCCGGCTGGGGCAGATTGCACTGGATGAAGACCGGGCAAAAGAGGCGGTGCAGTGGTTTACCCGTGCCGCTGAGCTGGGATTTACCACGGCGGAAAATTTCCTTGCAATTTGTTACTATAAAGGAGCCGGTGTGCCAAGGAACGAAAAAACAGCCAGAGAATGGCTTGACCGTTCCGAAAATCAGGGGGATGAAGAAGCCCCTCTGATTAAACAGAACCTCTGGGGAATTACCCCTGGAAGTTTCAAACAGTAAGAAGTATAAGAAATAAGAGTGTACGTAATATAAAAAGATAGGGAGATTAGATTCATGAGCAAAACATTGTCTGAAAAACGTTTTATTAATCACGAATTCAAGGAAGCGGCAGCAGGTCTTCGCCGTATGGCAAAGAATGGAAATCCCCGGGGTATCTACTGCCTGGGAGAAATGCTGGTACATGAATTCATGTTTACTGAAAATGTAAAACAGCGTGAAGAAGGTCTCCGTATTCTGGCCGATGGACTGATTGTCGGAGATCCGCTCTGCCTCATCGCTTATGCACGGTATGATGTAGGTCTTCACGGTCAGGAACTTACCAGTGCCAAGAGAGCCAAACTGGCTGCTAAGGCACAGGAAATGGTAAAGGATGACAACACACTGCCTTCAGTCATCAAGATGGCGGAAGGCGGCGATGTGCTGGCTATGATGGAACTGGGTATGGCGTATGGATTTGGCATTCTGGTTAAGCCGGACAGAGACATGGCCCTGTCCTGGCTCACAAAGGCTGCCGATGCCGGCTATTGGGCAGCTATGCTCCAGGCGGCAGGTATCCTCATGCGTCAGCAGGATACTGAAGTGCGCAGAAAAGCTTTTGGTTATGTGGAAAAGGCAGCAAAAATGGGCGATAACCTGGCTCTTGTACGCCTGGGCGACTGCTATCACTATGGCCTTGGATGCGAAAAATCCTTTGAACAGGCCAGACGCTGCTATGATATGGCCTGCCGCAGCGAAGACAGCATTCTGGCTGTATACAGCATGTCCCGTCTCTATGATGATAAGCAGTTCCCGCAGGCCAGCGAAATTCAGACCACCATCTGGACCGAAAAGGCAGCTCAGCTGGGCAGCGTAGATGCTATGTGCGTCATGGGTGACCGTGCCTGCTATGGCCGCGGTGTGCCGAAGGATATGAAGGCTGCTGAAAACTGGTATAAACAGGCGGTTAAGACAAGAAACGGACGCGGATATTTCGCTATGGGCCGTTTCAAGATTTACACCGCAAAGATTAAGGACGGCATCAAATATATGGAAAAGGCAGCACAGGCCGGCTGGCCGGAAGGTTACTATATTCTGGGCCTCATGAAGATGCAGGGCATTGGCATGAAGGTGGACAGAAGAAGAGGCCGTGTCCTTCTGGAACAGGCAGCCGCTGCCGGTGTAGTAGATGCCAGAGACGTGTTGAAGTCTAAAGAAAAGATTAACCTGCTGGAAGCACTCCGCCGTATCTGATTCGTTTTCGTGACCAGGGAGGTCAACCTATGGAAGCCGAAGCACAATTTATTCATTACCAGCTCAAAGAAGCCATGCCTTCCCTTATGAAGGAAGGACAGCAGAATGATGGCCGGGCTCTGTATGCCCTTGGCCAGATTTTTCTGACCCAGGGGATATACACTGGCGATACCCGGACACTGCTCCGGTCCATGGCAGCCTTTTCCAAAGGGAAAGAAGACAGTGAGGAAAAGGTCCTCTGCCGCAGCGCCTGCTGCACCATGGAAGTGGGCGGACTTTCCCGCACAGGGAAAACGGAAGATGACGTGGCCATGGCGGATGCTCTTTCCCGCATGGCAGAGGGCGGCGATGTGCTGGCTATGACAGAATGGGCGGCCTGCCTTCTCTATGGGACAGGTACAGAAAAGGATGCAGAGGAGTCTCTTTCCTGGCTCCGCCGTGCGGCTTCGCAGGATTACTGGCTGGCACGCCTCCGTCTGCTCCAGACAGAACGGCTGAAGGAAGACAGGGAATCCCGCAGGGATGTGTTCAATCAGGCCAATCATCTGGCGCTCATGGGAGTTCCTGATGGAGAATTCTATCTGGGCGAATGCTATGAAGCCGGATGGGGAACCGAGCCAGCATGGAATAAGGCGGTTCATCACTATGAACGGGCGTACTCTCTCGGTAATCCGGCGGCAGCTATGCGGCTGGCCAATGGATATCTGCGGGATACAGGTAATGAAGAATCCGAGGCAAAGGCGATGGAATGGCTCCGTCTGGCCGATGAAAAAGGCAACGGGGAAGCCAGCTACCGCCTGGGCAAAGTGTATGCCTCCCGCGGGGAAAAGGAAAAAACATGGGCGGCTGTCAGCCGGGCCTGCCTCAGAAATTATCCGGCCGGAGTATTTGCAGCAGGATTTCTGCAGATGGCCGGATGTGGTACAAAACAGGACGAAAAACAGGGGATGATTAAAATCCGCTTGGCGGCGCAGATGGGATATATTCCTGCGCAGATGTACCTGAAGAATCCGGAAAATATGGCTGAACGGCTTATTCATGACTGGAACGTGTGAGGGTGTTATGCAGCAGGCAGAAAAATTACTTTTTAACGGACAGGCGGACGAAGCACTGGCCCTGTTTTCAAAAGAAGCAGAAAATGGAAATGGCCGGGCTATGTATTTCCTGGGCTTTATTCTGGAACATGGACTGGGCCATACCGCGCAGGATGAAGATAAGGCGGCCGCATGGTTTGACAAAGGACAGAAGGCAGGAGATGCCCTGGCCACCCTGGCCGCCGCACGCTGGCTGGGTATAGATGACCGATATCATCTGCTTAAGGATGCTTTTCCAAAAGCCCGTGCCATGGCAGAAGACAATGACTGCTTTGCCAAGGTAGAGCTGGCCGATATGTATCTGTCCGGCGGCATTATGATTAATTTTGAAGAAGGTATCCATCTCCTGTCTCAGGCCTGCGCCATGGGCTACTGGTATGCCCTGGAGAAGATGGGCGACCTGTGCCAGGAAGGGATTCTGGTAGATAAGAATGACGCCAGAGCCTTTGCCTTCTACAGCAAGGCAGCGGCAGCAGGCCACGACCACTACAGCGAATATCAGCTGGGATGCGCCTGGCACTCATCGCAGAAAATGGCATAGGCATTCCTTCCGATGAACAGAAAGCCGCCCTGTGGTACCAGCGGGCCGCCGAAGAAGGCGACGACGAAAGCCAGTTCCGACTGGAAGTGCTGGAGGGGAAAGACAAATCTGAGAATTGAGTAAGCGAGTGACGAGGAGAAAAGATATATCAAAGAGCCGCAAACCATGTTTGCTGTCTGTGCGAATCAGAAGATTCGCAGGTCGGTAAAAATGGGAGTGCAACATAGTTAACGAATTACAACTTCAAGCTTTTTAGAA
>OLFS01001183.1_pt1 | contig 21777 bp, 16 predicted proteins | sample 1605491 | NCBI WGS metagenome assembly OLFS01 (sample SAMEA3888921, study PRJEB22519) | human gut metagenome | biome: human gut; feature: human-associated habitat; material: faeces | place: Denmark | collected 2011 | reverse complement strand
GCCACATATCCGTGACGGTCTTTTATTTGTTTTTCTAAACTTACTGACATTGCCCTTATAGGGGAGCTGGCCGCCAAAGGCGGTCTGAGAGGTTGCTTTTGACCAAAAAAGGCCCTCGCATGATGGCTGGATCCTTCGTGCGACAGGCCTTTTTTTAGTGACTCGTGGCTAGTGGCTTGTGGCTAGCGGCTCCCCTTATAGGGGAGCTGGCCGCCGAAGGCGGTCTGAGAGGTTGCTTTTGACCAGGAAAAAGGACCCTCGCATGATGACGAATACCGTCATGCGAGGGTCCTTTTGCAGCCGGCGGCCGGCGTTATTTGTCATAATCTGTGGCGGGCGCCCCACGTGGCGCCCCTACATGCGGACGGCGGCTGGTGGGATGCCTTGCGGCTCGTTGTAGGGGCTCGCACGTGGCGAGCCCGTTCCGGATTATGGGCCATGATTCCGTTTATGAACCGTGGGCTACGTTATTCATTATAATCCGTGGCGGGCGCCCCACGTGGCGCCCCTACATACGAACGGCGGCCTGCGTTATTCATCATAATCCGTGGCGCCCTACATGCGGACTGCGAACGGCGAACTGCGGCCTGCGGAACGCCCAAGGGGCGTTCCTTATGACTGATGGCTGACTTCGTGGCCGCCACCCAGGTGTTCCGGATAGCCACGCTGGGCAAAGTCGGCAGCTGCCGTGAAGAGGATGTCTGTCGACGAGTTGAGGGCCGTTTCGGTCGAGTCCTGGAGGACGCCGATGATGAAGCCGACGCCGACGACCTGCATGGCAATATCATTGGAGATACCGAAGAGGCTGCAGGCCATGGGGATCAGCAGCAGCGAGCCGCCGGCAACGCCGGAAGCACCGCAGGCGCCGATGGCCGAAAGGACGCTGAGCAAGAGAGCCGTCGGGAAGTCGACGGAAATGCCCAGGGTGTGGACGGCAGCCAGGGTCATGATGGAAATGGTGATGGCTGCGCCGGACATATTGATGGTCGCACCGAGCGGAATGGTGACGGTATACGTATCGGGATTGACGCCGAGTTCCTTGGCCAGGGACAGGTTGACCGGGATATTCGCGGCCGAGCTGCGCGTAAAGAAGGCCGTGACGCCGGACGTCTTGACGCATTTCCATACCAGCGGGTACGGATTGCGGCGGATCTTGGCGTAGACGATGATCGGGTTGATGACGAAGGCGAAGAGCAGCATCGACCCTAAGAGAAGACAGAGCAATTTAGCATAGCCGATGAGGGCACCGATGCCGTTGGACGAAACGGAGTCGGCGACGAGGCCCATGATGCCGAGCGGAGCCAGGCGGATGATCCACTGGACGCAGGTCGTGACAGCGTCGGCACAGTCATCGAGGACGGCTTTCGACGATTCGGAGACGCGGCGGACGGCGACGCCGAACAGGCAGGCCCAGCCGAGGATACCGATGTAGTTGCCCGTCATCAGGGCGTGGACCGGGTTGTCGACGATGTTCTTGAGGAGCGTCGTCAAGACTTCGGCAATGCCTTCCGGTGCCTTATTGCTGGCAGCCGATACGTCGAGCTGCAGCGTCAGGGGGAAGACGAAACTGATCATGACGGCAAAGAAAGCCGCTAAAAAAGTACCGATGAGATACAGGATGATGACATCTTTGATGTTCGATTCGTGGTCTTCCTGTTTGCGGCTCAGTGCAGCGGCGACCAGGACGAAGACCAATACCGGAGCGATGCCCTTCAAGGCCCCGACGAAGATGACGCCGAGCAGAGCCAGTTCTTTCCCTGCTGCAGGAAAGGCCATAGCCACGGCGATACCGATGACCAAGCCGACGATGATCTGCTTGATCAGGCTGATGCGGTTCAATGCATTCCATAAACTATGCATAAATAAAACCTCCTACCCTAATTCCATGTTACAAATGTATAATGTATGAATACACTTGTTTATTATAAAGCAAAAACCGTAAATTTTCAATAAAAAAAAGAAATCTCGTGTAAAGCTTTTTGTTATCATGCAGGTTTTCTTTGCCTTTGATGTTAAGGCTTGATGTTTGACGAAAGGCTCTCCTCATAGGAGAGCTGGCCGCCAAAGGCGGTCTGAGAGGTTGCTTTCTCAGCATTTGTAGTTTTTAGTGGATAGCGCTAAATTTAAAACCATCCGCTAGCTGCTAACTGCTAGCCGCTGACTGCTAACTGCTAGCCGCTGACTGCTAAAAAAAGGGGCTGTCGCACATGCGACAGTCCCTTTTTTCATACATCAAACTTTTATTCACTTAATACGGCAGCGCAGCGGGCGCAGAGGGTCGGATGGTTCGGGTCCGAGCCGACAGTGTCGCTGTGGATCCAGCAGCGTTCGCATTTTTCAGCAGTCGACGGAGCGACGACGACTTTCATGTCGCCGTGGTCTTCACCGGCAACGGCTTCGGCCGGGGCTTCGCCTTTGACCAGTTTGGCTTCGCTGACGATGAGCAGCGTGGCCAGCTGATCCTGCCACTGGCTGAGGAAATCGTAGTCTTCGCCATCGGCATAGATGGTGACGGCTGCGTCCAGGGCATGGCCGATCTTGTGTTCCTTACGGGCGCCTTCGAGGACACGCGTCAAATCGCGGCGGTACGACAGGAACTGAGCCCAGCGGGCATCAAGGTCAGCGTCGAGGTATTCTTTGTGAGCCTTGGGCCAATCCGTGAGCAGGACACTTTCTTCCCTGCCTTCGACAGCGGGCATGTTCTGCCATACTTCTTCGGCCGTGAAGGACAGGACCGGTGCGACGATCTTGACCAGCGTATCGAGGATGATGTACATAGCCGACTGGGCGCTGCGGCGGATATGGGAATCAGCCTTTTCCGTGTACAGGCGGTCTTTGATGACATCCAGGTACATGGCGCTCAAATCGACGGTGCAGAAGTTGTGGATAGCGTGGTACATGACGTGGAACTGGTAGTTTTCATAAGCATCGGTGACTTCTTCAAAGACCTGTTCCAGACGCAGGAGAGCCCATTTATCGAGGTCCGTCATGTCCTGGTAAGCGACCGTATCCTTAGCCGGATCGAAGTCGGCCAGGTTGCCCAGGAGGTAACGGAAGGTGTTGCGGATCTTGCGGTAGACGTCGGAGAGCTGTTTCAGGATCTTCGGCGACAAGCGGATATCACCCTGGTAGTCAGCCGACGATACCCACAGGCGCAGGACGTCAGCGCCGTATTTTTCGATGACTTCCTGGGGAGCGACGGTGTTGCCGACGGATTTACTCATCTTGCGGCCTTCGCCGTCGACCGTGAAGCCGTGGGTCAGGACCGATTTGTACGGAGCATAGCCGTTGACGGCAACCGACGTGAGCAGAGAGCTGTTGAACCAGCCGCGATGCTGGTCCGAGCCTTCCAGGTACATTTCGCAGGGATAATCGAGGTCCGGGTCATTTTTCAGTACGCCCTGATGGGTGCAGCCGCTGTCAAACCAGACGTCCATGATATCCGTTTCCTTGCGGAAGTGCGTGCCGCCGCAGTGCGGGCATTTATAGCCTTCCGGCATGAGTTCCTTGACGTCGTGCATCCACCACGTATCGGAGCCTTCTTTGGCAAACATCTTCTGCAAGTGAGCGATGGTTTCATCGTTGATGATGTGTTCACCGCAGTCTTCGCAGTAGAAGATAGGAATCGGCACGCCCCAGACACGCTGACGGGAAATGCACCAGTCACCGCGGTCGTGGATCATATTGTAAATGCGGTCATGGCCCCAGGACGGAATCCATTTGACCGTGTCGATAGCATCGAGGGCTTTCTGGCGGAAGCCGTCGACCGAAGCGAACCACTGTTCCGTAGCGCGGTAGATGATCGGTTCCTTGCAGCGCCAGCAGTGCGGATACTGATGGCGGAACGTGCTCTTGGCAAAGAGGGCGCCCAGTTCAGCCAGTTTCTTGATGACCGGTACGTTCGTATCGAAGACGAACTGGCCTTCAAAGCCGGGGACCTTGTCGGTGTAACGGCCCGTGCCGTCGACCGTGCCCAGCGGCTTGAGGCCCCAGGAAGCATATTTCTTGCAGACATCAAAGTCGTCCTGGCCATGGTCCGGAGCGGTATGGACGAGGCCGGTACCAGCTTCGAGAGTGACGTGGTCGCCGAGGATGATGGGGACTTTACGGTCATAGAAGGGATGCTTGAAGACCAGGCCTTCGAGCTGTTTGCCCGTCATGACGTCGGGCAGGACTTCGTAGTCGTCGACTTTGCCGGCTTTCATGGTCGGTTCGACCAGGTCTTTGGCCATGAGCAGGTATTCATCGCCAATGCGGACCCAGACGTATTCAAAGTTTTCGTTGGCACTGATGGCGACGTTGCAGGGAATGGTCCACGGCGTCGTCGTCCAGATGAGGGCGAAGACTTTGTCCGGATCGGCGCCTTTCGGCATATGGCAGTTGAGGTCGACGGACTTGAATTTGACGTAAATGGAGAAGGATTTATCATCCTTGTATTCGATTTCAGCTTCAGCCAGGGCCGTTTCGCAGTGCGGGCACCAGTAAACGGTCTTCAGGCCTTTGTAAATGTAGCCTTTCTTGGCCATTTCCCCGAAGACGCCGATCTGAGCGACTTCGACGGGCTTGCGCAGGGTCAGGTACGGATGGTCCCAGTCACCGAGGACGCCGAGGCGGATGAAGTCTTTCTTCTGTTCTTCCACGCGGGCCAGGGCGTAGTCACGGCATTTGGCACGCAAGTCGAGGGGGGCCATTTCGTGGCGGTTCAGGCCCGTATCTTTGATGACGGCGTGTTCGATAGGCAGGCCGTGCGTATCCCAGCCGGGGACGTATTTCGTGTAGCAGCCCTGCTGGGTCTTATATTTGAGGATAATGTCTTTTAATACTTTATTCAATGCATGGCCGATGTGGATCTTGCCATTGGCATACGGAGGACCGTCGTGAAGAATGAATTTGGGCGCACCGTCCCGTTTCTTCAAGCGTTTTTCATAAATCTTGTTGTCCTGCCAGAATTTCAAAAAGTCCGGTTCCCGTTTCGGCAAGTTGCCGCGCATGGGGAAATCGGTCTGAGGCAGATGTAAAGTCTTACCGTAATCCATTGTGTTTCCTCCTCTGAATCTGTGAAAAAAAATAACGTCTCCGTCCCAAAAGGGACGAAGACGTAATCACCGTGGTACCACCCTATTGACTGCCGGAGCAGCCACTTTGACGCGCAATAACGACGCGACCCGGCAGCTGGTTCGCAGCTGCAGCTCCCAAGTGATCCGCCAGCATACGGCCTTTTCCGGGCTCACACTATCCCCGGTTCGCTGAAAAGGCAGTGACGACACTGGCCGTCTTGTTCATCGCTTTTCATTTTTTATGACAATTACTTGTACATAGACGTATTGTAAAGGCTTCTCCCCCATTTGTCAAGAGGCTTACTTCCAATACTGGACCGTACTTTCATCAATACCGATGGAAGCCGCCTTGAAGACAGGGTTCCTGCCTTCCTTCTTCTGCTGCTGATAGTCGCGCATGGCTTTGACGGCCGTGCTGCCCAGGATGAAGCAGGCCGGGATGTTGATGAAGCACATGACGGCCATGAGGATATCGGCGATATCCCAGACAGCGGCCATGGACATGCCGGCGCCGACGAAGACGACGAGGACACAGGCGATGCGGAAAGTATTGACGAAGCCGTGGGACGGCGCGCCCTTGTGGATGAAGCGGATGCAGTTATCGACATAGAACAAGTTGCCGATGAGCGTGGAAAAACCGAAGAGCAGCATGCAGACCGTAATCAGGAGGGGTCCGAAGCCGCCGAAGACGGCCGTCGCTGCGTTCTGGACGTAAGCCGCACCGGCTACTTCCTTGGTAATGGGCACGCCCGAGAAGAGGCCCATGAAAGCCGTGGCACTGCAGACCAGGAGGGTATCAATGAAGACTGACAGCATCTGGACCAGGCCCTGTTTGACCGGATGGCTGACGTCAGCCGCAGCTGCCGCATTCGGTGCCGAACCGATACCGGCTTCGTTGGAATAGAGGCCGCGCTTGATGCCGTAAATCATGCAGGAACCGGACACGCCGCCGAGGATGGACTGGAAGTCAAAGGCATCGGCAAAGATCATGGCGAAGACCTGAGGCAGGCTGGTGATGTGGAAGACGATGACGATGAGCGCTGCCAGGATATAGATGCCGCCCATGACCGGGACCAGGACAGACGTGACCTTGATGATGCGCTGGCCGCCGCCGACGAGGCAGTACGCGACGAGGGCCGCAAAGACGGCACCGATGATCCACGGCGTCGTCGTCGGGTCATAGAAGCTGTAGACCAGGAACGTCGACTGCATGTTGAACGAGCAGAGCAGGTTAAAGCCGCCGGCGTAGGTCAGAATCAGGGAAAAGGCGAAGAGGACGCCGAGCCAGCGCTTGTGCATGGCCGTTTCAATGTAATAGGCCGGGCCGCCGTAGCTGTGGCCCAGGGGATTGCGGCGCTTGTAAATCTGGGCCAGCGTACTTTCGATGAAGGCCGTAGCCCCACCGATGATGGCCAGAAGCCACATCCAAAAGACGGCACCGGGACCGCCCAGGCAGATTGCCGTCGAGACGCCGATGATATTGCCCGTACCGACACGGGACGCCGTCGAAACCATGAGGGCCTGGAAAGACGATACTTTCCCGGCTTCCGTCGGTTTTTCCATGACGACGCGGATACTTTCCGGGAACAGGCGCAGCTGGACACAGCGCGTCTTCCAGGAAAAAATAAGGCCGGCTGCAATGAGGATGACCATTAAGATAGGATAATAAAGGACATCATCGAGGTAGTTCAGGACAGCCATAATCATAGAATCACATCCTTACCATAAAACAATAAATTATAAAATAAATAAAAGCGTTCTCTAAAAATGATAAAGGATGATGTGATAATCTGTCAATAGGTTATGGATGGTTTGTATCAGGCCGTTCCTATCTTCCCGGCCCTGTAGTATAATGAAACAGAAAGGCAGGGATTTACATGACAGCTATTGAACAAGTAATACAGAAGGCCATCGCCTTCGACCACGGCGATGCCCGGCGCATCCACCATTTCCTCAAGGTCTACGCCTATGCCGACACCATCGGCCGCCTGGAAGGACTGCCGGTCGACCAGCAGGACATCCTGCGCACGGCCGCCGTCCTCCACGACATCGGCATCCACGCAGCCGAAGAAAAATACGGTTCCTCGTCGGGCAAATACCAGGAAATCGAAGGCCCCGCTCCGGCCAGGGCCATCCTGGAAGAGCTCGGTGCTGACGAAAAGCTCATCGACCGGGTCTGCTTCCTCATCGCCCACCATCACACCTACGACGGTGTCGACGGCCTGGACTACCAGATACTCCTGGAAGCCGATTTCCTGGTCAACGCCTATGAAGACCAGCTGAAACCGGAAGCCATTGCCACCTTCCGCGACAAGGTGTTCCGCACCCCGTCGGGCCTGCAGTTATTGAAAGACACATATGATGTATGAAAGGGGTAATTACGATGACAAATATTGAAAAATTCGTCGACATGGTAAAAAATTCGGATAACATCGTCTTCTTCGGCGGCGCCGGCGTATCGACGGAAAGCGGCATCCCCGATTTCCGCAGCACCGACGGCCTGTACAACCAGCACTATAAATACCCGCCCGAAACGATCCTCAGCCACTCCTTCTTCATGGACAACACGGAAGAATTCTACCGCTTCTACCGCGACAAGATGCTGGCCCTCGACGCCCAGCCCAACATGGCCCACATCAAGCTGGCCGAACTGGAAAAGGCCGGCAAATTGAAAGCCATCGTCACCCAGAACATCGACGGCCTGCACCAGAAAGCGGGCAGTAAGAATGTCCTGGAACTCCACGGCAGCGTCCACCGCAACTTCTGCATGCACTGCAACAAATTCTTCGACGCCGAATACATGAAGAATTCCACAGGCATCCCCAAGTGCGACGCCTGCGGCGGCACCATCAAGCCCGACGTCGTCCTCTATGAAGAAGGCCTGGACAACGACGTCATCGAACAGTCCCTGTACTACATCAGCCACGCCGACATGCTCATCATCGGCGGCACAAGCCTCGTCGTCTACCCCGCTGCCGGCCTGGTCCGCTACTACCGCGGCCATAAACTGGTCCTCATCAACAAGTCGAGCACCGACATGGACAGCGCCGCCGACCTGGTCCTCCACGACCCGATTGGCGAAGTCTTCAGCCACGTAAAATTATAAAGAAAAAGTAAACTTTCTTCTCATTTGACACACAGTCATAACACATCGTAGTATACTAGAGGTAATGTATAATTTTATGCACTTTTCTGCATACGCGAAAAGAATGAGAAGAAAGAAGGTCTTTTATTCGTGAAGAAACAAGTAGTCTGTACCCTGACAGCCGCCTTGGCTGTCACTTCCCTGTCGGCTTTCGCCGCCAATCCCTTTGTCGACGTCCCGACGGACAGCTGGGCTTACCAGTCCGTCGTCGAACTGGCCGACGCCGGCATCATCCAAGGCGTCGATGGTCAGTATTTCCAGGGCCATCGCAGCATCACCCGCTACGAAGCGGCTGAAATGGTCGCCAAAGCCATGGCCCATATGGACAAGGCTTCCGTCGAACAGCGGGCCCTGATCAACAAGCTGGCCGATGAATACGCCGACGAACTGAACAGCCTCGGCGTCCGCGTGACCAACCTGGAAAACCGCGTCGGCAACACGCGCGTCTTCGGCGACGTCTTCGTCCGCTACCGCTACCAGAACGGCAACAAGAAGGACGACAGCTCCTGGGATACGCGCTTCCGCATCCGTGCCCAGGGCCAGGTCAACGACCGCACCAAGGTCACGGCCGGCGTCAGCACGGGCTTCCGCCCCTTCGCCAGCAACGGCGCGGCGTCTGATGAAAGCAGCAATCCCTACGTCGATTTGGCCAAAGTGGACTACAACTTCGGCAGCAAGAACTGGGAACTCAGCGTCGGCCGCAATGACGTCTACCGCATCGGCCGCGACGCCTACGGCCTGCAGTACTTCGATGCCCTCGACGGCGCCGAACTGCGCTATCACAACGACAAGCTGGCCATCACCACAGGCTACGGCAAATTCAAAGACGGCAAGAAACCCGGCGTCGACACCATCCACGCATCCCAGGCCTATTCCAACGCCTTCAGCACGTCCGGCCTGGAAACGGGTTACGGTGAAATCGACGCCTTCTTCGGCGGCGGCAAGGCCGCCCGTTCCGAAGCCGGGTTCTACTACAACCGCCTGCATAAGACCAACGACCTGGCACCGGAATTCTTCGCTAAATACGTAGCCGGCTACTTCGTCCGCGGCAACTACGGCAAATGGAGCGCCCTGGCCAACTACGAACACATCGGCTTCAACGAAGGCTTCAAGAACGTCGATGGTCAGGACTACGGCGACGCCTGGATGGGAACCCTCCAGTACGGCAAAGCCGACTTCCACACGCCCGGCAGCTGGGATGCCTGGCTGGAATACCTCGACCTCGACGACGGCTCCTTCATGGGCGGCAATCCCTTTACATGGCGCTTCTCCAGCGACATGGACAACCAGCGCAGCTGGGGCATCGGCGCCGACTACATCGTCGCCAAGAACCTGAAATTCAGCGTCATGCAGTCCTTCGCCAGCCAGGCCAAGACCGGCAGCCAGGACCCCCACGAAATGACCCGCATCCACTTCCAGATGCTGTTCTAGTAGGGGCTTGCACATGGCAAGCCCGCAGTTCGCAGTTCGCAGGCCGCAGTTCGCTTTGCGGCCTTATGGCCGCCTCGTAGGGGACGCCCAAAGCCTTTCTGGCCCGTCAGGTGCCGACCATCGGGAGGTGCAGGACGGTTGCCAGAACGGACAGCAGAGGCGGGCGTCCCGCTTGTCCGCAGTTCGTTTTTGCGGCCTCATGGCCGTACCGTAGGGGACGCCCAAAGGCTCCCCTTCATAGGGGAGCTGGCCGCCAACGGCGGTCTGAGAGGTTCTTCGGAAGAGGTTGGTATCGGCCGCCTGGCAAGGCGGCCCGCAGGGTTCTATCTGGCCGGAGCTGCTTGGTAATCGCCATTTTCTGAATAGGTATGTGATACGGGGCCTCTCAGCTCAGTCGTGTTTATTTGCTGATTTACAACAGCTTGATAATCACCATTTTCCGAATAACCTTGGTGAACAGGGGCAGTTGCAAAAGCAGCCATTCCGCTTACACTGAATGCTCCAAAGAGGACAGCTAAAATAATCTTTTTCATAATAATCATACTCCTTTATGTAAATAACGATTATATATCCTATAATCTTCCTCGATAAAAACGTTGAAGACGACTTCTATCGGCTCATGTTGCCGCAGCCACTGCGATACGGTGGTTACGGCAATGTGGGCCGCTTCTTTTTTAGGGAAGCCGAAGACGCCTGTCGAGATGCAGCAGAAGGCCAGGGACTGGCAGCCTTTGGCGGCGGCCAAGTCGAGGCAGCTCCGGTAACACGAGGCCAGCTGGTCTTGAGCCTGTTCCGTCAAAACGCCCCGGACGATGGGGCCGACGGTATGCAGGACGTAGCGGCAGGGCAGGTTGTAAGCCGGCGTGATTTTCGCCTGCCCCGTCGCTTCGGCATGGCCCTGGGCCTGCATCATGGCAAAGCAGCGTTCCCGCAAAGCCACGCCGGCCATGGTATGGATCATATTGTCAATGCACGAGTGGAGCGGCCGGAAACAGCCCAGGAGCTGGTCATTGGTGGCATTGACGATGGCATCAACGGCCAGCGTCGTAATGTCGCCCTGCCAGAGATGCAGATGCTCATGACCGGGAATAGCCGGCAGATGGCGGCCATCGGTAATCCCCTTCTCCTGCGTCAGCCCTTTGAGCACGTCGGCTTCGACAGCCAGGAACTGCGGCGACGGCACGTGTTTCCCCGGCTGGCGGACGTTGCACAAGGCCCGGTAAAGCTGGAACGCCTGGCTTTCGTCGTCAGGAATGTCATAAGCGGCGTATTCCGGCATTTCCTGCTGGAGCTGGCGGATCAAAAAAGCAAGTTGTTCCTGTCGGTTCATGACTGTCTCCCCCTCTCTAAGGCCGTGAGTACATCGGCGATATCCCCTTCGATGCCGATGGCCTGCGGGCGGATCCATTCCGGACTGCGGACATCGCTGGCATTGACACAGGCGTAGACGGCCTGCGGATTGGCCTGGGTGTACTGCCAAAAAGGAATCTTGATGATTCCCGGCGTATTCATGCCGACGCCTAATTCCAGGTAGAGCACGCGTCCCTGCCGATGGTCCTGCAAAAACTGCTGATACCGGCGGGCCGCCGCCTTCCAGCCTGCATCTTCGACGAACGTGTCGTCACAGCGCAGGTTGGGTACCAGGTCCTGGCCATTTTCGGGGCTGCGCGGCCAGAGCGCCTCCGGGACCTGCATGGATACAGTCCCCTTTTCCGGCAGCACGAAGTAGTGATGTGAGTCATAGACGAAGCCCTGGGCCTCCATCATGGCGACGATGACCGCCTCATTATCATAGGTCCTGGCCGTCACGGGATATTTCTCCTGGAACAGGCCGTAGTCCCCTTGCGTATAGAACAAGCGCTTTTTATCGAAACGGGCTTGCTGGAACTGATGGTCCACATTGGTCGTCAAGACGAAATAATCCTTGTCCCGCACCAGGTCATACAAACGGCGGTAAACATCGGTCGGTGCCGGGACGTAGCGGTTGATGTAAATGGCCCGGCTCCACCAGGCCCAGTATTCGCGAACATCGGAAAAGGGGAAAAAGCCGCCGGAATACATGTCGCGGATGCCGTATTTCCTGATGAAATCCGAGAAATACCGGCGGAACCGTTCACCGGAATAGGTCAGGCCCGCTGCCGTCGAAAGGCCCGAACCAGCGCCGATGACGACGGCCGCTGAATCATGCAAAGCCCGTTGTAACTGCTGAATCTTTTCCATTCCCGGCACCTCCTTCAATAGCGATGAAAAACTTAGGCCCGGACGACGCTGATGCGCTGATTGATGTGATGGCCCTTTTCGATTTCGTCGACCATGGCGATGGCATAGTCAGCATAGGAAATAATCGATTCATTGCGGCTGTTCAAGGTCAATTCTTCGCCGCCCAGGATGTATTTCCCCGTCCGTTCGCCATCGGCCTGGAAGTCCGCAGCCGGGCTGACATAAGTCCATTTGACATCATCGCGCTGGCGCATAGCCTTTAAAACCTCAGCGGCAGCAGTTGCCATAGGCTTGAATTCATCAGGGAAATCCGGTGCTTCGAGCAGGACAGCCGTGTGTTCTTTATTGGTGAACAGCGAACCGGCACCGCCGACGATGAGCAGGCGGACCGGGCTGCCGCTGAGAATCTGGCAGAGATGTTCCGTCGTCGTCATATAACCAGGCATGGTTTCCGGCGTCGAAGCACCGAAGCCGTCGACGACAGCATCGAAACCTGCCAAATCAGCCGCCGTCAAGTCGAGGATATCTTTCTGTACATAATGCTGGGCATCAGTCATATTTTCTGCCTTGCGGCCAAAAGCCGTCACATCGAAACCGCGGCGGACCGCTTCAGAAATAACCTTACGAGAAACACGACCACCAGCAGCAACAACAGCGATTTTCTTATTCATAATGAACCAACCTTTCTGCGCACAGCGCAATGTGAGTATATATTGAAATGGATTCTTCCTTAATCGTAATTGTTTCGGTTACAATTAGGATAGTTGTAATATATCACATTACATTTATCTCGTCAACCCTTTCAACGAAATTAGTGTAACTTTTTTTATTACATGGTAAAAGAGCTTGTCGCATACGACAAGCTCTTTTAAGTGGCTAGTGGTTAGGGGCTAGGGGTTAGCAGATGGCAAAAATCTTCGTGCGACAGCCTCTTTTTACGTTGATCGTAGGTCGTTCATCGTTTGTCGTATGGGATAAAAATATCCATCCCTTTCGATGAACGATGAACGAAAAACGCTCAAAAACCTCCATTTTTCTCTACTATAGCACAACAGGTATTACCGGCCAAAAGTCAGCATGATGATACCGCTCAGGACGGGGACCAGGACCAGGGCGAATTGCAGCAGCGCCTTAGGTGCCAGATGGGTAAACTTGGCACCGATATAGGCGCCGAGGCCCAAGCCGCATAAAGTCTGGACAAAAATCAGTAAGTCCAGGCGGCCGTTAAAAAGATAACTGACGCCGCCGGCAGCGGAAATGGGCAGGACAATCATCATACAGGTCCCGATAGCCCGAAGAAGGGAGATGCCAAAGACAACCATCATCATTTGCCATGTAACTCTTGACATTACATAGTAAACGTGTTATAGTTTTATTGTAATAATTATAGTTACATTTAAGGGTAATCGTTCATTTACAGGAGGTCTTTCCCATGAAAAAAGCTGTTCTTCTTTCTCTCGCCTTGTCCTTATCCCTGCCACTGGGCGCCGCTTTCGCCGCTCCCGCTCCGGTCCGGGCCGCTTCGCCGGCTGCCATCGTACAGCAAAAACAGGCCGCCCCGGCCGTATCGGTCCAGAAGCTGGCCATCGGCACGGTGACGACCTATGATTACGGTAACATCAAGATGTACGCCTATGCGACCAACGACCCGCTCAGCGACGAATGTTACGCCCTGGAAAGCAAAGACGGCGTCGTCCTCCTGGAATCGACCATCCTGACGGATAACATCAACGAATGGAGCCAGTTCGTCAAGACCCTGGACAAACCCGTCGTCGCCGAACTCATGTCCTATCATCCCAATGGCTATGCCGCATACGGCAAACATCCCATCTACGCTACGCCCCATGCCCTGCAGAGCTGGCAGCCTGGCGGCGGTGTCTACGCCATCGTCGGCAACCTGGAAAAAGCCTTCGGCTCTGCAGCCGACACATCCATGCCGGCCAAGGCCAAGAAGCTCACAGCCAGTAAAGATATCACCCTGGCCGGCATCCGCTTCCACATCATCGACGCCGGCGACGATGCCTACAGCGTGGAAATCCCGCAGATCAACGCCGTCTACCGCCACATGATGGGCTCCGACGTACACAACATCCTGGCCAGCCGCCAGCAGATTGCCCAGGACATCCAGACCCTGAAAGGCTACCAGCAGAAAGGCTACGACCTCATCCTGACCGGCCATTATAAACCGGAAGGCCAGACTGCCGTCTCCCAGAAAATCCAGTATTTACAGAAAGTACAGGAACTGGCCGAAACCTGCCAGACGAAAGACGAATTCCAGCAGCGCGTCAAAGAAGCCTTCCCCAACTACCAGGGCGAATCGTACCTGGCTATGACGGCCTCCTTCCTGTACCAGCGCTAAGAAGGTGAGCACATGGTCAACTTCGGACAAGTCATCGGCTGCATCGTCTTCGCCGCCGTCGTCTGCATCATCTACGGGTTGTATTTAAAATTCAAGAAATGAGAAAAAGAGGCTGTCTCAGTAAGACAGCCTCTTTTTACGTTGATCGTAGGTCGTTCATCGTTTGTCGTATGGGATTAAAAATATCAACTCATCGCGATGAACGATGAACTACGAACGAAAAACTTTTAAGTTTAAGGGACCTCCCATGACGACAGAAGCCTTCCTGCACCATCACGGCTCAGAAATAGACCAGGGTGACGCCGGCACCGCCGCCTTCTACGTCGTCGAGCTGGTATTTCTTGACGAATGGCTGGTCGTCGAGGAAGGCGTGGATCTGACGGCGCAGGGCGCCGCTGCCCTTGCCGTGGATGATCTTGACCGGACTGAAGCCGGCAGCCAGGGCCTGGTCGAGGAAGCGTTCGACTTCCGGCAGGGCCTCGCTGAAGGTCTTGCCGATGATGTTCAATTCCGTGGCCACGCTGGACGTGCGGATAGGCCGGTACGACGAGGCGGCAGCGGCTTTCTTTTCCGCCTGTTGTTCTTTCTTCAATTCGTCCAGGTACGGCGCACTGACGTCCTTGAATTTAACCCGGACCGTCATGCCCCGGACGGAGACGGTCAGCTGTTTGCTGCCGATGTCTTCGACCGTGCCGACGCTGTCCAGGTTGTTGACGAAGACCTGCTGGCCGACTTTTAATTTCGACAGGTCGACAGGGTCGCGCTGGGGCTTTTCGGCTTCAGGCAGGGAAATCTGCTGGATAGCCCGGCGGGCCTTGTCGATGGCCTTGGCCTTTTCCCGGTCCGTCCCCTCCTTGGACTGGGCCTTCAGTTCGCGGATAATCTTTTCGGCTTCGACGCGGAGGTTGCGCTTGAGGTCGACGGCATCGCGGCGGCTGGCGTCGATGATGTCCTGCCGCTTCGACGTGACCTTGTCTTTTTCTTTGCGCAAATCGTCTTCCAGTTTCCGCGCTTCGCGCAGACGGTATTCCAGTTCCGCCTGTTCTTCGTCCATCTTTTTGGCCTGTGCATTGAGCTGGGTCAGGACTTTTTCCATATCCATGTCCTGAGCCTTGCTGCGCAGGTCTTTGGCTTTTTCCAGGATATCCCTGGGCATGCCCAGGCGTTCGCTGATGCTGAAGGCATGGGAACTGCCGGCCGAGCCGATGCGCAGCTTGTACGTCGGCTTCAGCGTTTCCATATCGAACTCGACGTGGCCGTTTTCGATGCCCGGCGTATTATAGGCATAGTTCTTGAGGTCGTTGTAATGGGTCGTGACCATGACATACGAGCCTTTCTGGTAAAAGGCATCGAGGATGGCAATGGCGATGGCACTGCCTTCGGCCGGGTCCGTACCGGAACCGAGTTCGTCTGCCAGGATGAGGTCTTCCGGCCCGCAGTGCTTGAGGATGTAAATGAGCTGCTTCATATGGCTGGAAAAGGTACTCAGGTTCTGGGAAATATCCTGTTCGTCGCCGATGTCGGAAAAGACGTCGCGGAAGACGGGCAGTTCCGACGATTCGCCGACGGGGATGAATAGGCCGGCCTGATGCATGAGGACCAAAAGCCCCAGGGTTTTCATGGAAACGGTCTTGCCGCCCGTGTTGGAGCCCGTAATGAGCAGGATGCGGTAATCGCCGCCGATGACGATGGTATTGGGCACGACGTGCTTGGCGTCGATGAGGGGATGGCGGGCCTGGATGAGCCTGATTTCCCGCGTCTTGGAAATGGCCGGACGGCAGGCCTTCATCTTCAAGGCCAACTGGGCCTTGGCAAAGGCGAATTCCAGCTGACCGACACACTTCGTGCTGTCATACAAGTCATTGTACTGCTGCTGCACTTTGGCCGTCAGGCGGCGGAAAATGCGTTCGATTTCCTTCGTTTCGCCAATGCGGGCGGCCTGCAGGTCGTTGTTGGCATTGACGATGGCCAACGGTTCGACATAGAGCGTCGAGCCACTGGCCGACGTATCGTGGACGATGCCGGGAAAGGCATGGCGGTATTCCTGCTTGATGGGGATGACATAGCGGTTGTTGCGCACCGTAACCAGGGCATCCTGGAAATACTTCTGATATTCCTTGTTCTGCAGGACATTATTGACATAGCGCTTGGTCTGCCGTTCCAGTTCGACGATACGGCTGCGCAGGCGCATCAATTCCGGCGACGCATTGTCGCGGATCTGGCGGTTGTTGTCAAAGACAGTGGCGAAAGAATGAGAAAGCTGGGAAAAATCGCCGATGACCTCTGCCTGTTCGGCCAGCTGGGGATACTCAGCCCCCCGTTCGGCGAAGAACGACCGGATTTCCCCATAATGCTGGAGGTTATTCCAGATATCGATACATTCATGGGAATCGAGGGTCACTTCGCGCTTGGCCTTTTCCAGGGACGGACGGATATCGACGATGCCGCCGAAGGGCGTACTCGTTTCCGTCTGCATGCAGCGGACGGCTTCTTCCGTATCGGTCAGGTTCTTTTCAATGACATCGCCATCGTTCACCGGTCTCAGGCGGCGGGCGATTTCTTTAGACAACCGGGACGGGGCCAGGCGGACCAGCATGTTCTGGACCTGGTAGAATCCCAAAATCCTCATACTTCTTTTATTCATAAATGGCATTACTCCTGTTGTTATAAGATTCCGTGGAAGAAATGACCGCGCGTCACGGTCTGGTCTTCCCTGCCTAAGAGCATCGTTTCCGTACCGTCACAGAGGCGGCGGTACCGGCTGACCTGCTGGCCGATCCACTGCGGCGTGCGGCCGCGGCCTTCGATGCGGATGGCAGCGATGCCGGCGCGGCACAGGTCTTTATAATACGGCGCCATATCCAGATCCCGGCTGTTGAGGATGTGGTTGCGGCAATACTGGTCGGTGACGACAGGGAACGTTTCGTCCCGGCGGTCCCGCAGGGCATAGGCACCGCGGTTGCAGACACCCGGGCAGCCTTTCTTCTGGCCCTTGCCGGCAAAGGACGAAATGACGCAGGACTCAGTGACCATCATTTCGGCCCGGCCCTGGACGACGGCTTCGATGGGACAGCCGCTCTGGCGGACCATTTCTTTCAACTGGCGCAGCGTCGCTTCGACAGACGCCGTAACGGCTGTACAGCCCAAGGATGCATAGGCCCGGGCCGCCTGGCTGTTGAAGATATTGAGGGACCAATCGGCCCGGACGGGCACGGTAATATTCAAGTCGGCTATCATGGCAAAGACCGCCATGGCACCGGCATAGATGCCGTCGACGCCGGCCGTGATGGCCCGTTCCAGTTCGTTCTGGACGACCAGCCGGTTTTCTTCGCGGACAATACGCGGCGTACCGGCCCACAGAGCCGCGCCCTGTTCATGAGCGGCCTGGACGGCGGCCTGCCAGGCCTTGGTGCCGAAGGGATGATGATGGTACGATTCGCCGCCAAAGATGATGACGTCGGCACCCTGGTCCGCGGCGGCGACGACGCCGTCGACACTATCACAGCGGACGACGAGCTGCATGGCCTCCTTGTCCCCCGGCTGCCTGTCCGGAGCCTGCCGCTGCAGGGCCTTTCCGGCTGCCGGCCGCGGATAATCCGCCAGGATGGCCTCAGTCAAAGCCTGGACGGCCTGACGGCGCAGGCCGTTGAGGACACTGGCCGGGATCATGCGCGTTTCATCCCACACAGTCACACTGGCCAGGGCAAAGGGCGTATCGCCCAGGCGGCCGAGCTGGCCCTGGACGTAATCGGCCGTTGCCGGCCGCTGGCGGGCCGGTTCGGGCTGGAAATCGGCTACAGCCGAGGCAGTATGGCCATTTTCATCCCACAAGGTCAGGCGCAGGTTCCCCTGGTCTTCCGTGTCGACGTGGCCATAGATGGAAAGTTTCCGCGTCAATCCGCCGGCCATGTCATCAGCCGTCTGCCGCCCCGACGGATTGCGTTCGGTCAACGTGCGGCGGCTGACGGAATCTCCCAGGAAATCGGCCTGATAACTGCGGTTAAAGGCGCCTTCCAGGAGGGCTGCCGCTTCGCGATGGGCGGCCTTGCGCTGCTGCGGGCTCTGGTAATGGGCATCGATGACCTTACGGTACGCCAAAACAACGGTCCGGACGTACGTATCGCCCTTCATGCGGCCTTCGATTTTAAAGGACGTGACGCCGGCATCGAGCAAGTCGTCGATATAATCGAGGGATTTCAAATCCTTCAGGCTGAGGACATAGGCCTCGTGTTTCATGACAGGTTGGCCATCGCAGAGCAGCGTATAAGGCTGACGGCAGGGCTGGGCACAGGCACCGCGGTTGCCGCTGCGGCCGCCGAGGAAACTGCTCATCAGGCACTGGCCGGAATAAGCCATGCACGACGCGCCGTGGATGAAGACTTCAATGGGAATGGACGACTGAGAAGCGATGAAACGGATTTCCTGCGCCGACAACTCGCGGGACAAGACGGCCTGGGTGAAGCCATTGGCCTCGAGGAAACGGACGCCGTCCAAGTCGGCCACGGTCATCTGCGTACTGCCGTGGAGCGGCAGATCCGGCGCGACTTTCCGGGCCAGAGCGGCTACGGCCAGGTCCTGGACGATGATGCCATCGACGCCGAATGAGTCGAGGAGCTGCAAATAGGCCGACAAAGCCTCTAATTCCGTGTCTTCCATGAGGATGTTGACCGTGACATAGACTTTGACGCCAAATAAATGAGCCGTCCGGACAGCCTGTCCGATTTCAGCATCGTCGAGATTATGAGCAAATTTGCGGGCATTGAAGCCTTTCCCGCCAAAATAAACGGCATCGGCACCGGCGTCAATGGCGGTGAGTACGTTTTCTAAAGAGCCTGCCGGGGCTAATAATTCTGCCATGAAAATCCTCCTGTGATAATAATAGTGGTTAGTGGTTAGTGGCTAGTGGTTCGTAGGGGCCGTCCTGAAAGGCGGCCCGCTTTTTTCATTAAACCGTCAAATGGCGGTATATATCCGTCAATAACTCTGCCGTGACTGTATAGGGTGTCCGCTGGACGCCGCCTGTCGGCAGGGTCATGGTGACGAATTTTTCTATTTCTTCATCACTCAAGTCGACCGTATCGCCCATGAGGTCCTGCATGAGGGCCGTAAAGTCATCGAGTCCGGCCAGGCCCAGGATGGCCCAGACCCTTTCTGCCTTATCGGCCATCGTTTCTTCCATGAGCTTCATGTACGCCGGCAAGAGCAGGCCATTAGCCCGGCCATGGCTGAGCCCCTTATAATAGGTCAGCATATAACCCATACTGTGGACCATGGTCGTCCCCGTCTGGGCAATGGTAATGCCTGCCAGGGTCGAGCCATAGAGCAGGTCTTCCCGGACGACAGGCGAAACATCGCCTTTGAGGTCCGTCAAATGGACGCCGAGGAAACGCATGGCTTCTTCGGCCCAAACATCGCTCATGGGCGTCGACGCCGTGGACATATAACCTTCGATGGCATGGGACAAGGCATCGATGGCCGTATCAATGGTGACGGCTTCGGGCACGCTGTCCGTAAAGGCCGGGTCGGCAAAGGCATAGACCGGGAAAATGAGCGGCGTATTGATGGACTGCTTGGTCCCGGCCTTGGGATTGGTCAGGACGCTGACCTTGGTCACTTCACTGCCCGTCCCGGCCGTCGTCGGCACGGCGACGATGGGCAGGGGCTTGCGGTACGGGCCGGTAAACAACTGTTCATCATCCAGCTCCTGCGTGCAGACTAGGGCAATGGCCTTGGCCGCATCCATGGGCGAACCGCCGCCGATACCGATGACGAAATCGACGCCCTTTTCCAAGGCCAACGCAGCGGCCTTGCGGATCGTCGCTACAGACGGATTATTTTCGACCTCATCAAAGAGAAACCAGGAAATCCCCAATTCATCCAGCTTTTCCACAACAGCAGCCTGGGACCCATTCACCTTGGCCGAATGACGCCCCGTGACCAGCAGCGCCTTCCGTCCCAGATCAGCCAGCACTTCGCCGGACTGAGCAATACAGCCCTTTCCAAAAAATACCTTCGTCGGCATATAATACGTAAACATGCAGATTCCCCCTTCACACAGCAAACAGCTTATTTCCTATCCATTTTAACATCTTTAGGCCGCTTGGGCTAGTGGCGGGACGGGTTCAAAAAGGGGCTGTCATATGAAGACAGCCCCTTTTAAGTAGTTAGCAGTTAGTGGCTAGTGGTTAGCGGATGGCTTTAAATTTAAAGGTTTTCTCTGCAAGCTACAAACGCTGAACTACAGACCATACAGAGAAAAGGGCCGCGCATGATGACAGAACCCTTCAATGCGACAAGCCCTTTTTGAGTTTTAAGTTTACAGTTTGTAGTGGATGGTTAAAAATTTAGAACCATCTACTAACCACTAACAACTAGCCACTAACAACTTTAAAGGGCTTGCCGCATAGCGACAAGCCCTTTTAATGCATAGGTTTGACGAAAATATCTTGGAAAAATATTAACGTTTCGAGAACTGGGAAGCTTTACGAGCTTTCTTGAGGCCGTATTTACGGCGTTCTTTTTCACGCGGGTCGCGTGTGAGGAAACCAGCTTTTTTGAGAGCCTGACGGAAATCGCCGTCGACTTCCAAAAGGGCACGGCTGATGCCGTGACGGATTGCGCCGGCCTGGCCGGACGGGCCGCCGCCCTTAACGTCAGCGATGACGTCGTACTGTTCAGTTACGCCTGTGAGTACGAGCGGCTGTTTAATAACCAATTCCAGTGTTTTACGACCGAAATATTCGTTCAATTCTTTTTTGTTGACTGTGATTTTACCCTGACCCGGAACCAGACGAACTCTAGCAACGGATGTCTTTCTACGGCCAGTGCCGTAGTACTGTGCTACTGCCATGAAATCTTCCTCCCGGTATTAATTAGCGAATGTTTAACTTCAAAACTTCAGGTTTCTGAGCCTGATGCGGATGTTCAGCACCTGCATAAACGTTCAGTTTACGATACATCTGTTCACCCAATTTATTTTTCGGGAGCATACCGCGAACTGCCATTTCAACAACACGTTCCGGACGTGCTTCGAGCATGTGGCCGGCCTGAGTGAATTTAGCTCCACCGGGATAACCGGAATGATGGAAATAGGTTTTCTGGATTAATTTTTTACCTGTTAATTTAACCTTTGCTGCGTTTACTACGATTACATAATCGCCTGTATCAACATGCGGGGTAAAAGTAGGTTTATGTTTTCCCCGAAGAACTTTAGCTACTTCGGCAGCAAGACGGCCTAATGTCTGGCCTTCAGCATCAACAACAAACCATTTGCGTTCGATGTTGCCTGCATTGGCCATAAATGTAGTTTTCATGCTGTGTGATTCCTCCCTGAATTCAACTAACTGACCAAGCTTTTGGTGCTCTTTCTCCGGGGCTAATGGAGTCCAAGTGAAAAGCTTACCTATTTATTTTACAGATTTAGACAGGCCTTGTCAAGCTTTTTTTCTTCTAAAATAAGGTATCTCTTCAATCAACCGCCAGTACAAAAAAATGCCCCAGCTGGGGCCATGTAGACCAACTATATATTGTCAAGCATAAATTGAAACATTTTTAAAGAAAAATCT
>OLFS01001181.1_pt1 | contig 21792 bp, 14 predicted proteins | sample 1605491 | NCBI WGS metagenome assembly OLFS01 (sample SAMEA3888921, study PRJEB22519) | human gut metagenome | biome: human gut; feature: human-associated habitat; material: faeces | place: Denmark | collected 2011 | reverse complement strand
CAGACAATCTGTTAGGGCATGAGAGCAAAAGTCGCGTTGAATTACTGTGGAGAAATAAATATAGACGGCTATCATATTAAGCAAAAAACGGTCAAAAAGAGCAGGAAATAAATGATAGTACATAAGATACCTATTCCGATCCCCATGATTTTTGTTTTAACTGTAATATCAACAGAATCTATTTGCTTGATTTTGAATAACTTTCTTTCTACCACAAAGAATACTGTAGAGTACAAAAGTGGAAGAATATAAAAGACTACTGGATTTAACTCTATAAAAATGGCATAAAACGGAAACATAGCTCTAAAAAAGACCATAAACACCAATGCCTGCGTTAAAATCCAATATAACTTTTTATTTTTCCAATAACTGATTCCTGTCAGTATAACAATTATCCAGAAAAATGCCGGACAAAATACATTCTCTTTGTACTTACAAAAATCAGCAAGTCCCCCATACATTGCATCAGCTTCGGCCAAAGAATACAAAGTACGATAGTCATGAATCTCCAAACAGAGAAAAATGATTCCTGCAATAATCCTATAAAAGGAATCAATTTTAGTATATTCTTTTTAACTGGAGACCGCTCTTTCATGTATCAAATTATTTTTCAAACAAATATAGTTTTTATTAATTGAAAAAACAAATACATAATTATAGATACAGGCAAATAAAGATTGGGCATTCCCGAGCAAAATCCACCTTCAGTTGTTATTCAAAGACAAGGATATTTTATACTATAAAAAGTCAATGTCATGGAAAAAAACATTTTTAAGTTAGATAATGAACAGCTCAAAGCAATTGTATGCTCATTTCGGGATAAAACAGAAGAAGGGTTAAAAACGGAAAATGCAGAGATACAATGCATTCCCACCTTCATTACTCCAAAAACAACCCATATTAAAGGAAAGTCACTGGTACTTGACCTGGGAGGAACCAATTATCGGGTGGCAATCGTAGATTTCGACAGGGAAACGCCAGCCGTTCACCCGAACAATGGCTGGAAAAAAGATATGTCAATTATGAAGTCCGTCGGATATACCCGCGAAGAGTTATTCAAAGAATTGGCCGATATGATTATAGGAATCAAACGTGAGGAAGAAATGCCTATCGGTTATTGTTTTTCTTATCCGGCCGAGTCCGTACCGGGTGGAGACGCCAAACTGTTACGCTGGACAAAAGGAGTAGATATTAAAGAAATGGTTGGAGAATTTATCGGAAAACCTTTACTCGACTATCTGAATGAAAGAAACAAAATTAAGTTTACAGGCATCAAGGTAGTAAACGATACTATAGCCAGTTTATTCGCAGGTCTCACAGACAATAGTTATGATGCATATATCGGCCTCATCGTAGGGACAGGAACCAATATGGCAACTTTTATCCCTGCCGATAAAATTGAAAAACTGGATCAGTCATGCAATGCACATGGATTGATTCCTGTCAATCTGGAATCAGGCAATTTCCATCCGCCCTTTCTGACCGCGGTAGATGATACCGTTGACGCTATTTCCGGTAATCCGGGAAAGCAACGTTTTGAGAAAGCGGTATCCGGTATGTATCTGGGAGACATACTGAAAACAGCCTTTCCGCTGGAAGAGTTTGAAGAGAAATTCGACGCACAGAAACTGACTTCCATTATGAATTACCCAGACATCTACAAGGATGTATATGTACAGGTAGCACAATGGATTTATGGCAGATCCGCACAATTGGTTGCCGCCTCACTTACGGGGCTTATCATGTTACTGAAATCCTATAATAAAGATATACGAAAAGTTTGCCTGGTAGCCGAAGGCAGTCTTTTCTGGAGTGAAAACAGGAAGGATAAAAACTATAACATTCTCGTTATGGAAAAACTGAGAGAACTACTTCAGTTATTCGGCCTGGAAGATATTGAAGTGGATATAAAAAGTATGAATAACGCAAACCTGATAGGGACAGGCATTGCGGCATTATCATAGTTTACTCCTGATGCTGTCGGCATCCGCACAATTCTATGAAGCATTTTAATGTAGCGGATTCATCAGTAAACTTTTCTTAAAGTTTATGATGAATCACGACTACATTTAAAAAATCATAGACAAACACAAAGACTGGTAAAACCAAGTCATAAAACCGATGTTGCTACAACCGTGTTTACCTCATTTAAAGAAATGTCCGCCCGATATTATTTATTATAAGGAATCACACTTAAACTATAATTACCATCAGGCAACAAATCCGAATCAAATTCTATTTCAATATCTTTAAACTCTCCTTTCAACAATGTGAAATAATTATCGTTCATCAGAGCAGGTAATATACGCTCACCATCAGAAGAGCGAATAGCCTGTACGTGAATAGCAAAAGCGACTGATGATCCTACATTTTCAATCTTTGCTTTAATCACTTTCTTACCATTACTATCTACTAAGCTCGATGTTGTACGCAATTTGGCTTTCGGCAAATTATTCAATGCTTTATAGTCTCCCGGTTTATTGGAACGCCAATAAAAGTTATCAGAAAGCAGTTGCCCGTTTTCATCGTTCAGTTCCAACTTGATGAAATGCACAGGAGTCAAATCCGTTGGCTTCTTTTTTCTACCATATAATTCAAATTCATAAAGTGAATATCCCCACATAGTAGCCTGTTTTAACCCTTGCATTTTCACATAACGAGTACGAACAGGTTTTATCTTAATCTCTTCGACACCGCCTTTAGAGTCCTCATTGATATAAATTTCTTTCCAGTTTATTGCATCATCCGAAATCAACAGTTTATAAGCTTTTGCATGAGCAGCCTCCCAGTTCAATATGACAGAGGCTATTTCAGTAGGTTCACCCAGATCAACATAAATCCATTCTTCATCACGGGGTTCACTCGCCCAACGACTGCCATCACTGGCATCAATCGCGGCACTTGGTTCTCCGGCATCTGCCGAAATGGAGGAAGCAACCGCTTTCTTACCGAAAGCAAGGTTGTCTGTTGTAAAATTCAGATGGAAACAATAGGAATCCTTATTAGCGGCGGCATCCAAAACTACAGACTGGCTATAACGCCCCATTTCTTTCCCATCCAGATTATAGACTTTACCTGTAGCCGTAAGTCCTTTCTGCTCTTTCAAAGTAGTATTGATCACTTTTACACTATTATCAGCATAACTCCACTGAATATGAACCGGTTCACACGCCTTTCTGATTCCCCAGTAAGCCCCGGTCAAGTCATAATAATAATCATAGGTTTGCCATACCAATGAAGGATAAGCCGACTGCCCCATCCAAGTCAATATGCCGGAAGCATCTTCCCAAATATGATGTTGAAAGCCTTCGTACATCGCTTTATTCACCTCAACATTCACTAATTGAGCTTTCCGGCAAAAATCTTCAATACCTTTCGCTTTACCATAATTGAACTCTACGGTAGAGAAATATTTGTCGGGACTGGCGTTCCCCGCCGAATTGCCAAAGAAATGCTTGTCCCACATTTCATTACGTGGCCACCAATCTTTTTCGGGCATAAATTTCTTAAAGCTATCGAAAGTAGTAAAGACAGCTGTACCTATTTCTGTACGGAATCCCCATCCTTTGGTTATATTGGCACCATATCCATAAGGGGCTTTGGTAAAATGCCAGTTAGGATGAGAGTTAGTCCAAGGTCCACTCCCGGAAAGGCCGTCACTATGGGAATTGGCATGATAGGCCCGATCACCCCCATCGTATGTTCTAACGTCTTCCTCCAGCCACTTATTAAGAGGCGGTAACGGATACCCCTCATTATCACCACACCACACTGCAATACAAGCATGATTACGCAAACGCTTGATCTTTTCCACTGCATTCATATTGAAAGCAAAAACATCATCCGGAAGATTCGAATTTGAATTTAACCAGAAGTCGTCCCACACCATAATGCCGTATTTATCGCAAGCTTCATAAAACTCATCATCCGTAACCGAACCGATCCAATTGCGTATCATATTAAAATGCATCTCATTGTGAAGTTTCAATTTAAGATCATATTCTTCACCCCGACAACGCAACATATATTCGCTCATTCCCCAGTTTCCTCCTTTTACATAAACAGGTTCACCATTTATTTTAAGATGAAGCACACCGTCAACCAGCTCGGAACCGTATTCACGAATACCAAATGTAATATTCTGTTTATCAGAAGCCTTACCATTCACCATATAAGTCAGTTCGCAGGTATAAAGATTCGGCTGTCCGTAACCATTAGGCCACCACAAAGCAGGATTCTGAATTATAAATTGACTGAACTTGCTATCATCCAGAAGAAAAGTCCGCTGTTTGCCTGCCTCAATTACCAAATCTTCGGTAAATTCAATGTTGCCCGGCTGAATGATACCTTTCAACACTCCTTTCTGCTCTATATCTGTATGATTCCGTAGTTCCAACTGCAAGCTTAAAACCGCTTTGTTTTTAGAAGGAACTTTCGAACGTATCCAAGGATCGACGATAGACACTTCGCCGGTTTTTGTCAAATAGACGTCGTCAGTAATACCAGTCAAAAGACCGGGAACATAAGGCATCCAATCCCAGCCGGCACATGACATATAAGTAGGACTTGCATAATTGGGAACCGGAGTGCCTACCCAATGCACAAGGACGGCAAGCACATTCTTACCATTTTTTGACAGCAAATCAGTTATATCGAAATTCCCCCGATGCATAAATCCATCAAGCAACCCGAGACGCGTCCCATTAAAGAATATTTCTCCTTTACGGTTAACCCCTTCAAAATTTAGCCATACCCTTTCTCCGTTTTCCACCTCCGGCGAATTAAACTCTGTACGATACCAGAAGTTACGGTCATATTTTGCTTTATCGACTTTATACGCATTATCAGCAAAATTCGGATCAGGCTCCAGTCCTTCTAATACATACGAACCAAACACCGTTCCCGGCACAGTTGCTTTGACCCAATCCCTCGTGTCATATCGGGTAGTCATCATATCAAAAGGATGCTCAATTTCTGCCTGAGCTTTCACTTTCCATATCGTCAGATTTCCATCACTATTCAATGAAATTTTTACTTTTTGTGCATGAACGGTGATACCAGTAAATAATAAAACAAGTAACAGTGTAGTCTTCCAAATATTCATATCTTCTATTTCTTTTTCACATTACAGATCAGTATATGAACGATTAATCGCTCATATACCCCTAAAAAAGAAATCAGATAGTCATATTATTATATTTTGTATTCCTCTATCTTCCTGTACAAAGTGGTAAGACCGATCTTCAGCAAGCGGGCAGTTTCCGTCTTGTTGCCTTTTGTATATTCCAGGACGCGGGCAATATGCCTTCGTTCCATAGCAGCCAGTTCAAAACTACCGATATTATCATCCGAACATTCATAATGAGTATTCTGAATCTCCAACGGAAGATCGCACACATCCAGATGCCCGCCTTCGCAGACAATCAGACTCCGTTCTATCACATTCCGCAATTCACGGATATTTCCCTTCCAGGGTTGCTGTTCCAACGTATGAAGAAAAGCAGGAGTCATCTCATTGACCGTATACGAAAGTTTCTCGGAAAAGCTCTTTGCAAAGGCAGTGGCAAGAATTCTGATATCACCGGTACGTTCGCGAAGTGCCGGCAGATGTACCTGAAATACCGAAAGACGATAAAACAGGTCTTCACGGAAACGTCCCGCCTTGATTTCCTCTGTCAGATTGCGGTTGGTAGCAGCAATAATACGAACATTCACGTGCGTCGGTTTCGTATCTCCTATCTTTATATATTCGCCTGTTTCGAGAATACGCAGCAATTTGGCCTGTAGTTCAAAAGCCATTTCTCCGATTTCATCCAAAAAGATCGTACCGTTGTTGGCTTCTTCGAAGAGTCCTTTCTTGTCCTTCAAAGCTCCAGTGAAGGACCCGGCTTTATGCCCGAACATTTCACTCTCCAGCAGTTCCTTACTGAAAGACGAACAGTTCACGGCAACAAAGCTCTGTTTGCTCCGCTTACTATTATAATGTATGGCTTGTGCAAATACTTCTTTTCCGGTCCCCGTTTCTCCGGTCAACAACACCGGAACATCAGTCACCGAAACCTTCTGTGCCAGCATAACAGCTTCTTTCAGCACTTTCGATTCTCCCAGAATGGAATCAAAAGAATATAGCTGACTGACTTTCTTTTCCAGTTTCTCTAACCGGACATTCATCTTAGCCTTCTCAACGGCACGACTGATCAGAGGGATAATCTTATTATTATCGTCCCCTTTGGTTATATAATCAAATGCACCGTTCTTGATTGCCTGCACTCCGTCGGGTATATTACCGTGAGCGGTAAGAAGAATGACTTCCACATTCGGAGCTGTCTTTTTAATGTTCAACACCAGATCGACCCCGTTTCCATCGGGAAGAAAGACATCACACAAAGCCACATCCGGCTGTTGAATTTCCAACTGCCTGATAGCTGCCTTGCAATCACCCGCCTGACACACCTCATAACCCTCCAGTCCGAGCATACGAGCCAACAGGCTACGAATCTGAACCTCATCGTCAATGATAAGAATTTTACTCATAATTAATTTATAAAAAATGAAGAAAGACAAACAGGGTGCGCAAATATAAGTCTTTTTTCTATGATCCGAGAACAATTCTCCCTACTTTATTGTTATTTCCACAGGAAACTATTTACGTAACAAACTTATGAAGATCATTATTATTGGAGGCGTTGCCGGAGGAGCTACCACTGCTGCCCGGATCAGACGCACAAACGAAGCAGCTGAAATCATCCTTTTAGAAAAAGGAAAGTACATCTCTTATGCCAATTGCGGACTACCGTATTACATCGGAGGCGTGATCAAAGAACGGGAAAAACTGTTTGTACAGACGCCCGAAGCATTTTCTACGCGCTTTCGTGTAGACGTACGAACTGAAAATGAAGTAATCTTCATCGACCGGAAGAGAAAAACAGTAACGGTAAGACAAAGTAGCGGAGACACTTATGAGGAAAGCTACGACAAATTACTGATATCGACCGGAGCCTCCCCTGTACGTCCTCCCCTGCCGGGAATCGACCTGAACGGAATCTTCACACTCAGAAATGTAGTCGACACAGACCGAATCAAAGAATATATCAACAGTCATGCTCCCCGAAAGGCTGTTGTCATCGGAGCCGGATTTATCGGGTTGGAAATGGCAGAGAACCTGCACGCACAAGGAGCTAAAGTTTCTATTGTGGAAATGGGCAATCAAGTGATGGCTCCCATCGACTTCTCCATGGCATCCCTTGTACACCAGCATTTGATGGACAAAGGAGTGAACTTGTATCTGGAGCAGGCAGTAGCTTCTTTCGAAAGAGACGGAAAAGGATTGAAAGTCATCTTCAAGAACGGACAGTCCATCTCTGCCGACATCGTTATCCTTTCCATCGGCGTACGTCCGGAAACGACACTGGCACGTGCCGCAGAGCTGAAGATCGGCGAAGCCGGAGGAATCGCCGTCAACGACTACCTGCAAACATCGGACGAATCGATTTACGCCATCGGTGACGCTATCGAATTCCGCCACCCGATCACCGGAAAACCGTGGCTCAATTACCTTGCCGGTCCCGCCAATCGTCAGGGACGAATTGTCGCAGACAACATTCAGGGAGCACACATCCCTTATGAAGGAGCCATCGGAACTTCCATTGCAAAAGTATTCGACATGACTGTTGCTTCTACCGGATTACCCGGCAAACGATTGCGGCAGGCAGAAATCAATTATATGTCTTCGACCATCCATCCGTCCTCTCACGCAGGATATTACCCGGATGCCATGCCGATGAGTATTAAAATCACTTTCGACCCGAAGACAGGTAAACTGTACGGCGGACAGATCGTCGGCTATGACGGTGTAGACAAACGAATTGACGAAATCGCGCTTGTTATCAAGCATGAAGGTACGATCTATGATCTGATGAAAGTGGAGCAAGCTTACGCCCCTCCGTTCTCTTCTGCCAAAGATCCGGTAGCCGTTGCAGGATACGTAGCCGAAAACATCATAACAGGGAAAGTACAACCCGTCTATTGGAGACAGTTGAGGGATATCGAGATGGAAAACAATTTCCTGCTGGATGTACGTACTCCTGACGAATTCTCGCTCAATACACTGCCGGGTGCAGTGAACATTCCGCTGGACGAACTGCGTGACCGGCTGGATGAACTGCCGAAAGACAAGATGATCTATACATTCTGTGCCGTCGGCCTCAGAGGATACCTTGCTTATCGCATTCTGGTACAGCATGGATTTGAAAAGGTACGCAACCTTTCCGGAGGATTGAAAACATACCACGCTGCCGCAGCCCCCATTATTCTGAGAGAAGAAAGTGAGAACGAAGTACCTGCACAACCGAACGCAAACATACAACAGCCGGCAGATGCGCAACCTCAAAAGACAGTTTCACCAGTTGAAGCAGTGAAGACAATCCGTGTAGACGCTTGCGGACTGCAATGTCCGGGTCCGATTCTGAAAATGAAAAAGACAATGGATTCGCTGGTTTCCGGCGACCGGGTAGAAATTACCTCAACCGATCCGGGATTCCCGCGTGATGCTGCCGCATGGTGCAACTCGACAGGAAATCAGTTGATTTCCAAAGAAACGGCAGGAGGAAAATCTGTAGTAGTGATCGAAAAGGGCGAACCTAAATCCTGCAATATTGTTACCTCCTGTGAAGGCAAAGGAAAAACTTTCATCATGTTCAGTGATGATTTAGACAAAGCTTTAGCTACCTTTGTGCTCGCTAATGGCGCAGCTGCCACCGGACAAAAGGTAACGATCTTTTTCACCTTCTGGGGACTGAACGTTATCAAGAAGCTGCATAAGCCGAACGTCGAAAAAGATATCTTTGGAAAAATGTTCGGCATGATGCTCCCTTCCAGTTCCCGAAAGCTGAAACTCTCTAAAATGAGCATGGGAGGAATAGGAGGAAAAATGATGCGGTACATCATGAACCGGAAAGGAATCGACTCTCTGGAGTCCTTACGCCAACAAGCTCTGGAGAACGGTGTGGAATTTATCGCCTGCCAAATGTCCATGGACGTCATGGGAGTGAAACAGGAAGAACTTCTGGACGAAGTGACAATAGGCGGAGTAGCAACATACATGGAACGGGCGGATAATGCAAATATCAACCTGTTTATATAGAAAAAGAACAAACAAAAAAACAAGTAGCATATGAAGACAATATGTGTAATGCGCGATGTATTCAAAGCAATGGCAAGATTTGAAGATGCATTTGAAAAAGTGTATCAGGTATCATTAAATGAAGCGATGATATTATGTGCCCTGCAAGAAGCCTCGCCCAATAATATGACGGCCACGAGCCTGTCCAAACGAACGGAGCTGACACCCTCGCACGCTTCAAAGATGCTCCGGATTCTGGAAGAAAAAGAACTGATTGTCAGAACACTCGGGGAAGAGGACCGGAGGCTGATGCAGTTCCATCTCAGTCAGAGCGGTAAAAAACTAGTCCGACAATTAGCACTTGAAAAAGTGGAAATACCGGAATTACTGAAACCGCTATTCGAATCGGTAGATTCCTAAATCAAGCAGCCCGATACATGTAATATCGGCTTGCAGAAGAATAAAACGGTGAACCGCCTGTTCATATATTACAGGTTGTTCACCGTTTCTCGTTTCGTCATTCTTCAAGCCACCCTCTAAGAAGAGACATCACTTTCTGCTTCTGATCTTCGGACATTGTACCGATGCGTGCAAGATGACTGCCTCCCGGCTCTACAAAAACATGAATATTCTTTTTATTCTTCAGCCATGTTACTCCGGCAGCTGTCCAGGGATCATTCTGACCATAGATAAAAATCATCTTCGGATCGTTCTTCTTCAAGAACCGCACAATCTTATTGCTCAATGTCTTATCGAATTTCATCTTCCGCATATCTTCCGGCAACATCAGTCTTCTCAGATAATCCTTGCTGGTCTTTATAGAAAGGTAAGGTTTAAAAGGAGCGATATCGTATCCATAATACCCCAATTCGCGGGCAGCCTGCACGAAGAAAGAAAGATTCGGGCTGTCTACTATAAAATAAGAAGGTCCGCTGATTGCCAGCAAATGATCCAGCAGTGTATCGTCAGAAGCCGAGATTTCCGGTATACTACGGATATCCGTTCCCCATTGCCAGATAGAGAAAGAATATTCCAGCACACAGAAATCGTATATTTCTTCCAGAGGAGCGCGGAATGTATAGTTCTTTTCAGTACACATTTTTTCAAAACGGGGCAACAAACGAGCCTTTCGCTTCAATACTTCCAACTGGAAATCTTCTATTTTTTTCCTATCGGCTTCCGTATCTACCCGGCGGAGGAAAGGTTCGTGCCGACCGTCTTCACGCGCATAACAAAGAGGAGCAACATAAGGCACGGAAACATCCACATCGTCGGGAAAGAAAACACGATATAATAAGGAGGTCTGCCCACCCTTGCTGATCCCCGTACTGATCCATTTGCCAGGATATAAAGTCTTGAAAGCGGTTGTCACGGCATGCAAATCCTCGGCAGAATTCTCTGCGGTCAGGTATTGCCAGTCGCACGGTTCGGGAGTGGATTCGAGAAAGTAGCGGTGCTCCACAAAGATCATATTGGCATCGAACAATTCAGAAAGTTCTTCCCGATAAGTGGGGCGCAAAGCATACCCTGCCCCATATCCTTCAGTGACAATCACTGTGGGACGGTCATAACCGACGTGTCCCACAATCACCCGCTGGCGGAAACTTCCCTTTTCGGGATGTCGATGATCCAGTGGCTGAGTCAGGTACATTACATACTTTTCCGGGAAGCGGCTGGTGTCGAGCGACTTTATTCCGCTGACGGACTTATTTTTTTCGATCTTCTGAATAAACGATTCCTGCGCCGACAATGAGACGGGCGCAACTGCGATCAGCAGCACGATTGAGAACCATACGAAAAGAGGTATCCGAATGTGTTTCATAAGCATTTGAGTGTTAATTTTCTCGCAAAGATAATCATTTGCACGAACCTTTTTACACATTTCTTGTTGTTTGTAACAAAAGCCCCAAGGTACCAGGGCGTGATTTTTATATAACCTAAACATTATAAAAGATATGAAGAAATTAATTCCTATTTTATTGGCGGTCTTTGCACTCGCTTCTTGCGAAAAAGACCCGGACATGGGTAAGCTGGATGACAACTATCTGGTATACACTAACTACGACAAGCAAGCCAACTTCAAAGACTTCAGCACATTCTATCTGGCTGACAAAATCTTGGTTATCTCTGACAGCAAAGAACCGGAATATCTCGAAGGAGAAGGCGCTGAGCAAATTCTGGCTGCTTACACAGAAAATATGGAAGCGAAAGGTTATCAACCGGCTGCCGATAAAGAAAGTGCCGATCTTGGTATTCAAGTAAGCTACATCGCAAGTACTTATTATTTCACCGGCTACACACAACCTGAATGGTGGTGGGGATATCCCGGCTACTGGGGACCCAGCTACTGGGGTAACTGGGGCGGATGGTACTATCCGTACGCTGTGACCTACAGCTATAGCACCAACTCATTCATTACAGAAATGGTGAACCTGAAAGCAGATGAAGGTGAAGGCAAAAAACTTCCTGTAGTCTGGACAAGCTATCTGACTGGATTTGAAACAGGCTCTAAAGCTATCAACCGCACTCTTGCTATTGAAGCAGTGAACCAGTCATTCACTCAGTCACCTTATCTTACTAACAAATAAACAATTACAACTGTTATGAAAACAAGAAAGAATATATATTTCAAGGTAGTGGCGCTAGCAGCCATTGCCATCGCCTTTGCCATGCCGGCTAAGGCACAGCTATCAGACAATGGATATGCTAATATAGACTGGCAGTTCAATGTTCCATTGAGCAATAATTTTGCAGACAAAGCCAGCGGTTGGGGTATGAACTTTGAAGGCGGTTATTTCGTTACCCCTAACCTGGGTCTGGGTCTTTTCCTGAACTATCACAGCAACCACGAGTATATTCCTCGCGAAACATTCAAGATGGGTGCAGGTGACGTTACAACTGATCAGCAACACACAATGTTCCAGTTGCCTTTCGGTGCTGCCGCCCGCTACCAATGGAATCGCGGTGGAGCCGTACAACCTTATGTCAGTGCAAAATTAGGTGCTGAATATGCTAAGATCCGTTCCAACTTCAATATGTTGGAAGCCAGAGAAAACAGCTGGGGATTCTACGCTTCTCCTGAAGTAGGTGTCAATGTATTCCCTTGGGTTTACGGACCGGGTCTGCACTTTGCTCTGTACTACAGCTATGGTACCAATAAAGCTGATGTACTGCATTACAGTGTAGACGGACTGAACAACTTCGGTTTCCGCGTGGGTGTTTCATTCTAACCCGAGCAACTACTTGATTTTACATTAATAAGCAAGAGCCCCTCTACTTCGGCAGAGGGGCTCTTCATTTTTTATTTGCTTTGAATCGCTCTATAGATCGCATCCTGTATCTGTTCGCGAATTTCCAGACGGCTTAACTTCCGGTTGGTTACGTCCGGATAAATCCGGTTGCTCAGAAATACATAAACCAAGCCATTGTCGGGGTCTACCCAGGCACACGTTCCGGTAAACCCGGTATGACCGTATACTTTTGCCGGTGTATGCTTTCCGCAAGGGCTCTTTTCCGGATTAAGGGTATCCGGTTTGTCAAATCCAAGTCCGCGACGGCTGATTTTGGAAACTTCCGTTGTAAACAACTGGCAGGTTTCCTTGCTTAAATAACGCTGTCCGTTCAACTCACCACCGTTCAGCAACATCTGATAAACCTGTGCCACTTCACGTGCATTCGAGAACAATCCGGCATTTCCCGAAACGCCTCCCTGGAAAGCGGCAGCCTCATCATGCACAAATCCCTGAAGGGTAGTCTTACGCAAGAAGCGGTCGACAGAAGAAGGTATGACTTCCGATTTCGGAAAACGGCGCAAAGGAAGGTATCCTGTACGTTCCAGTCCCATCGGTTCATAAAATTCACGTTGCAAGTAGGCATCCATCGGCATTCCCGCAAGTTTCTCAACCAGAAGACGCAACAGGATAAAACCGACATCGCTGTATCGGTAAGTTTTAGGTTTCATCGGTGCGTCTGCAATCTTCTTCTCCATTTCCTTGAAGAAAGAAGGATTCAGCCACAGACTATCACATATTTGCAAGGTGTAATCTCCGGTTTTAACCTTTGAAACATATTCCTTTTTAAATGCAAAATTAGGATTCGCCCATGTGGAAGTTCCCAACTGCAACGGATGCCGTACATCTTTGCGGGACATAAACAGTCTGCCTTCATAACTATCTTCATCGATGGCTTCCCGATAAAAAGCAATTCCGGGCGGCAAGCCGGATTGATGGTAAAGCAGTTCCTGAATGGTTATGTCTTTCTTGTTAGTATGCTGGAGGAAAGGCAGATAGTCTGCAATTCTGTCCGTCAGATTAAAACGTCCCTTATCGTAAAGTTTCATTAAAGCAAGCACCGTACCAGTAGTCTTGGAGAGTGAAGCCAAGTCATAGATATCGGTCGGCTGCACACGTGTGCTTCCCGTTCCGGTGTGAGTGCCGAATGTCTTGTCTACCATCACATGACCCTCTTTCATCACGATCACCTGGCAACCGGGATAAGCTCCCTGACGAACACCGTCCAAAGCGATCGAATCAATTCGTTGCAGGGCGACAGAAGAAAGCCCATGTTCTTCCGGAATAAAATGCAAAGGTGTTTTCGGAGTAATCGTCACACCATCCCCTGCCTGAAAGAGTTCTCCAAGGCTGGCCGATAATCTTCCGTCCACCGTAGCTTTGGCAAAGAGCACATCCGCCACCTGCCGCTGCACATCTTCATTAGGGCTGTGTCCCAGCACCACTGCCGAGGCACGGGCAACCGCACGCTGTATCTGCAACATCATCTTACCCTGCGTAAAGAAAGCATAGATGACCGGAGTTTCAGTAGTAAATTTACCGAAGAAAGTCTGATAAGGTGACAGCTTCTGTTCACTTACGGCGACAATAATCCGTTTATAGGCAGTCAATGAGTCCCGTAACCGCTGATTCGCCTCTTCCGTCATACCGGGACGAAGGCGGAAACGTGACAAAGAAGTGTATTTCGACAACTGTTCCGCCAACGCATTGGTTTCACCCGCGTCACCGACTTCGAGCAATGCCATCGTTTCTTTTTGATTCGTATGCAAAGGGAGAACATGATTTTCATTATTCAGCACAGTAATCGCAGCCAAATTCAACCGGCGGATTAAATCACGTGTCTGAGGAGTATTGATCCGTTGTCCCAAACCAGACAGTTGGACAAATGGTTTCTTTTTTAGTCCGAGTACATATTTATAAGTCAGTACCTTGCGGCATTTCTCTTCAATATCTTCGCGTGTCAAGTCTCCCTTATCAATGGCATCGAGTACAGCGGCTATCTCCTCCTTCAGGTTCCGGGGAGCCAGTACCATATCATTCCCTGCCTTCAGTGCCTGCAGACTGACATTTCCATTCCCCGAAACACCTTTCATGGCAAGTGCATCCGTGAAGATCAGTCCTTTGAAAGCAAATTCTTCTGTCAGCAAATCGTATACGATATTACGGGATAAAGAAGAAGGAAGTCCGCCTATCGGTTCAATAACCGGCACTTGCAGGTGTCCGACCATCATACCGCTCAATCCGGCACGGATCGCTTCTCTAAAAGGATGGAGCTCTACACTGTCCAGACGTTCGCGAGTGAAGGGAAGTACCGGAAGTGTTTTGTGCGAGTCTACATCCGTATCACCATGTCCGGGGAAATGCTTGCAGACGGATAGTACGCCTCCGCTTTCCAGGCCGGAAGCATAAGCTACTACCTTATCCGCCACCCGTACGGGGTCTTCACCGAAGGAACGGGTATTGATGACCGGATTCTTAGGGTTGATATTCACATCCGCCACCGGAGCAAAGTTGACTTGTACACCTAGCTGTACACATTGGCGTGCCATCTCGCGACCATATTCATAGATTAATTTATTATCCTGAATACATCCGAGCACCATATTTCGGGGAAAGACAGGAGTACCACGCAGACGCATTGCCAGCCCCCATTCTCCGTCAAAAGTGATCATTAACGGTAACTTTGCCATGTGTTGGGCCCGATTAGTCAGTTCCGCCTGGGTCTGCATCTTCCCACCGGAAAACAGCAGTCCGCCGACTTTATAGGTATCGACGGCATCCTTCAGCAGTATCTGGTTGCGCTTGGTATCTACCGGAGCAATCGTATATATAAACAACTGACCGACTTTCTCTTTAAGCGTCAGCTTATTCATAATGGAGTCTACCCATTGTTGACAACGGACATCTTGTTTAGCTTTATAAAGTAGTAAAGGTTCTACGGGAGTATCTATTGCTTCTCCTCTGGCCTTGACAGGAAGAAATAGCAGGATAGCCAGTATATATGTTAGTAATCTCATTTTTTATTCAAAGTCAAATCTAGTCGTCCAACATAAATTCCATTCTTTCCGGTGTGCATAACGGGGACATTTTTCCCGTCTATGTTCAAATAATTCTTGGGGCTTTCCATAAAGGTATGAGAATGCCCACCCAGAATAACATCGATATTACGAGTGTTGGCTACCAGCTTCTCATCCATCTGAATGCCCAGATGTGACAGACATACTATGACATCACATCCTTCTTCTTTCAGTTGTGCGGCAATGTCATTGGATACGGCGATCGGGTCTTTATAGATTACCCCTTCGCATTTATTGGCCTGTATCAGTCCTTCCGGCTTCGCTCCCAACCCGAAAACTCCGATCTTCAAGCCGAAACGATCCAAAATGACATAGGGCTTTACGATATCTTTGAGTATTGTGGCATCAAGATCATAGTTGGCACATACTACCGGAAACTTGGCTAATTTAAATAGACGAGCCATGTTGTCCAAACCGAAATCGAACTCGTGGTTACCGATTGTCATTGCATCGTATCCCATTTCATTCATCAGGGTGACTTCTACTTCACCTTTAAACCTATTATAATAAGGAGTGCCTTGCGAGATATCGCCGCAATCGAACAGCAGTACATCCGGATTTTCTTTGCGGAACTGCTGCAGGAAACTTGCCCGACGGACAAATCCACCCTGACCGTAGTTCCGGTCGCCTTCCTGAGTCATAGGTTCAATCCGGCTGTGTACATCACTGGTTTGCAGTATGATTAGTTTTTTTGTTTCTTGGGCAGTTGCCAATGCAGGTAGTAAAAGGAGGAAAAGCATCAGCCACTTTCCGGTTCTTCCTTTGAATATATTCAAGACGGAAGTTATATGATTATGAGTTGTCATAGGATACTGAGATTTCATTGTAAACCTTGGTTATTTATTCTCTTTTCATTTTTTATTTCCGGTCAGATGCCGGAACAATGGTGATACGTCCATCCAGTTTAGAGGTAATCTTCTTGCCTGCAGCTGTCTGTTGCCTTACGTAGTCGAGGAACAGTCCGCGCAATGTCAATCCATCCGGACATTCACGCTTATCCGCGTTGATAAAGGGAGTGAGTCCGTCGTTTCCATCCGCCAGATAGTCAATGGTAGCTACGGTATAGTCTTTGTCATCTTCGATCTCTTTTCCCTGTACGGTTGCTTTCAGGAGTATTCCGTCTTTTGTTATTTCCAGACGTGCTCCGCTCAGTCCTTCACCGTGCAAAGAAGCTATGACTTCCATCAGTCTTTTTATTTCCGCACCTTTCATCGTCAGTACGCAGAGAGAATTTTCAAAAGGAAGTATTTCGAAAACAGCATCGACTGTGATATCGCCCTGTGGAAGTATGTTGCGCAAACCGCCCATATTCATGATTCCAATATCGGCAGGATGCTTCAGTACACGCTCTGCAGAGAGTCGCAGCACTTCGGCGACCAGATTGGAAAGCAAGCTCTCAGGACGTCCTTTGTCCATCGTCATCTCGCTGACGCCAATCACCTCATACATCATCTTATCTATTTTTTCTTTGTAGGGTTTAAGCAGGACGGCAGCCTTTTCGTCGGGGTGAGCATCCCAGGTTGAATCCATACAAATCCGGGTTCCTTCTATCTGGGCAACTTCATAATTTGCCTGAACTTCACGGGTAGATTGGCAGGAAGTGAATAGTATTAGTCCTGTCAGAATAGCTCCCGAAGTATACTTTACGTAATTTCGTTTCATCTTCTTTCTTTTGTTTATGCTACAAATGTACATTTTATATTTTAAAGTCATGCGGAAGAAGAAGAAACTTATAGCAAGTTTAGTCCTATTTCAAGGGGAATTAGCTGCAAAATGCACTTAAAAATGTTAATTGAAAGTATTCTGAGGCAGGGTTGATTTAATTAAAAAAAGGACGTTCCCAGGGAAAAAGGGGAAATTAGGAACGTCCCTTGAATAGAGTTAGCGAAAAGTCCGGTCTTTCGCAAGTGCAGACCTTTCCTCTCTTCACTAAAATAAACTAAGGACTATAGTGGGGAAATCCTTAGTGGGGAAAAACGACTATCAGCTTCTTCACAGGAGCGCATAATCGCAAAGTAGTCGCATTCGGTACTTATTCCATCAATGATATTTCTACACCATTAGAAATTCTTTTGTACCGATGAAGCAACATATTTTTTAGAATATCTTCTTATAATATCTTGTTAATAACTTTGTTTATTCGGCGATACAAATACTCACACGGTTTTCTTCCGGTGCTTTATATGGCTGAACAGTGTCTCCTTTGGAATCAACCATAATTCTGTCAGTGGTTATTCCTTTTGCCTTCAAAGCATCCGCAACATTGCCTGCGCGTTTTTCAGACAACGACTTGTTGATTTTAGGATTGCCTGTATTTACATCGGCATAGCCTGTCACTTTAACCTTTGCAGCCGGATTGTTCTGCAGATATTCTACCAACATATCTATTTTTGACTTTTGATCGTCTTGTATCTTCGCTGAGTTCAAAGCAAAGAAGATATCCTGTTTCATTGGCTGTACTACAACTTCTTTCTTCGGCTGTGGCTGTTCTACCACGGGAGCAGGCTTCGGTTGTTCCACTACTACAGGTTCTGCCTCATAATATACAGGTTTAGTTTCCGTATAGCCTTTACCGAATTTAATATTCAAACCAATGAGAGCATTGAACTGCCAGTCAGCATTTCCTGCCTTCTTTGAGTTGAACTTGTCGGATAAGACATTTGCATTACCTTCGATGTTGATGGACAAGCGATCATTCAGACGCAGATTACATCCTAAACCCATGCGCCCGGCAACGAGAAACTTTCCGTCCTGCCAAAGATATTCCATCTCATAGGTTCGTGTATCAAGTGCATTCGCCTCATCGTTATCAAAGCCACGATTTAATCCTCCTCCGAGAAAGACATAACCATTGAATACACGTTTGGGATTAAAACCACAAAACAATGTGCTAAGATCAGAAACGATGTCAATGTTACCTTGCAAATATTTGTACTGGTAATCCTGTTGCGGAGAAACCCAGCCTCCTTTTGCCTGCCATCCGCTGACACCAACACGTGCCCACCATGCAGGAGCAAACTGATAACCTACGTTTATCGCTGCTGCAGGAGATATAAGATCACTAAACTTAGCTTCGCCAAGTGTGTGAGCAGCACCTAATTGCACTTGCATAAACCAATAAGGTTTGAATTCTGTTTTACCTTCTTCTTTAATTCTTTGTTCTTGTGCGGAAATAACTGTACTACTTAACAGTAAGGCGAATACAGGCATCCACAATTTCTTTATGTTCATGCTTATCTTTTCTTTTTAATATGATACTGCATTAACTTTATTAAAGAAGGGTATCCTTCTTTTGAAAAAGATACCCTTCTTATCTTTGTCGATATTGCTATCGTGAGAGATCAAACATTACTTCTTATCATAAGTTGGAGTAATTGTCAACTCTACAGTTGTAAATACACTACCAAATGTATAGTTAACCGTCACAGGAATAAATAACTTATATTCCTTCTCTACAGTAAGACCACTATTAGAATAAGTAATATTACCTAATGTTATTGCTCCATTTGCATCAAAATAAACAACACAACTATAGTCAATACTAATCTTATCACTAATCTGATCATAGCTTACCACTGTTCCATTACCATACGTTGTAGTTATTTCATCTTTATCGATGGAAATTCCCTTAGCTTTATCAATGCCATAGTAAGCGAAGAAATCTGGTACACTTAAGAAGTCTTCACCTCTCCAGTCTGTAAATTTAAGCAACTTACTCATATCAATTGTAGCCTTATTAGTTGTTGCATCTTGCAGTTTAGCACCATCGACTTTCACTGCATTGATCGGACGCAAGAACTTCACATCGAATGTGTTTCCGCTTGTCAACTTCAGATTTTGACCACACTCATTAGTTTCAATGATTTCGATTCCAGCAGTAAATGGTTTTTCATTGTAAGCAGACTGATTCAATAATACTTTAGCATATTCGTTTTCTTTATTATAAGTAACAACAGCTGTGTATTTTTCACCTTTATATGTATTTACAATCTTAGCGATTTCCTGTGGTGCATTCTTGCCGTTCAAAGTAGCTGTCAATGTAGAAGTAACTTCCTCAACATTCAAGTTTTCTGTATTCTCAACAGTGAATGTATACTTATCCTCACCAATCGTTACAGCCTTTATTTCTGAGAATACAAAGTTGGTTCTTAACTCCTCAAAAGATGGGAAGTTTTTCGCATCAACTCCTTCAACCTCTATATTACCCATAAATGCTTTATACAAATCAAATGTAAACTCAGTAACAGGAGTACCTGTAGGTTCTTTTACATCTGCTCTCACATAAGTAAGATCATCAGACCAAACATTTTCTGCCTTATTATTCTTAATCGTTCCGGAAGGAGTCGCAATATTAGCTTTCAATGTAATTACAACATCTCCGCGAACATCCGAATGATAAGTAACAATAGCAGAAATACTTGTTGTTCCTTCACTGATAAGCTTAGCCATATCTTTTTCAGTTACTGTCCATTCTAATATATTAGAAGTAGTTGCTTCTGCATCACCTAATTCCACAACCTTACCTGTAGAGCCTTTTGCTAATGTAGCAATCGCATTATCATCTTCATCTTTTCCGGCAGATACTATGCTATATATTGTATGGAAGCTTGTCTTATCCAAACCAGCAGCATGATATACATCATTCATATCCGTATAAGTGATCATCTTATCAAACGTTGCACAGCCATAGTTATAAGTTCCCAAAGCTACTTCTTGTTCAATTGCCTTTGAAGCTGGCTTAATTTTTGTTTTAATCCATCCTACAGCTACAACTTTCTCTGCTGCATCATTTGTCACCAGTTGAACACGAATCAAAGGTTCACGTCCCACTGTATTTTCAGATTCTTCACCTTTATATTCAGGATTTACAACACCCTTTGCAGCATCAGCCTCATTTATAAATGTATTCTGCTGTGTCTTATCAGGATTACCCTTTATATAATTAGAAGCCGTATAAACATATTTCAAACCTAAATCAGTAACATTCTTAAGTTCAATTGTTTTTTCACCCTCCTTATAATAAGCACTGATTCTCTCTGCCAAGTTAAGAGTCTTATCCTTGGGTACTGTAAAATCAGCCTCATTTTCTATAGCTTCTTTAGCTTTACCTGCATACTCTTCAGTACGTTCTCCACGGGCTTCTGTCTGTCCATATACAAGTACATTACGAGGTTCTTTTCCCTCAACTTCTATATTTACTTTCAGAACCACATCTTTCAAATCCACTTTATGAACGCTAGCATAATCAGAAGTGATTACTTCTTTTTTATCACTTACATTTGTCTGAGCCTGTAAAGCAAATACAGTGATTTCATTATCTTCCTTAGAAGCAATCTTTTCGGCATCCGCATCCATCGCAACCTTCAGATAATTAAGTTTATCCTCCCCGGTTACAACACCAGACTTCTCCATATCAACTTTTGGAGCAAATTCAGTAGCACGAGTATATGATTCCTTATCATCTGCAATAAATGACAATGTTTCAATCTGTGCCATTGTAACACTAGATGGATTCATATGATAATAGGCCAAAATCTGAGGAGTAACATAAGAGGCATTTTCATCTTTAGTGAAAACCTCACCATCTTCAGAAACCTCATAATTCTTACCAGTTCCCCATGCATTATAAGTCAAGTTATAAGCTTTCACTGACGGGACACCATCAACATAGCAATCAGGTCTGAATACTAAACCCTTTAAAGGAAGGGCGTCTATAATAGAAAAAGTAGCATTAGTAACTTTACCATCCTTAGTAAGTGCAGTAATAGAATAACCTGTCACATCACCTTTTTCATTTGTAATCGCCATGATTGAACTTGTAGCAGTATATTCAGCAGGAAGCTTAACCTCAGTTTTCTTCTTGTTATAATAAATATACCCATCTTCTCCTACTGTTAGTAAAGCAGGATCAAAAGCAGCAGGAATGTCCGGAATTTCCGGAATTTCAATCGTACCACTACCAGCTACATCTCCACCTTTTTTCAGAGTAATCTTACCATCTTTCGTAACCTCCAAGGTATACTCAGGCATATCTTTCGGCATCGGCAGATTAAACGTTTCATTATTCCCCCCAACTACGGTCAAAACACCTGTAGACGAATTATAGTCTACAGATTTAACATAGCCTCCAAGCTGAGCTTGCAATTCCGAGAGAGTTTTTTCAATTCCATCGACTCTGGCATTTACCGCGTCAATGTCATCATCGTAGTCTTTACAACCTACGAACGATGCACCGGTAGCAAGCGCCAACGCTCCGAAAAACATCACCCTAACAAATTTTTTCTTCATAACTACTTAAAAATTA
>OLFS01001176.1_pt1 | contig 21856 bp, 20 predicted proteins | sample 1605491 | NCBI WGS metagenome assembly OLFS01 (sample SAMEA3888921, study PRJEB22519) | human gut metagenome | biome: human gut; feature: human-associated habitat; material: faeces | place: Denmark | collected 2011 | reverse complement strand
GTTACCTGACGCGTAACACTGTGGCGGCAGCTGCGCCAACTCTGATGGAAGAGTTGCACATCTCCACCCAACAGTACTCCTATATCATCGCAGCCTATTCTGCTGCTTACACTGTCATGCAACCTGTTGCCGGCTATGTGCTGGATATACTGGGCACCAAAATAGGCTATGCAATGTTTGCCGTGTTATGGGCCGTTTTCTGTGGCGCAACCGCATTGGCAGGAAGCTGGGGGGGCCTGGCGCTGGCGCGCGGCGCGGTCGGTGCGGCAGAAGCCGCGATGATCCCGGCGGGGCTGAAAGCCAGTTCCGAATGGTTCCCGGCGAAAGAGCGTTCTATCGCCGTCGGCTACTTCAACGTCGGCTCCTCTATCGGCGCTATGATTGCTCCACCGCTGGTGGTTTGGGCTATCGTTATGCACAGTTGGCAGATGGCCTTTATCATCTCCGGCGTACTGAGCTTTGCCTGGGCAATGGCGTGGCTGGTGTTCTATAAACACCCGCGCGATCAGAAAAAATTAACTGACGAAGAACGCGACTACATCATCGGTGGCCAGGAGTCTCATCACCAGACTAACAACGGCAAGAAAATGTCTCCGTGGCAGATTCTGCGTAACCGTCAGTTCTGGGGTATCGCCCTGCCGCGTTTCCTTGCCGAACCGGCATGGGGGACCTTTAACGCCTGGATCCCGCTGTTCATGTTTAAAGTCTACGGCTTTAACCTGAAAGAAATCGCCATGTTCGCCTGGATGCCGATGCTGTTTGCCGACCTCGGCTGTATTATCGGTGGATACCTGCCGCCGCTGTTCCAGCGCTGGTTTGGCGTGAACCTGATTGTTTCCCGTAAAATGGTCGTGACGATGGGCGCGCTGCTGATGATTGGCCCAGGGATGATCGGTCTGTTCACCAGCCCGTTCGTCGCTATCTCCCTGCTGTGCGTCGGCGGTTTTGCTCACCAGGCGCTGTCCGGTGCGCTGATCACGCTCTCTTCCGACGTATTTGGTCGTAACGAAGTGGCAACCGCGAACGGTATGACCGGCATGGCCGCATGGCTGGCCAGCACCATGTTTGCCCTGGTGGTTGGCGCGCTGGCGGATACTATCGGCTTTAGCCCGCTGTTCGCCGTACTGGCCATCTTCGATGTGCTGGGCGCGGTGGTCATCTGGACCGTACTGAAAAATAAATCTGCGGATGACGACAGCACTCCGCTGGAAACCAGTAAGCCTGCCACGCAAAGCTAGTTAAACGCGGGCTCCCCCCTCCCGAAGCCGCCTTGATGAAGGCGGCTTTTTCATTTCTTCTTGTGGTGAGAAGCGCGTAAAAGTGGTATAACAAATCCAATATTGTCGCCATCTCCCGGGAGCGAATATGGAAATCACTGAATCGCGTCGTTTGTATCAGCAGCTTGCCGCTGAGCTTAAGACGCGTATTGAACAAGGTGTCTACCTTGTAGGCGATAAGCTACCCGCAGAGCGGTTTATCGCTGACGAAAAAAGCGTAAGTCGTACCGTCGTTCGCGAAGCCATCATTATGCTGGAAGTGGAAGGCTACGTTGAAGTCCGCAAAGGTTCCGGTATCCACGTTATCTCCAATCATCCGAAACATCAGCAAATTGCCGATGAATCGCTGGAATTCGCCAATTATGGTCCTTTTGAGCTGTTGCAGGCCCGCCAGCTGATCGAAAGCAACATTGCCGAATTCGCCGCCACTCAGGTGACCAAGCAGGACATCATGAAGTTGATGGAAATCCAGGAAAAAGCGCGTAAAGAGAAGTGTTTTCGCGATTCCGAATGGGATCTTCAGTTTCATGTGCAGGTGGCGCTGGCAACGCAAAACACCGCCCTCGCCGCTATCGTGGAAAAGATGTGGACCCAGCGCGTACATAACCCGTACTGGAAAAAGCTGCATGACCATATCGACTCGCGTACCGTCGATAACTGGTGCGACGATCACGATCAAATTCTGAAAGCGCTGATTCGCAAAGATCCTCATGCGGCTAAGCTGGCCATGTGGCAGCATCTGGAAAATACCAAGCTGATGTTATTCAATGAAACCAGCGATGACTTTGAATTCAATGCCGATCGCTACCTGTTTGCCGATAATCCGGTAGTTCATCTCGATACGGCCGCCAACGGCGCAAAATAGCCCTTTATCTCCCTGCCGGGCAGCAACTCCTGCGCTGCCCGAAAAGCCCTCAGGGTAAGCAAAGCATATATAGTGTCAGCCTGTGTAAATACACTCGCCACCCTCCGCCGCAATCAGCAAAATCAGAATGCAACAAACTGCAATTTCTCTGACGTAAAGTCAGCGGGTTTGTTACAATTAGATGCATTTTGTCGTTCTGAGAGTAAGCTTTTGCTTACTTCACTTTTAAACAGGGAACCGTTCAGAGCGCAGTAGCGACCATAATCCAATAAGAAGCTATGTCGCCATGCATATGCCGCGTTCAGACGTGCCGTTAACCGATGTACCAGGAATCGTGAATGGAACTATTAACCCAATTATTGAATGCCTTGTGGGCTCAGGATTACGAAACTCTCGCTAATCCCTCCATGATTGGCATGCTGTACTTTGTCTTATTTATGATTTTATTCCTTGAGAACGGTCTGCTGCCCGCCGCCTTCTTACCAGGCGATAGCCTGCTTGTTCTGGTGGGCGTACTGATTGCCAAAGGCGCGATGGGTTTTCCACAAACGCTGCTGCTACTTACCGCGGCGGCAAGCCTGGGCTGCTGGCTAAGTTATATTCAGGGCCGCTGGCTGGGCAATACGCGTATCGTACAAAACTGGCTGTCGCATCTCCCTTCGCACTACCACCAGCGCGCGCATCATCTGTTCCATAAGCACGGGCTTTCCGCGCTGCTGATTGGCCGCTTTATCGCGTTTGTACGTACCCTGTTGCCGACCATTGCCGGTCTGTCGGGGCTGAGCAGCGCGCGCTTCCAGTTCTTTAACTGGATGAGCGGTCTGTTATGGGTGCTTATTCTGACAACGCTCGGCTATGCCCTGGGTAAAACGCCGGTCTTTATGAAATATGAAGACCAGCTGATGTCCTGCCTGATGCTGCTGCCCGTTGTGCTGCTGGTCTTCGGCCTGATCGGCTCTCTGGTCGTGCTGTGGAAAAAGAAATACGGAGCCAGAGGCTAACGATGGCTATCTCACCGCTCGCCCTGCGCCGTTTTGCCTGTGCCGTGATGACGCTGGTGGTGCTCAGCGCCATGCTGCTGGTATGGAGCGCGCTTTCGCACCAGGAATCCACGCTGGCCATTCGCCCGGTGAACCAGGGTGCCAGCGTGCCTGACGGTTTTTCTGTCTGGCATCATCTGGATGCGAACGGGATACGTTTTAAGAGCATCACCCCGCAGGACGATGTTTTACTGATCAAGTTTGATTCCCGTGCGCAAAGTGCCGCCGCAAAAGTGGTTCTCGACCGTACGCTGCCGCAGGGGTATATCATTGCTCAGCAGGAAGATGACAGCCAGCCAGCAGCCTGGCTGTCGCTGATTCGCGATACGTCGCATCGATTTGGATAATTACCAGGATTCCGAATCTTTTCACTCACTTTGGTGAATCCCCCGTTTACTTACTATGCTTAAGTACGCGGAGCACCCCTCGACTGTACTCCGCATAACTTTGGATAGCGGCTTACGCCGCAACACAATGGAAGGTTTCGATAATGAAATTCCGCATGACTCTGGCTCTGGCCCTTTTTTCTTTAAGCACAGCATCCTTCGCCAATTCTCTCTGTCAGGAGAAAGAACAGGATATTCAGCGTGAGATCGGTTATGCCGAAAAGCATAACAATCAGCACCGTGTTGATGGTCTCAAAAAAGCGCTGAGCGAAGTGAAAGCGAACTGTTCAGACAGCAAGCTTCGTGCCGACCACCAGAATAAAATCGCTGAACAGAAGGACGAGATAGCCGAGCGCCGTCGCGACCTGCAGGAAGCGAAAGAGAAAGGGGATGCGGAAAAAATTGCTAAGCGCGAGAAGAAGTTGAAAGAAGCGCAGGACGACCTGAAAGCGCTGGAAGCTCGCGATTATTGAGTTAACGGAAATCTCAACAGGAGAGAATCATGTCAAAAGATACGACGTCTGAACATCTGCGCGCTGAACTGAAATCCCTGGCCGATACCCTTGAAGAGGTGCTGAACTCCTCTGCTGACAAGTCAAAAGAAGAGGTCAGCAAGCTGCGCAGCAAGGCGGAGCAGGCACTCAAGGAGAGCCGCTATCGCCTGGGTGAAACCGGTGATGCACTGGCAAAACAGACCCGCGAAGCGGCCGCGCGTGCGGACGAATACGTGCGTGATAATCCATGGACGGGCGTAGGGATTGGTGCCGCAGTCGGTGTGGTACTGGGTGTCCTGCTGACGCGTCGTTGATATGGAAGATCCTCGTCACGCACAAGGGCCTGCTAACAACGTCCTCGGCATCGGCCAGCGTATTTTAACGACGCTGGTCGGGATTGCCGAAACGCGCGTCCGCCTGGCAGTGGTCGAGCTGGAAGAGGAGAAAGCCAACCTCTTCCAGATGCTGCTGATGCTCGGACTCACCATGCTCTTCGCCGCGTTTGGTCTGATGAGCCTGATGGTGTTAATCATCTGGGCCATTGACCCGCAGTATCGTCTTAACGCGATGATTGCCACCACCGTCGTTCTGCTGGTCGCCGCGTTGATTGGCGGTATCTGGACGCTGCGTAAAGCGCGTAAATCCACGTTCCTGCGCCATACGCGTCAGGAGCTGGCTAACGATCGCGCCCTGCTGGAGGATGACAAGCCGTGAGCGGTAAAGCCGAACGTCAAAAGCGAAAAGCGTACCTGCTAAGCCAGATCCAGCAGCAACGGCTGGATCTGTCGGCGAGCCGCCGCGACTGGATTGACGCGACGCGACGGTTTGACCGGGGCTGGAACACCTTCCTGAGCCTGCGTTCATGGGCGCTGGTCGGCAGCAGCGTGATGGCTATCTGGACGGTTCGTCATCCAAATATGCTGATCCGCTGGGCGCGCCGTGGATTTGGTGCCTGGAGCGCCTGGCGTCTGGTGAAAGCCACGATTCGTCAGCAGCAGTTGCGGTAGCCTTCTCGCCGGGTGGCGGCTACGCCTTACCCGGCCTACTTGCACTCTTATGCCGGGTACGCGCAGCGCCACCCGGCAAAATCCTCCCCTCCCTTACTCAATATCTTTGAAGAAGATTGACAGTTTTCCTTGCTAACAATCGCCCACCGTCACGTTTATGATGCTCTCCATCGACAGCAACGACGCGGTATCTACCCGGAATTGCAGACAAATAACGTTCAGCCGCTGATGTGGTTTCCTGGAGAGTAAAATGAAAAAATTAGAAGATGTTGGTGTACTGGTAGCGCGTATTCTGATGCCAATTCTGTTCATCGTGGCAGGTTGGGGAAAAATCACCGGTTATGCAGGCACCCAGCAGTATATGGAAGCCATGGGCGTTCCGGGGTTCCTGTTGCCACTGACCATTCTTCTTGAGTTCGGCGGCGGCCTGGCAGTCCTGTTCGGCTTCCTGACCCGCACCACCGCGCTGTTTACTGCAGGCTTCACCGTGCTGACGGCGTTCATCTTCCACAGCAACTTTGCGGAAGGCGTGAACTCTCTGATGTTCATGAAAAACCTGACCATCGCGGGTGGCTTCCTTCTGCTGGCCGTTACGGGCCCGGGCGCATACAGCATCGACCGCGTTCTGAATAAGAAATGGTAAGCACGCTATACTGAATAAACACAAAGCGAGGAGACATCTCCTCGCTTTTGCTATCTGACGGAGGAGAAAAAATGGGACAACTCGTAGACGGCGTCTGGCAGGATGTCTGGTATGACACCAAATCCACTGGAGGTCGCTTTAAGCGCTCTGTTTCGGCCTTCCGTAACTGGCTGACCGCCGACGGTGCGCCGGGCCCAAGCGGCGAAGGCGGCTTCGCGGCTGAGAAAGATCGTTATCATCTTTATGTTTCCCTCGCCTGCCCGTGGGCCCACCGCACGCTGATCGTGCGCAAGCTGAAAGGTCTCGAATCCTTCATTCCGGTTTCCGTCGTTAACCCGCTGATGCTGGAAAACGGCTGGACGTTTGACGGTGATTTCCCTGCGGCAACCGGCGACGAACTCTATCACCACGATTTCCTGTACCAGCTCTATCTGCGCGCCGATCCGCATTACACCGGTCGCGTGACCGTGCCGGTGCTGTGGGACAAGAAAAACCAGACGATTGTCAGCAATGAGTCTGCGGAAATCATCCGCATGTTCAATACCGCGTTTGACGCGCACGGCGCCCGCGCCGGAGATTACTACCCGGTTGAATTGCGCGATAAGATTGACGAGCTGAACGGCTGGATTTACGACAACGTCAACAACGGTGTCTATAAGGCCGGTTTTGCCACCAGCCAGGAAGCGTATGACGAAGCGGTCGGGAAGGTGTTTGAATCACTGGAACGCCTGGAACAGATTCTGGGCCAGCATCGCTACCTGACGGGCGATCGCCTGACGGAGGCGGACATTCGCCTGTGGACCACGCTGGTTCGCTTTGATCCGGTCTATGTCACCCACTTTAAGTGCGATAAACACCGCATCAGCGACTACCTGAACCTGTATGGTTTCCTGCGCGACATCTACCAGATGCCGGGCATCGCGGAGACGGTCGACTTCGACCATATTCGCACCCACTATTTCCGCAGCCACAAGACCATCAACCCGACGGGTATTATCTCCATCAGCCCTTGGCAGGACCTGGATGAACCGCACGGGCGCGACGTCCGTTTTGGATAAATATTAAGGGCATCACCAGATGCCCTTTTTTAATTCACAATCTCCATCTATCCTTACCTCGATCGCTTAGAAAACAAGTGATTGACTGACTAATGAGGCAAGGAAAATGGACTGGTATTTAAAAGTACTGCGCAACTACATTGGATTTGGTGGCCGCGCCCGCCGCAAAGAGTACTGGATGTTCGTTCTGGTGAACTTCGTCCTGATTATGGTGCTGGGCATCGTGGATAAAATTCTCGGCTGGGAGCGGGCTGGCGGTGAAGGCGTACTGACCACCATCTATGGCCTGTTAGTCCTGCTGCCATCATGGGCGGTACTGTTCCGTCGGCTGCACGATACCGATCGTTCGGCGTGGTGGTTACTGCTGCTGCTGATTCCGATCGTGGGCTGGATCGTGATTTTGATCTTCAACTGTCAGAGTGGGACGCCGGGCGAAAACCGCTTTGGTCCGGATCCTAAGATCGGCGCATAAAAAAAGCCCGGTGGCGCTTCGCTTACCGGGCCTACTCGCTTATTTGTTGTGGTGCGCAAACAGCTTTGGAATTTCACGCAGGCACCACGATTTGGCTTCGCCCATGCTGTCGCGACGCCACGCCATAATGATATCCACTTCGCTGGTGTACTCCGGGCTCACGACCCGCAGTCGCCCTTCCGCAATATCTTTTTCCACAAACGGGTACGGCATCGTCGCCACGCCCAGACCGGCCAGCAGCGCCTGCCGTTTGTCTTCCAGTGAGGTCACCGTCAGACGAGGCTGTTTATCCAGCAGCTGCACCGTCAGCACCGGACGCTCGCGCGCGGTATCCGCGACCGCCACGCCGCGATACTTCACGCGTGTGACTTCAGAGAGCGGCTCCGGCTCCTGGTGAATCGGGTGGTTGGGGGCGGCAACGTAGACGTTCATGACGCTGTAGAGCTTGCGCGAGTTGATTTCTGACGATGAGCGGAAGTGCATGTCCGGTGCAATAACGATATCCGCCCTGCCCGTCTCCAGACGCTCCCACGCCCCTGCCAGCACCTCGGTGATGATGGACAGCTGCGTATTGGCCTTCGCCGCCAGGCGGTCCACCAGCGGGAACAGCGCTTCGGTCGGGACCAGCGCTTCGGTAACTAACGTCAGATGCGTTTCCCAGCCGCGCGCGAGCGCTTCGGCGTCTGTCGTCAGCTTATCCGCCGCTTCCAGCAGCACGCGGCCGCGCTCCAGCAGCATTCGGCCCACGTTGGTGAATTTTGTTCGATGACCGGAGCGGTCAAACAGCACCACGTCCAGCTCTTCTTCCAGCTTCTGCATGGTGTAGCTCAGCGCAGACGGAACGCGCCCCAGTTCATCGGCCGCCGCCGCAAAACTGCCGCGCCGGTCAATCGCGTCCATGACGCGAAGCGCCTCAAGCGTCAATGCTCTCTCTTTAGCCATCTCGTTCTCATTCAGGAAATTTGAACATACCAGGCAGAATATCTGGCTAACAATGAAGCGTCCATACCTTTACCATTGTTTTAGTGTAAAGAGAGGTCAAGTTTATGATTACGACAAGAACAGCTAAACAGTGCGGACAAGCCGATTTCGGTTGGCTGCAGGCCCGCTACACCTTTTCCTTTGGACACTACTTTGACCCTAAACTCCTCGGTTACGCTTCACTGCGCGTGTTGAACCAGGAAGTGCTCGCCCCGGGTGCCTCCTTCCAGCCGCGTACGTACCCGAAAGTCGATATCCTGAACCTGATCCTGGAAGGCGAGGCAGAATACCGCGATAGCGAGGGCAATCATGTCCAGGCAAAGGCTGGCGAAGCGTTATTAATTTCCACGCAGCCGGGCATCAGCTACAGCGAGCATAACCTCAGCAAAGACAAAACGCTGACGCGCATGCAGCTGTGGCTCGACGCCTGCCCTGAGCGGGAAAATCCGCTGGTACAGAAGTTAGATTTAACGGGCGATAAGCAGCAGTTGATTGCATCGCCGGATGGCAGCAAAGGGAGCCTGCAGCTGCGTCAGCAGGTGTGGCTGCATCATATCGAGCTGAAAAAAGGTGAACAGGCAAGCTTCCAGCTTCATGGTCCGCGCGCCTATCTGCAGTCCATTCACGGTACGGTGCATGCGGTGACGCACACGGAAGAGAAAGAAGCCCTTACCTGCGGCGACGGGGCGTTTATTCGTGATGAAGCGAATATCACCCTGGTGGCGGATACGCCACTGCGCGCGCTGCTGATTGATTTGCCGGTTTAAGATAAACACGCTCCCTCGCTCGATCGGTTCCCTCTCCCTGTGGGAGAGGGTTAGGGTGAGGGGTAACGGGTTGGATTAAATCACGACACCTTACTCGCCATTATCTCAATAATCTGCCGGTCCGTTGCCTGCATCGAGCGGCACGCCAGCGCGCACAGGTTCGCGATCGACTGCTCCACATCGTGCGCGACAATCCCCTCGTTGCCCGTCACGCCCGACTCATCCAGCGCCATCATCACCGCTTTCCAGGCGCTACTGACGCTGGTAGAGACCTTCATGGCGCAGCTGTTTGACGCGCCGTCGCAAATCATCCCGCTGACGTCGCCGATCATACTGCCGATCGCCATCGCGATGGTCTGGTAACTGCCACCCATCAGCCACGCCATTCCCGCCGCAGCGCCCATCGCCGCCGTTGTCGCCGCACACAGTGCGGACAGGCGTGGAAGCTGATAATGGATATAGATCGCCGACAGATGCGACAGCATCAGCGCCCGCGCCAGCCGTTCGTCACCGGCCTGAAGATGCTCAGCCACGACAACGACGGGCATGGTGGCAGTGATCCCCTGGTTACCAGAGCCCGAATTGCTCATCGCTGGCAGCGTCGCGCCGCCCATCCTGGCATCCGAGGCGGCGCTGGTGCGAATAACAATGTCTGAACCCAGATCCTGCGCCAGCCATCCGCGCGAGCGCTGCTTATCAAGCGTTGCGCCAATATGCAGCCCCCACTTCCCACTGAGCCCTTCGCGAGAGAGCGCGTCGTTCAGTTGTCCTGCTTCCAGGATGAAGCGAATGGCCTCAAACGGCACCTGCTCGACAAATTCCAGGATCTGCGACAGCGTAGCGTGCGACAGTACCGCCAGCGGATCGCCATCTGTCTCGGCTACTGGCTTATCCAGCGTAAAGCGCGTTTCCCCCTGGCAAACCACTTCCACCACCCGGGTATGCCCGCCCGCGATGGTCACCATCGCCGAGATATCCCCGGCATAAACGCAGGCCCGGGAATAGAGGATCTCATCACACGGCTGCTGCAGTTTTACCTGCACGTGCCCTGCCTCAAGCAGGGCTTTGGCGCGGACCAGTGCATCGGCTGTGGCATCTTTCAACACCTCCAGTCCGGCGTGCGCATTACCGCCAATCGCGCCCAGCGCCGCCGCAATCGGTAACCCGACCATGCCGGTACCCGGCACCGTCACGCCCAGTCCGTTTTTCATCAGGTTCGGCGAGACCCACGCCTCAATCCGTGTGACCTCCCCCGGCAGAAAGTCTGCGGCAATCGCACAGGCCAGTGCCAGAGAGACGGGTTCGGTACACCCAAGGGCAGGCTTCACTTCTTCCTGCACCGCGCGAATAAATTGATTCCATAAAGGATGAGTTTGCTCAGACATCGTTACGACCTTAATGACCCTCAGGAGAATGCGAGGAAAGGAGAAACACAAAGCAGCAGTCCGGTGATGATGATTATCACCAGCGATACGCCTTTATATTTATGCAGCGCCGGTACCTTGTAGACCAGCCATGCCGGGATCAGACAGCCCACCATGCCGAAGATGGGGCTGCAAATGGAGGTGAAGCTCAACACCGGCGCGTTCAGGACTATCGCGCTCCAGGCCAGCAGAATGGCGAACAGCATAATGCCGCGCTGGACGGCGTTTTCATTGATTCTTTCTGCCGGCATTTTGCGGCGCAGGATGTTCATGACGATACCCTGCGTAGCCTCGCGGAAGCCGAGGTAAACGCCGAAGAACGCAGTCATCACGGCGAAGATATTGAGGATCACGCTGACGATTTTGACCCAGCCCGCGCCGTCGCCGCTGATAAACTGCGCCGCAATCGCCAGGGCAGAGATATTCTGCTCGTAGGCTTTGACTGCCTCATCGTGCCCCATCGCCAGGGTGAAGGAGACGGCGTAGAAGAAGACCGTCACAAACAGGATGCCAAAGGCAATGTTCATCGCCCGCAGTGCCTTATGACGTGCCACCTCCACCGATTTTTCACGTGAACGGTACGAGATCACCATCGGGCTCAGGGTCTGAATAAAGAGAATGGAGGTTAAGGTAAAGGGCAGCGTAATGATGGCGTTTTTAATCAGCAGCCCCAGCGGCGGCAGCATGCCCACGTTGGCTAAATGCCAGAGGCCAATCATTGACAACCCCAGCGCCGCAACGACAAACAGCTTGGTAAGCACCATCAGGCTGGACACTTTAAACAGCAGCTTCTCACCGCGTGAAGAAATCGCGACCAGAATGCAAATCAAAAATAAACCGTAGAACGGATTTTCCGAGAGCAAACCGTCGGTCACGCCGAAGGTGTGCAAATACGAGGCGCTGTCGTTGGTAATGGCCGTGGAATAGACAAACATCCAGATCACCAGCATGACGAAATAGAGCGCACCTAATAAAATTCCCCAGTTCTTACCCAAATACCCGCTAATCACGCTCGGGTAGTCTTTGCATTCCGGGGATTCCGCCAGTGTGTTAATAAACAACCGCTGGAATAAATACATGGCGGGATAACCAATAATGGAGGAGAGCAAAAATACCCACAACCCCATTAATCCGACCTGCACGGGGAGAAAAACAATCCCCGCGCCGATAGCCATCCCAATACTCATGATGACCCAACCCGTGTCGGTGCTGTCGAATTTAATTGCCTCTCGCCACTCGCTTTCACTCATTCCCGCCCGCCTTGCCGCGGGGGAATCATTCACAATGACACTGCTGTTTGTTGCCGTATCCATGGGGCACTCGCTTATTTTGTAGGGTAAACAGTTGTTTTTATAGGGTTCCGATCGCCAGCGATTGCGATTCAGATGGCAGCAGGTGCTTGTTATTGGTGTGAGAAAATCTTAACCGGAGCGAGGGAGAAAAAAGTCACAACTTTTATGAGGATTTTCGAATGATAGAGGAAAATTTGCTTTTTTACTGGGCTGATATACGGTATTTTTCTAAAAGTGACGCCGATCAAGAAATAAAAACCCGCGCGGTGCGCGGGCAGGAAATCAGTTAGCCAGCGCGTTAGCCATATCCGTTCTAATCTGTTTGCGCTGTTCCGGTGTTAACACCTGGCTGACGTCGAAGTAATATTTCACGCGGTAATAGCGGGTCTGCTCTTCAATTTTGCTGAATGCACTAAGCTGGCTTTTCACCGTGCTTTCGTCCCATTTACCCGCCTGGAACATGTCGATCAGCGCACCGTCCTTCACGCCCGTCATTGGGATCTTGCTGACATTTTGTTCCAGCTGCTTATGCAGATCTTCAATCTTCTTAACCTGCTCATTGCTGAGCTTCAGGTGCTGAACCAGCGGGTCCTGCGATGGAGACGGAGCAGCCTCAACGTTAGCGGCCTGTGCCGTAAAACTGCACACGGCCAGCGCGGCGGCGGCCAACGCAATACGGGTCATTTTCATCATCTTACTGTCCTTACATTCTGTTATAGGGGAAAGCAGGCGTATTGTTTTTCAAGAGCGGATGAATATGTGTGAGTAATTATATAAACAATTTTGTATGTTTAGCGGGCAAAAAAATGCCCCCCGCAGTGAGGGGCATGAGAAGGGGTTTACGTCAGATTGCCTGTGTAAACGTTCGCGAAATCACATCCTGCTGCTGCTCGCGTGTCAGGGCATTAAACCGCACCGCATAGCCCGAGACGCGGATGGTCAGGTTCGGGTAGTTCTCGGGATGCGCAATGGCATCGAGGAGCATCTCCCGGTTCATCACGTTAACGTTCAGGTGCTGCCCGCCCTCAATAGACGCTTCGTGATGGAAGTACCCATCCAGCAGCCCTACCAGGTTGGTTTTGCGCACCAGCTCGTCCTTGCCCAGCGCCTGCGGCACGATGGAGAAGGTGTAGGAGATGCCATCTTTGGCATAGGTGAACGGCAGCTTGGCGACCGACGTTAACGAGGCCACCGCCCCTTTTCTGTCGCGGCCGTGCATTGGGTTCGCGCCTGGGGCAAACGGCGTGCCGCCGCGTCGTCCGTCCGGCGTGTTCCCGGTCTTCTGCCCGTAAACCACGTTGGAGGTGATGGTCAGGATCGACTGAGTCGGTACCGCATTGCGGTAGGTTGGCAGCGCCTGTATTTTCTTCATAAAGCGCTCCACCAGATCGCAGGCGATGCTGTCCACGCGATCGTCGTTGTTGCCGTACTGCGGATAGTCCCCTTCTATCACGAAATCAACCGCCAGACCGGTATGGTCGCGCACTGGTTTCACCGTGGCGTATTTAATGGCGGACAGGGAATCCGCCGCTACCGACAACCCGGCAATGCCGCAGGCCATGGTACGGTAGACATCCCGATCGTGAAGCGCCATTAACGAGGCTTCGTAACTGTACTTATCATGCATGTAGTGAATGAGATTCAGCGCGCTGATGTACTGCACCGCCAGCCAGTCCATAAAGTGATCGAGGCTCGCCATCACGGTGTCGTAATCCAGCACGTCGTCCAGCAGCGGCTCGGTTTTCGGGCCGACCTGGATCTTCAGCTTCTCGTCCACCCCACCGTTGATCGCGTACAGCAGCGTTTTGGCGAGGTTGGCGCGCGCGCCAAAGAACTGCATCTGCTTGCCGATCACCATCGGGCTGACGCAGCAGGCAATCGCGTAGTCATCACTGTTGAAATCGGCACGCATCAGGTCGTCGTTTTCATACTGCAGCGACGAGGTGACAATCGACACCTGCGCGGCATATTTCTTGAACGCGATCGGCAGCTGTTCTGACCAGAGGATCGTCAGGTTCGGCTCCGGCGCGGGTCCCATGGTGTGCAGCGTGTGCAGATAGCGGAAGCTGTTTTTGGTCACCAGCGTGCGGCCGTCCAGCCCCATGCCGCCGATCACTTCCGTGGCCCAGATCGGATCGCCGGAGAAGAGCGTGTCGAATTCCGGCGTGCGCAGGAAACGCACCATGCGGATCTTCATGATGAAGTGGTCGATCAGCTCCTGCGCCTGCACCTCATTCAGGCGTCCCGCCTGCATGTCGCGTTCGATGTAGATATCGAGGAACGAGGCCGTGCGCCCCAGCGACATGGCTCCGCCGTTCTGGGATTTCACCGCTGCCAGGTAGGCAAAATAGAGCCACTGCACCGCTTCCTGGGCATTCATCGCCGGGCGTGAGATATCAAAGCCATAGTTCGCCGCCATCTGCTGGATCTGCAGCAGCGCGCGCTTGTGCTCCGCAAGCTCTTCGCGCAGGCGGATCGTCGCCTCCAGCTCTTCGCCGCGCTCCAGCCTGCCCTGCAGATCGGCGAACTGAAGTTCACGCTCGCGCACCAGATAGCGGATCCCGTACAGCGCCACGCGGCGATAGTCGCCAATGATGCGCCCGCGCCCGTAGCCGTCTGGCAACCCGGTCAGCACGCCGGATTTACGGCAGCGCATCATCTCCGGTGAATAGACGTCAAACACCCCCTGGTTGTGGGTTTTGCGCAGCTCGGTAAAGAGATATTCAAACTGCGGATCCATCTCCCGCCCGTAGGCCTCAAACGAGCTGCGGATCATGTTGATCCCGCCGTACGGATGCAGGGCGCGCTTGAGCGGCTTGTCGGTTTGCAGGCCGACGATCGTCTCCAGATCCTGGTCGATGTAGCCCGGCCCGTGGGCCGTAATGGTGGTGGCAATGTTGGTGTCAAAATCCACCGGGGCGTGGGTGGCATTCTCCTGACGAATGCCGACCATCACCTTCTGCCACAGCGCCGTCGTTGCTGGCGTCGCCTGCGCGAGGAAAGCTTCATCGCCGTCGTAAGGGGTGTAGTTATGCTGAATAAAATCGCGCACGTTGACGGCGTTTTTCCATTCTTCACCGCGAAACCCGGCCCATGCGTCGCTGTAGGGGGCGACGCCCGTATCGATTGTTACGTTCATGTGATTCTCGCTTTATCAGGCGTAAGCCGCAGCCGGGGTAACCTTCCCAAGACGGAGGGCGTCCAGTGCGATCATTTTTTCTTCGTTGGTAGGGATCACCGCGCAGGCCACGCGGGATGAATCGGTGCTGATGACGCGCTCACCCGCGCTGCCCGGCAGGGAGTTTTTGGCGTCGTCGAGGATGACGCCAAACACCTTCAGGCGTTCAGCCACCAGGGCGCGAATCAGCGTTGAGTTTTCGCCGATGCCGCCGGTAAAGACCACCGCATCCAGGCGGTGCAGCGACGCCGCGTGCCCGGCAATGTGTCGCGCAATGCGGTGAACGAAGGTCTGGATCGCAAGCACAGCCCGCTCGTTGCCTTCATGCCAGGCTTTCTCCAGCGCCCGCAGGTCTGAAGAGATGCCGGAGATCCCCAGCAACCCGGACTCTTTGTTGACCACGCGCTCAAGATCCTCAAACGACTGACCGGTCTGCTGAGCAATCCACGCCATCGCGCCAAAATCCACGTCGCCGCAGCGCGTACCCATCATCAGTCCTTCCAGGGGGGTCATCCCCATGGATGTATCCACGCTTTGGCCGTTGCGCACCGCGCAGATGGACGCCCCGTTGCCGAGATGGGCGATCACCAGGCCGCTGTCATCGGGGGACAGCCCGAGAAGCGAATGAGCCTGCGCGGCCACATAGCGGTGAGAGGTGCCGTGGAAGCCGTAGCGGCGCACGCCCAGCGCTTCAAAATAGCGGTACGGCAAACCGTACAGATACGCCTGCGGCGGCAGCGTCTGGTGGAAGCTGGTATCAAATACCGCGACCTGCTGCACGCCCGGGAACAGACGCTCTGCGGCTTCCACGCCGCTCAGGTTGGCGTAGTTATGCAGCGGCGCCAGCGGAGAGACCTGGCGGATCTGCTCAATCACCTCTTCCGTAATCAGGGTCGACTCGCTGAAGAGGTCGCCGCCGTGCGCAATGCGGTGGCCAATTAAGGCCACGCTGCTCATCAGGTCACGCTTCTCCAGCTCCAGGGCGATGGCAGCCAGCGCCCCTTCGTAGTCCTGGTGAGCCAGTCTGGCTGGCTCACCCCCGTTCACGGAAATAAAGGCCTTTTCAGTGTTGATGCCGTCAGCAATGCCCGTCATCAGGGCGTCGCAACTGCTGGCGTCGAGCACCGAAAACTTAACAGAGGACGAACCGCAGTTAATTACCAGTACAACCGGAAATTCAATCATCATGTGACTCCGCTCTTCCTGAGCAATGGTTTAGAACAGTTTGTAAACGATATTCAGAATGGTCAGCAGGCCCACAACCGTGACGAAGATATTCTCGGGTTTGCCCTTATATTTCGCCATGGCTGGCGCTTTGCGGATGGCGTACATCGGCAGCAGGCACAGCAGAGAGGCGATAATTGGCGCGCCCATGGCTTCGATAAGGTCGAGAATATTCGGGTTGGCGTACGCCACAATCCAGGTGGAGCCCATGATGAAGACCATGCTGATGGTGTTCAGTTTGCCGACAGAGACCTTCTTCTTATCGCCTTTGTAGCCGAACTTGAGGATCAGGCCATTCAGCCCTTCCAGCGTGCCCAGGTAGTGGCCAAAGAAGGATTTGAAGATAGCGACCAGGGCAATAATGGAAGCGCCGTATTCCAGTACCGTCGCAAACGTCGATTTGGTGCCGGACATGGAGGCAAAGTGGTTCGCCAGGTAAGAAAGCACCGGGATGTTCTGCGCTTTGGCATCCGCCATGTTCTGCGGAGAGAGCGTAAACAGGCAGCTAAAGGCGAAGAACATCACCACGGCGACCATCAGCATGCTGGCGCGACTGATGATTTTGGAACATTTCTGCTCGGTGAATTCTTTACCGAACTCCGGCTCGTACTCTTCGCGCTTGGAAACCACAAACGAGGAGACGATAGGCGAGAAGTTAAAGGAGAAGACCATGATGGAGATCCCCAGCCACACCGTGACCAGGATGCCGTCATGGCCGGTGAAGGCGATATCGCTCAGGTTGACCTGGTCGATCACAGCGGAGTTCCAGTAAGGGATCAGCGACAGCGAAATCAGCACCAGACTGGCAATAAACGGGAATACCAGGAAGCTCATCACCTTCACCATCAGGTCCTTACCGAACCAGATGACAAAAGCCATCAGCAGCAGCAGGAACAGCGCCACCACGCCGCGGTTCAGCGCAGGCAGCTGGAGCTGGTTTTCCCAGAAGGTCATGAAGGTGTTAGTAATGGTGACGCCGTAAATCCACAGCAGCGGGCAAATGGCAAAGAAGTAGAGGAACGTGATCACCACCCCGCCGGTTTTACCGAAATGCTCTTCCACCGTTTCGGTAATGTTGCCGGAGACGTTGCTGCCGGACAGGCAGAGGCGCGCCAGCGCGCGGTGGCAGTAAAACGCAATCGGGAACGCGAGAACCAGCATCAGCAGGATAGGGATTAATCCGCCAAAGCCTGCGCGAATGGGGAAGAACAGCACGCCTGCGCCAATGGCGGTACCAAACAGGCCAAGCGTCCAGGTGGTATCAGACTTACGCCAGGAGGACGTTTTTGTCTGGCCAACGATAATGCTTTCTGTGTTGCTCATAGGTCACCTTTATGCGTCAACGAAGCCGGTAATTTGGGAAACACGGGAGAGATCGATATTGCCGCCGGAAATAATGCAAACGGTTTTGCGGCCCTGAATATAGTGGTCCAGTTTGCCGCTTAATAACGCCGCGCAGGCCAGTGCGCCAGCGCCTTCCGTCACCACTTTATTTCGCTGAATAAGGGCAATCATGCTGTTGCGAATATCGTCTTCGCTCACCAGCACAATGTCATCGACCAGTTCACGAACGATTTCGAAGGTTAATTTGCCCGGGCGAGAGACGTCGCAGCCGTCGGCTAACGTGCCGGTGACGCGATGGTTGGTTATTTCTCCTGCCTGCCAGGAGGCTGCCATTCCGTGCACGTTTTCAGACTGTACGCCGATAATATTAATGGTCGGGTTGATGGATTTAATCGCCGTCGCAATCCCGGCAATTAAACCGCCGCCACCGATGGGGACAATGACGTTATCCACGTCGTATAAATCTTCGAGAATTTCCAGGCCGATGGTACCCTGCCCGGCAATCACTTTGGCGTCATCGTAAGGCGGAATAAAAATACGCCCTTCCATCTCGACGATTTCGCTGACTTTGGCGATGGTGTCGTTAAAGTTCTCACCGTGCAGCACCACTTCCGCCGAGTAGTCGCGCGTCGCGGCCACCTTGGATTTTGGTGCGCCCATTGGCATCACCACTTTGCCATCGATGCCGAGCATGGCGCAGGAAAGGGAAACCCCCTGCGCGTGGTTTCCCGCTGAGCAGGCGACCACGCCTTTGCGTTTTTCAGCATCGGTCAGCGAGCTTAATTTATTAAACGCGCCGCGAATTTTGAACGAGCCGGTACGCTGCATGTTCTCAAACTTCAGGAATATTTCGCCCTTACAACGTTCGCTGAGATAATTCGAGCGTGGCATACCGGTTTTATATATCTTGCCTGCCAGGCGTTTTCTGGCATCCTGAATATCTTCAATGGTTACCGGGAGATCGTAAGTAATATGCATAATATCCTCGTTATAATAATTCATTCTTTTCAGGCAAAGTCAGGGTATCAGAGCGTTAATGCGTTAAGCTCTGGGTATTTTTAAAATATAAACTTATTATTTATCGTCGTCTTTCGACATTCATCGAAGAATATTGTTTTGCCAGCTCAACTAATACGGACGCCGATTTTTTAATTCTGTAATTTTTAGACCACACGGCGGCATAACGCGCCACGGGTAATTCATCTTCCACAGGCAGCACAATAAATTGATCCGAACCGAATGGGGCGATCATGTCTCGGGGAATCACCGTCAGATAATCGGCATTCAGGACAAGGTTATAAATGGTGACGACCGAATCGGTCTGGACGATGTTTTCGATGCTGATGTGGTTGTCTTGCAGAGTAGTCAGGAGTTCTTTGTAGTAGCCCATATCGGTTTGCGGCATCACCCACTGCTCGTGCGTGAGCGATGCCAGTGTCGTCGGGCCGGTGCACGTTCGCGTTTTGCTGGCGACCAGCACAAACTCGGACTCAAACAGCGGTTCGACGTGGAGATCCTGCAGCAGCATTTCGTCGCTCAGCGTGCCGATGGCAAAATCCAGACGGCCGTCGCGAATGGCCGGGAGGAATGAGGAGAGCTGGGCTTCATACATTGAGACGCGCGCTTTCGGGAACACTTCCTTAAATTTTTTGATCATCCCGGACAGGAAGGTAAAGCCGATCAGTGACGGGTAGCCAAAGGAGACATCCATAACGGTGCTGAAGCTCAGGCTGTTGATTTCGCTCACCATGTTTTTCATTTCGCGGGTGATCGACTCTGAGTACGAGAGCAGAACCTGGCCCGCGGCGGTCAGTTTCACGCCGGTGTTTTTGCGCACCATCACTTCCACGCCGAAGTAGGACTCAATATCGCTGATAATTTTGCTGACGGCGGGTTGCGTCAGGCCCAGCTGCCTTGCTGCAGAACCTATGGAGCCACTTTTAATGACTTCCTGAAATACCACGAGGTGCTGTGTTTTCGGTAGAATAATAGTGTTCATAATATTCTGCGCTTATTTCCCTATGACGGGGTGAATTCTACTCAATAATGTTTAAAGGGGTATGTGCTGTTACTCACAATTTGCTTTCCAGCCCTTTTAACCCACCTCTCAACAACCCATTAAAAACCTTAAAAATCAACAAAATAGAAACATAAAAATACGCTACAACGCTGATATTGATCAACAAAAATAGCGGTAATAAATTTATTTTATGGCGATAACCCGGATAAATTTCACCGTTCTTAAAAAATCAATAAAGACGATATTTCAGGCAATTAAAGACCAATAAATAACCGTTATTTGTTTGAAACATTCTTTCAATTTATCAATTTTTTACGGCGTGAATTTTCAGACTTCAGAAAAAGAGTGGAATACGTCACATATTCATGGGAGAAATGTATTTGATTTCAATATGTGCATATCAAACGAGAAAAGATTTGCGATCATTAAGCTAACAATCATAACAAATTATCAATACTACAGATCGTCGGTTTTTTGGATTTAAATTTTGTGATGTCGATCGTATGCAGATACCGAGGTGGAGTTGATAAGGGAAAAACAGTGAAATGTGCTTAATGTCGCAAATATGAGAATTGATGTCGTTTGTGTGGTTGTCGGGTGGCGCAGCGCTTACCCGTTCGTCTTGGTTGTCTGCCGGGGTGATTCCCGGCAACTTATCCAGCCCCTCGTCGCTAAGATTTCCGTATCCATCTACTCATTCTGAACACCACCACGACTCTTGTCGTTTGTAGGCCTTAGAACTTTTTGTTCCGGAAGCGGGTATACATCATTAGATAGCGTTTCAGATTGCGTAGCGTCATCAATTTCATCAGGGTTTGCGGACGCATTTTTTTGTTGCGAATGTAGTAAAGAGTGAAGAGCTGATATTTTTTACTCGGTACGTCTAATTTGGCTTTGTGTTTCCGGTAAAAACGTAGATAACCTGAAAATTTTCGTCCTGAGCAGGTGATGCGGACGTCGCCGTGATTGACATAAAGCACCTGGGTGATGTCATCCAGTTTGAAAGGTTCACCGAAGGTTTCTGCAAGCCGATAAAACGCATCATAATCCTGAGCCGCAGGCAAGGCATCGTCGAACAGGATCTGTTGCATTCTACTGGTTAAGGTCAGCATTTGGTTGCCTATAATATTGCGTTTATCAAACAGGCTTTTTTTATAAGCCGGTTTCGGATATACCTGCAACTCATGAGGGTGATGATATCCGGTACCGTCACAGAGATAATCATTTGCGTATAAAAAACTGTGCAACTGAAGTTGATGTTGACAGGTAAGAAAGGAGGACAGGCGTGTCGGCAGCCATTCATCATCATCGTCCAGACCCGTAATAAGATCGCCTCGGGCCATCCGTATAGCCTGATTTCGAACTGCACAAGCGCCAGAGTTAAATTCATTGCGAATATAGGTAATGCGCGGGTCATTCAGTTCAGTGATATACGTCAAGAGCTGGTCAAATGACGATGAGAAATCATCAATGATAATGAGTTCCCAGTGCACATAGTCTTGATTCAGCACCGATTGTATGGCTCTGATCGCCAATGTCTGGCGGTTCCAGGTTGGCATATAGATGGAGATGAGAGGTCGGGATAGTGGCATGTCACTTTCAATTTTCTCATGTTCCGTCAATGGCCCGGTGCGATCGTTGAAGCAGGCATTATGGATAGCGCTTCCAGTAAAATCCACGCAAGTACAATCAGCATGACTAAAAATAGTACCTTCCGTTTTACAGTAGCTAAGATTAGCGCCTGCAAGATTAGCACAGGAGAAATCGGCTCCCCGAAGATCACAAAACGAAATATCGCATCCCGATAAATCAATATTGCGTAAATAGAGCCCCCTGAGATCCATAAAGCGCAGGTCTGCACCTGCCAAATCAGGCTGGTATCGGTGATCTTTCAGTATATTTCTATGATATTTAATCAGTTTTTTTAGTTTGTTTTTTTTGTTCATGCTCAACTGAATACCGATGGGTAAATTAGGCGTTGAGTTAAGCGCTCTTATCATCCTGAAGCAATAGCCCCTCTTCATTTTCAGAAATTAATTAGGGGTAAACTGTATTTATTAACGATTCATTTATTTTTCTCATACATTTTAGTGAGCCAGGGTGGTTTGTAGAACAAATATTGACAGGGAATAAACATGAATCACAATCCAGAGACATACGAAAAAACCACCTGAAGGTAGTCAGAAATGAAGGCTGTCGCGGTTGCCAGGTTTCAGGATAGTCGGAATGGAACAGCCGTTGGTGTGCCTCGTTTGTATCACAGTCTGTGTCACATTTTGCCTTAGAAAGCCTGAGACACACCAACGAATTGTTTTAGAAGAAGTTGAAGCTGACCGATAAGCCGGGTTCTGTCGTGGACAGTCATTCATCTAGGCCAGCAATCG
>OLFS01001174.1_pt1 | contig 21865 bp, 17 predicted proteins | sample 1605491 | NCBI WGS metagenome assembly OLFS01 (sample SAMEA3888921, study PRJEB22519) | human gut metagenome | biome: human gut; feature: human-associated habitat; material: faeces | place: Denmark | collected 2011 | reverse complement strand
TAGCAATAAAAGCATTAAGTTTATAATGCTCAATTATAACATTTAACGATTACCACTATATTCCCAGAGGCTAAAGTTACAGAGATTTATTGTATGGCAGATGATCTCTGTAAAGAATTTACATTACAATAGAAAAAATATATGTTTGAAAACAATAAACATAAGTATTGCAAGAAACCCAACAGTATGAGTGATGCGGAAATTATGGTTATTCTTGTCTTGTTTCATTCCGATGGCTTCAGATATTACAAACATTATTACTAAGGAGTATGTCTGCAAACATCTGAACGGTCTGTTTTCCAATAGTGAATCCCATAACCACCTTTGTAGAATTGGGAAAGGAGGTGTTACTTCCATTGACCATTTTCATCAAAAAGTCCTGTTGGGAACCTGCACAGGTATCAGATTGGTCGATTCAACTCCTTTGCGAGTATGCCGTAATCAGTGGATACTGATTCACAAAACCTTTGAGAGAATTGCTAAGCATAGTAAATATTCCACAGGATGATTCTTCGGATTTAAACTTCACCTAATTATCAATAATAAAGGAAGAATCCTGAAGTTCATATTTACTTTGGAAAATGTAGATGACCGCGAACCATTGAAGCAGGGCAAGTTTTTGGAAAACATAAAAGATAAATTATGTGTCGGCAAAGGATATATCGGACAGGCGCTGTTTGAGAACTTCTTCCTTAATGGAATACAGCTGGTTACCAAGGCAAAGAACAATATGAAGAATATCCTGATAAGTATACCCCTGCTTCGAAAGAGGGCATTGATTTAAACCACCAAAACGATAAATGAAAGAATATCGCACAGATTAAGCACTTAAAACAGCGGGGGGGCAGGCATAAAACCCATTTATCAAAAAGCCGGCTGCAAAGGATTGCAACCAGCTTTTCTTTTTCACTATCTGTAAGTATCGGATTCTCTAATCAATTGATAAAGCTCCAACCATCCGCTTAATCATTAGGATGATAGAAATTGTATTGTTCACTCCATGCAGGAGTTCCAGCAAGCGTTATATCATTACCGTTCGGGCTATTATCCTTCAATACATTTCCTTTTCCTTCATCACACTTCCAATACCCAATCAAACCATCCGAATCTCCGGATATCTGGCGTGACATTCCTTCCTGAATAGCGTTCTCTGTCAGGCATTTGCTCCAAAGACGAATCTGAGCAAGTTCTACCTGCACGTTCCAACCAAAGCTCTGCGCTAAAGATATTGTATTGAATGTAAAATCTCTAGAGTCTGTCTTACTGGCGTTTATTGTACCATCTTTATAAAGACGAATAGTAGATCCATCATAAGTATAAGTAATATGATACCATGTATCAGGCCACCAGAATTCTTCACTATCAAAATAATTTCCATCTAATTGACACTGAAGAACAGGAGCTATTTGTTTAACGCCCTGCGGCCAATAACGTAACAATATACCATTAAAAGAAAGAGGAGCTACATTGCCGGGAAACATCATTTCCCTGAACGGCTTATTAGCAAGTCCCACCCAATTTCCAGTCGGTCTGCCGGTTATATTGTCGAATCTGATCCAATATTCTATAGTCCATTGAGTAACAGGAATCTCATTTTTAAACTTCAAACTAGTTTTATTACCTGATTTCAGAATCACTGCTTTTTGCTTATTAGGGGAAGTAAGCAGATAAAGAATATGGTTTGCATTACCAACAAGTCCTATCGGACCGGTTACAGAAGTAATCCGTACCGGAATCGCATAAGCCTCGTTATTGGGGGTGGTAAACGGCTTTATAGTAAGATTAATGACTGGTGCAGACACTTCGCCTGCGGGAATCGTAACTGTGCGTTCAAAACTTCTGAATTCTTCCGGCAAAAGTTCGTAAGACGCTTCATGCTGTTGATTATACTCATCAATGAGTTGCTGATCGATATCCAGTGTTACAGTTACATCTTGATCAATAGCACGAACCAAACGGACGGTCAATGTCTTTATCACATCTCCCTCGTCCACCAATTGTGCCTCTATCTGCTGACCAAACGTATTGGAAGGAGCAGCTTCCGCAATATATATCCCATTATCAATAGCCGCAATCCGCATCGCCTTCATCGTAAAAGTGCGTAGTGAAAGCAGCTTGTCACGCCCCCGTTTTCAACTCATCCGCATCCTGCCAAACAAGTGCATCATAACTTTTACGGAGTGACATAAATTCTTTGAGATTAGCGGCATCGGCATCAATCCATGCTGCAACTTCTTCTTTCTCCCTTTGAGAGGCTTTTCCGGATATATATTTTAAAAGTAAATTCTGATTCATATTATAAGTTGAGTTACTTTATAAGTAATAAACAGGAGTATATTTGCTCCCCCTTTCATATAGAATACCACTCACTAAAAATAATCCCTAGTGAGAAATACAACTTTTTTTGCTGTTATTAAAAAAAGAGGAGAAAAAGATATTTTCAAGATCATCAAATAAAAAATATCAGGAAAGGAGCATACTCTTTCAGATTATCACGCAGCAGCTTCACAGCTTTGCTTATATGATACTCTACTCCTTTGACACTGATACCCAATTCTTCAGCTATTTCTTTATGAGATTTTCCATCCAGACGATCGGATATAAATGCAATGCGCGTCTTTTCCGGCATACCAGCCAACAATGTTTTCACCTTTGAGCGTAATTCTTCGGACATAACTTCCTTCGGATCACAGGCTTCCAAGGTTGAAATACGGATTTCCAATTCCCGTTGTCCCTTATCTGTCAGGTTTTGGTAGACGTTCTCCTGAACCTGCAAATGTTTCAGGTAATTGAGTGACTTGCTACGTATATAAGTGATTAATACAGCTTCGATACTCGGAATTTCCTGTTTTTTACTTAATTCCCACAAATAAATGATTGCTTCCGATACAATATCTTCAGCTACCAAATCATTATGGACGTATGATAAGGTAAACAGGAATGCTCTCCTATAATAGGTAGTATATATCGAATTAAAATTAATTGCAGTCATTTCGATCTATATTAATGGCGCTTATGCGTATAGTTTAAGTATATCCAAAGGTCTTTAATGATTGCAAAGAAATATATTTTAATTGAATAAAAGAACTTTTTGAAGAGAAAATGGGACATAAGCCGGTAAATCATCAGAAGGCTGACGACTAGCATATAGCTTTCTCTCCACTTTTTTCCAATGCTAAAAACTGACCAATTTATGCTAAAATCAGATCATTGCATCATTTCTATACTATTATGACTCAAAATTGCTCTAATCTATAAATCCAACTTCCTATATTTGCAGCCATAACAATTAAAACACAAAAAGAATATGATTACAAGTAGAAAGGTTTCTCAGGTCAATGTTTTTGCTGGTAGTCCCTGGGAAGTAGCCAGCGTAAAGAGTTTATTGAAAGCAGCGTATATCGAGGCATCAATGAAAGACAATGGATTGAACAGTATACTCATTTCTGTTCCATGCGAATATTATACAGCAGCAATGCGTGTGATTAATAAAAGAAAAGTTTCATAGGTTTTAGGTTAAACATATAAGATTAAAGCCGGGTACGATGGGAGATCGCACCCGGCTTTTCAGTCTTTGTATGATTCTTTTAAAACGAAGTAACCTTCAGATTGGTTGACTTTCTGTTTGTTTAATCTTCAGTTTGCTCAGTTTCTACTTTTTCATTCCGTAGCTTTTCAAGAGCGGCAATCTGCATATTACAGAAAAGGTGTATGTGATGAATCAAGTTAGTGTTCTGTGACAAGTAAACAACAGAGTCCATGAGTTGGGCAGACAGTTGGTAGGCTTTCCGATTATTTGTATTTTCGTCCGGACGACGCATATAAAGGGCAAAACTTCGGTACAAGATAGGAATAAAGCGTTCCCACGGAAGTTCTAAGCTAAGCAACAAATGGTTCATATTCTCCAGCATACGTTGAAGAGACTCAAGGTCCGGCTTATCAGATTGCTTGCCATACACCTCTGCCCATAGACGGGCTTCTTCTTCAAAAAAAATTTCATTGGGACTTTCTTTCGCGTTAGTCAAAGCGTTTTCAGTATCCATAAGATAAAAGTTTAATAAAGGGGCAAAAAAGAACGGTTTCGCCTTTCCCGTTGACTAACACATCTTAGGACGCTGGAGGTACATTACATACTCCCCACGGGGGTACGAAACCGCCTATGAGGAAAGCTACAAGCAAAAAATGCCTGCAACTTATCAAAAGCAGGATTCCCTGCGTCCCATTATAAAATGTTAGTCACTGCAAAGATACTATTTTTCAAATATAAGTATGGAATATCTGTAGATTTATTAATCAGAATTTCCACAATAGCCTCCATAGTAATTTGACAGCAGTTTTGCTCTCATGCCCTAACAAACTGTCTGTATCCCTTTATTCATCGTGGTTTTCGGTGTGGTAGCAACTGTGGTGGCAGGTATGAGAGCAAACGGTTGCTCTCACTCTGTTTCATCCTGATTAGTATCGTTTCCACATTACTATCTTTTGATTTACAGGATGTTAATATCTGACATCTCAGCTATTAACGTTTGATTTCTCAGTCATTAATAACTGAGAAATCAAACGTTAATGACTGATACCCCATACATTATTAGCCAATAAATGATTCAATGCTTCTCCTAAAAGAACTGGTCAATTGAAATAACTAACATGGTCGAGTCAATCCAAACATACGGTCAAAGTGAATCCAATCGACAGATGTTTCAGAAAGTTTCAAACGCTTGAACTAATGATTCCAAACTGTTGGAACTAAAGTTTCAAGCCTTTGGAACTATGGTTTCAAGCCTTTGGAACTATGGTTTCTCTTCGCTGAAACTATAGTTTCAAGACGAGGAAACTAATTTAGTTGTCTTATCCTAAATTGACATTGGAAGTACAGGAATAAAATGAAGACACTACAAAGGTTAGAGATTGGATTTAGAAAAGTGAGGGCAAGCATTTGCTCTCATACCTGCTACCACAGTTGCTACCACACCGAAAACCACGATGAATAAAGGGATACAGACAGTTTGTTAGAGCATGAGAGCAAAAGTGATGCTAAATTACTATTGAGCAATCCTTGATAATTCTCTGCACAACAAAAGTGCAGAAATATGCATAATACTGCACTTTTGTTGTGCAATTATCGCATCATTGCAGATAAATGCACTTCAGCTATGGATTGCTTATACGAAAACTTCAACAAGTTATTTAAAGAGTACGAGCACGAATATAGCACCCATTCGATCTATCCCACTTTGGTATTTTGGAATGAATTATTAGTAAACTAAGCAAAAGCCTTTTTCTTCTTTTAGTCCACACTATTTTTATAAAAGGCACTAATTTTATTGAATTCCCTCACTAACAGAGCGCTAGATTTCAAAAAGAAACTTAACTTTGCACCCGAGTTTTATATAAAGAGACTGAATTAGTAACTAAAAAGATTAAACCGCATGAAAATTAAGACTTTAATAGCCTGTTTCATACTAGCTTATGCTGCAACTTCCTGCATACAGGATGAAGCACTGAACTCAGAAGCAGCCATTGATGCTTGTACAGGTGATGATGTACAATTAGCAAACATCAATGCTGATTCAAAGCTGATCAATGTATATGTAAACAAGGGAGCTGACTTGTCCAAACAAAAGTTAGAATTTGTAATTCCGGAAGGAGCCACTATAAAAATAAATGATCAAGTTGCTGGAGATACAGAAGCCACATATGACTTTAGTGAAGAGCCACATTCCCGGAAATTCACTGTCACATCAGAAGACGGTCAATGGAAACCTGTTTATACCGTCAATGTTGTTTTAGCAGAATTACCTACTTCTTTCAACTTTGAAGAGTTATTACCTTCCAATGACTACGATATCTTTTATGAATTCCAGCCGGGCACTTCACAAGAAATATCTAAAGTATTACAATGGTCAAGTGGTAATCCGGGTTTTAAATTGACAGGTATGGCAAACTCCAAAACAGATTACCCAACTGTACAGGTAGCCAATGGTTTCAGAGGTAAAGGAGTTAAATTGGAAACTCGTGATACCGGTAGTTTTGGAGCAATGGTAAAGATGTATATTGCTGCCGGTAACTTATTTATCGGAACATTTGAGGTAGGAAATGCATTAACAGATCCTAGAAAAGCCACTAATTTCGGTTTCCAGTTCTATAAACGCCCTAAAACGCTCAAAGGACATTATAAATTTAAAGCAGGAGATGTATATTCCGTAGAAGGAAAACCACAAGAGGGTGTAAGAGACAAATGTGATATTTATGCTGTTATGTATGAAGCTGAGAACAATTCTGTCATGCTTAATGGTGATGATGTATTTACTTCAGATAAGTTAGTATCATTAGCGCGAATTAAACCGGAAGATGTTGTTGAATCAGATCAATGGACTGATTTTGAAATTCCTTTCGAACCGGTAAAAGGACGAGTAATTGATGATACCAAATTAAAGAATGGAAAATACAAATTAGGTATAGTGCTTTCGTCCAGTGTAGACGGTGCTTATTTTAAGGGAGCAGTAGGCAGTACACTGTATGTCGATGAAGTAGAACTTATTTGCGAAGACTAAAAAAACAAGAAAATGAAAAGATATAAATTACTCAATATTATAGCTGTACTACTATTAGTAAGTACACTTTCAGCGCAGGCGCAAGAAGAAAGAAATCAAGGTATCATCTGGTCGTACTTACACGGATGGGAATATGGAATCAAGGCAGGTTTCAGTATTGGAGGAACTTCTCCATTGCCTCTACCTGAAGAAATTCGTAAAATAGATAGCTATGCCCCTGGTGGCCTCGCCATTTCAATTGAAGGAAACGCAACTAAATGGTTTGACACGAAATGGGGAATGACTGTAGGGGTACGACTTGAAAACAAGAATATGACCACAGAAGCTACAGTAAAGAACTATGGAATGAAGATTATCAACACCAACGGCGGAGAGTTACAAGGCTTATGGACCGGTGGCGTAAAGACTAAAGTCAAAAACTCTTATCTGACTATCCCAGTAGTTGCCAACTATAAAGTAAGCAAACGTTGGAAAGTCTCAGCAGGTCCGTATGTATCTTATCTTATTGAAAGAAATTTCTCCGGACATGTATATGAAGGTCACTTGCGTACTCCGGATCAGACAGGTTCGCGAGTAGATTTTACTGGTGAAAGTATTGCTACTTATGATTTCTCTGACAATCTGCGTAAATTCCAATGGGGATTGCAATTAGGCGGTGAGTGGAGAGCATTCAAACATTTAAATGTGTATGCTGATTTAACATGGGGATTGAACGATATCTTTAAGAAGGATTTTGATACGATTTCATTTGCTATGTATCCTATTTATTTAAATGTAGGATTCGGGTATGCATTCTAATAAAAAACAATCTTTACATTAATCTCATTATAGCTATTAAAAAAGGCGAGAAACTTTTAGTTTCTCGCCTTTTTTAATCATTGATAAATTATTCTCCCATAACTTCTAGTTCATCAAGAATTAAGGTACTTCCGCCAGCACCTTTAAACAAATCACCTTCTTTACTTGAAGAACAAACAATGGCCAATTTATATTTTGCTCCTTCTTCATAATCTTTCAAAAATTCAAAAGGTATTTCGAAGTAAGTATAATCTACTTTAGCAGTTTTATCAGATAAAGCAGCCACAGCGACACGTTTCTCTGAAGTGTTGATATCAAAACCAGTCAGAACTTCATCATCAGTATCAACTTTATATAATACAGCTTGAATAGCACACTCATCTATCCGATCCTTAACCTCTACAATATTATTAACATCTGTACCATCAATAAACTTCTCCCCAGGAGTATACTTATACCATCCCTTGAAAACGACTGGTTTTTTATCATATAAAACACCAAATCTTGTGCAATATAATTTCCCCTGTTCAAGAAAATCCATATCGAATTTACCAGTAAATACAGATCCTGAAGTAATCGCCGGAACTAAAGCATTAGCTTTAGCACTTGTATCCATAGTCGCTAGCTTTATGGCATACTCACCTTCTTTCTTATCATCTGTCTTGTAAACAGGCATAGTTGTAACTCCCATAAGTTTCAGCATGGCAGCGCCCTCAGCACTAGTTGCAAGCACATCTGTAGGAAGAGGTTTATCATATTCATTAGCCCAAAGACTACCTAGAACATTTTCCCATTCTTTAAATGAAAACTTCAAAACACTTGTCTTAGCAGCGATAGAAACAGTATATTGATTAGTAGTTCCATCTTCAGCAACAACTGTATAAACAACATTTCCTGCAAAATTTTGAGCTACACCAGAGCCGGGAGTAACAGTTGCTTTATCAGAAACTGTAATAGTAGGAGCTAAAGTTTTCAGTTCTTCAGGAGTAGCATCCTCACTAACCTTAAATGTTATAGTTTTATTCTCCTCATCAATTACTGGTTGGCTTGTTACCAAATTCACTATCAAAGGTAAAACTGGTTATTTTAGCTTCTACACTTTCATTACCAGATAATCTACTACCCCTATAATTAACTTTCACTTTCATTCCTCCGCCAGCTACATCAACATTAATAACCATATCAATGGTTCCATTACCGATCGTACCTGAAACAGAAGTATTACATGAACCAACAACCAATTCTAAAGTTTGACTTCCTGAAAACTGGAAAGCTTCCCCATCCTGTTTTAAAGCGCAATTATCCACAGCAATATCACCGATAGTAATATCAGTACCTGCTACATTTATAACAAAATTCTTTAATTCCAACTTAATTGCAGTATCAGAAGCTTTTGATATATAAACTTTCTGAACCATATCAGAAGCAATAGGAGTACTTACACCTACATAATATACATCCATCTTTCCTTTATATGCACCAGCTAACTCACTATCAACAGGGTATTTAACATCATCGTCATCACCACAACTTGAAAACAAGCTGACTGAACAAACAAGCATAAACAAATACAACAAACTCTTTTTCATAATTCTCTTATTTAGTTAATAATCTATTTGATCGCAAAATCGGGTACAAAGTAACATATTTATATTAATTATCACAAGGTCCATTCTTTGTATTTTATGATCTATTTTTAAGATCATATTGCAAAAAAGCTGTTTTTATCTACTTTTTAAGGTTCATATTTACAGCATACTCAACAAATATATACCAAAAAAGGAGGGATTTCAAGTCCCCCCTTTTTCGATATTCAAGATATTATAGTTTTCAAATTTTCATATAACTAACCTATTATTCTAGCTATACATCTCATTACTCGCCAATAACCTCCAATTCATCAACGATCAGCGTACTGTTAGCTGCGCCTTTGAACTTATCACCTTCCTTACTGGAAGAACATATAATGGCTAACTTATACTCTTTAGTACTATCATAAGATTTCTCCGGCAAATACTCAAATGCAAGTTCAAATGTAGTCCATTCATCTTTATCCGTACCATCTTTCAAGCGAGCTTCTGCCACACGATATTCTGAAGTATTAATATCTACTCCTGTGAGTGTCACATCTTTGCCGGCTGCATCTTTTGCCTCGTACAATACCGCAGCAATAGAACATTCGTCGATAATGTTAAGCCCCTCCTGCGCTGGTTTGACAGAACCATCTATATAGTTCGTTCCTGCTTTATATTTATATACGCCTTTTAATAATTTAGGCTCCTTGTCATAAGCAATACCAAATTTGGTTGATTTCAAAGGAGCAAGCATATTAAGACTGAACGTACCCGTAAATAAAGAGCCGGAAGTGATAGGTGCCATACTGCCTAAAGCATGTGCTCTAGAATCCAGTGTCACCAATTTGGCAGCCTTACCACTAAAACCTTCAGATTCTTCCATCACAGGATAGCCTACTTTTACTGCCGAAGATGATCCATTCAACATTTTGGCACCACCATTGGAAGTAGCCAGGAATCCTGCTGGCTCCGGAGTCCAATAATTTTCATAACTATTACCTGCATCAAATTCAGACCATTCATCCAAAGAATATTTCATGATATTCTGAACACCTTCAATAGAAGCTATATACTTTCTTGATGTTCCATCTTCAGCAACTACAGTATAAACAACACTTTTTCCTCCGGAGAAGTCCTGAGCAACACCACTTGCCGGAGTTACGGTAGCCTTTTCTGAAATAGCAATGGCTGGTACCAAGGCTTTCAACTCTTCCTCAGTAGCCTCATCATTAACTTTAAACGTAATGGTACTCTTTGCATCATCAATAACCGGTGCTACTGTTATAACTTCGTCATCAATAGTAAAATCGGTTATTTTAGCCTCCGTGTTTTCACTTCCTGACAGTTTAGTACCTTTATAATTGACCTTAACTTTCATTCCGCCTTCTACATCTACATCAATAACCATATCTACAGCATTCTTACCAACTGTACCCGAAACGGATGTATTGCATGATCCCACAACAAGACTTAATGTCTGATTGCCGGAAAACTTATAAGCATCACCACTTTTTGTCAAAGCACAATTATCCACAGTAATGTCACCAATAAGAAGCTCAGTACCTGCTACGGTAATAGTAAAGTTTCTCAGTTCCAGTTTTACAGCAGTATCCGAAGCCTTTGAGATATAAACCTTCTGAACCATATCAGAAGCTATAGGAGTAGATACTCCCACATAATATACATCCATCGTTCCTTTATATGCACCTGCAAGTTCACTGTCAACCGGATATTTCACATCGTCATCGTCACTACAACTCATAAATAGACTCACCGAACTAATAAGCATAAACAAATACAACAATCTTTTCTTCATAATCTTCATAGTTAATTATAAATTCTTTTTTATCACATAAAATCACGCAAAGTAAAAGATTTAAAATAACTACCACAAGTGCCATTCTTGGCATTCTATGTTCTATTTTTAATATATTATTTATTCATACCCCAAAAATAAGAAAAATAAAAGTTTCAATATTAATATTCAAGTTATAAAAGAGAAGAGTAAGCAGATATATAGTTCTGCACCAAGGCAATCATCTTTTCATACAAATCCCTATCACAATCCATATACCTATAAATCATCACATCTATCAACCATAGAAATTTTTCCCGATTTAATATCCGCTCAACAGCCTCCCCCTTACGAATGACGGAAGTGAATTTACGACATTATAATTATTGCATATTTATTAAAAAAGCTGTATCTTTGCAGCCTTAGTCATAATTGAAAGTTTGTCAAAGTACAAAGTTAGACATGTTTAATATTGAATTTATTACAAATGTCGTTTCGTTGTGATGGCGGAACCATTTGAAATTACTACTGATTTAATATCATTTTACTCAGAATATTCAGTCGTGATGATGCGATATTCTTTCTTAATCTATAAATATATATATATGCAAATGTTGACAGCCCATAATGGGCAGTTAGCGTCGTTTGTATGCGTGATGTCTTACGTGTTTAAATTTAGTATTGCTTATATACATGTTTATAATGATGAAAAAAAGCCCTGGACCGTGATGGTTCGGGGCTTTTCTTGTACTTGCAATAAGCAAGAAGGAAAAAAATTTCAGATTACATCGGCAACTGTGCTATTATCTCTTTCGAACATACCGGCAATTTGCCATTCTTTCCCATATCCACAAAAACCGTTGCACACAACACCGTCCATTGGTCACCATATGTCATCGTACTGCTATGGCTATACCCAAGGCAATGCCCGTATTCATGAAACATGGCCTGACGGGGATAATTATGCGGATGGGCATCCGGAGGAGTCGCATCAAAATAAACACCGGTATAACAATAATTAGCCAAGCCGTACGTATTGCCTCCACCTAATCCGCCGACACCGGCAACACAACCCAGCACAAGCCCGCCATGATTACGGATTCTTTGACGCAACGCATCCAGATTGATCGGATTTCCTCCATTGTCTTTCAACAAACCTTCGTATTTGTTCATTTCCATATTAAACTCTTCGGAAGAGAACATGAAAGCCATATTGACAGCCAACGCCACTCCGTGACGGCACAATAACGGATTCATATGACGCCAATACGCATGACCATTGTCAGCCGAATAAGAAGAAAAACGTATAAACCAGCGACTGTCTATCTGTTCTATTTTCTTCATAAACGGATCTTCTGTACGAATAACAAGCGTCACATCGTCATTGGAAAGTCCGGGCTGTGCAGGCACCACTATCTTCCGTCCACTACTTGTAGTGAATGTCCGTTCCGAATCTACAACCGGCAAGGGGAATGACGCTTCCATAAACGGATAAATCTGTTCAAAATGTGCCAGTTCGAAGAACTCCATGCTAAATTTATTAAAACGGCACATAATCTTCACATCCTGAATACCTACAGGAGAAAAGAACTTGACAAGCAACTGATGTTCGTCTGAAATGGAAACCTGCAACGGAGCATTCGCATAAAAAGAACGACGGCGACTGTCATAAAAGACCTCACGTGGCTCACTGGCCAAAAACATCGTATCCGCGCGAAACCGAAAGAAGTCCTCCTTGCGAACATAAAGTGAACCATCCTGATTTTCCGGATGCAGATAATCAATACTAATATGAGATACACGGCCTGCCTCAATCTTACAATCCGTGAAACGGTATTTACGGACAAACTGGGTTCCGTCACTGCGATCGGACTCAATCGTCACAAATCCGGATAATGCTTTTGTGCCGGGCAATGAGTAAAACGAGTATTTCCCGGTAATGTCATAAGATTCTATCTTTCTGGTTCCGGAATATTTCCCGTCTGCACCAAGAGTCCCATATATTCCTTCGGCATCGTCGAAAGTTATATCGATTTTACGAATGAATCTCCACATATAATCGGACGATACATTCAAATCGACATCCACTCGCCCTACAGAACGCTCCAAGACCACTGTATGCGACACCGAAGCCTGATCTCTGCCGATATGCAATTCTATTTTCTTATAAAAGTAAACCGCATCTAACGGCGCATTTTCCGCATGATTTATCAACCAGTCATCGGACAGTTTTTCGGGTTCTTTAACAGCCTCATCTTCTTCCTCGCTCGTAGTAGCTAAAAAAACGACTGTATAATCCCCCATACTCAATCCTTCAATAGTCAATTTTGAGAAGTTTTCTTCCAGCTTCTGATATAAGGGCTTAATAATCTCTCCACGTTCATTGGCAATAGCATACCACATACGAGTGATCTGCTCCGGTTTGCTTCCGCGTGTCTGCACCACGGACGCATCATCTTGCTGCAACCCAAACAAAAACGACACTTGTCCGGAATGGGAAGGAACAATGCCGGTTTCCTGTTCAAAATCGCCCGAACAGTTGGCAAGCAATAATGCGCCCAGTAATATCATTATGATTCTTAGCATCTTCATAAACAGCCTCCTCTATTTCTTTACACAACGTACGGATGCAAATGCTTCCATCTGTAACCGCTGTTTCTTAATAACGGTTGTCTCGGCTCCTTCGAACGGCAACCAGTAAGCCCATGCATAACCGCCCGGAAGACCGTTACGTTCGTTTGTCCACAACACAGCTCTTTTCCCGAAAGCCGGATTATTGGATGACGACTTATCTCCCTTCGAGCCAGCCAAAGGAATAATAAGGCTGCGACCGGTGTCTTCCGAAGTAAACTTCACATAATGCTGTGTTCCCGTCACACCACTGGACGGAGTTATCAGTGTTCCTTCTCCGATGTGAAGCGTAGCGGCAATTGTTTCTCCATTTCCTGCCTTATATCTACCCGGAATCTCTTGGTCTGCAGGAAGCAGAGACTGCCATTCGTTACCAGTCGGTATCCGGTATCCTTCAGGGCAAGGCATATGTGTATCATTCACCCAAGGTGCATCAGCTGTCTGGTTACCTAAATTGTTGGAAGGATTATACCCCTGCCAAGGCACGTACATATATAAACGTCCAAATTGGAACAGACCACCCACCGTGTTAATCCAACTTTTATGATACATATCTTCGACCGTAGCCCCGTCCAACGGATAAATCTGATCTTCCAGATCGCGGCTACGCGCATTAAATGCCATCCATACATTTCCTGCGATTTCCACAGTTTCAATCTGTTTGTCACTCGGAGCCACACGTATCTCCACGTAATCATATGTTCCACTCAACAAGGCATTTTTCAAATGCACCAAAACCGTATAGCCCAGGCGACCGCTGCCTTGCGCTGCAACCGATACATTAAATGACGACACGATACCTTCCGCCTCTTCCGACACGGACATATTGCCTACACTTGTTCCGCTACCGGCACCTTCTGTAGAAGAAATATCGATACGAGTGTCTGTAACGAACGCCAGCGTCATGTCATCAGCACCTGTAGCAGGCACTTCCAGTATATTATTCTCATAGTCTACCTTCACCCCTTCCGGAATCCTGGATTTCGACGCATTAAGCAAAAGACGTTGGTTCGTATCAGGCTTTCCGACAATCGTTTCCCCTTCTTCCCACGGTTTGATCTCAAAAACGCCCGTCACTTCAGCTCCCACATTGAGCACTGCCAATTCATATACTTTATTGCGTTCGACAACTGGTAATTCGACTTTTAACCTAATGGGGACTTCACCATAGGTTCCACGCAAGATGATATTGACAGGACGTGTGCTCTCGAACAGACGGAATACCCCCTCTTGCTTGCCATCGAATGCAGAAGAAAACTCCTTCCGATAGCTCACCGTTTTATCCGACGCCCGGACATTTTCGAGGAATGGTAAAGTCTCGGCAGGAGCATTCTCTACGATGACTTCCTTTATCTGCGTTTTGCTGTCGGCTGTTGTGTTCAAATCAATGCGCGCCACACCGCGTTTCATAATTACATTGACCTCCGCATTGCTGCGTGTCACTACTCCGCTCTCCAATTCGACTACAGCCGCCATGAAATCCGGCGCAGAATTATCATGCAATCCTTCACCGATAATCGTATTACGAAATTCTTCTTCACTTTTAGCTTTCTCTCCGGCAGGAATCTCCAGTCCGGTCAGAAAATAAAGTCGAGATCCGCTGACCGCAGAAATCTCCGACTGTCCGCCTTGCCCGGGAGTCAACTGTTCCTCTTTATATAAATTCCCGTCACTAAACTGGAAAACCGATACATCTTTGAGCTCTTCAGAAGATTCTTCTCCTGCTACCGTAATTCCTTTTAATACCACTGAATAAGTTTGTTGATGGCCTTTTCCCCCGGTTGGTTCATCGTTCGAGCAGGCGCCTGAAAGTAATGTTCCTATTATAATAGGAACGATGGTTTTTCTGCAAGAATAATTCATGTTTTTTTGATTAAAATAATACTGAATATTGGAAACTTTATAAATGCATTTTCCAAAAGCGGCGGCAAAAATACTACTTTTTTCAATACAGCAAGTCATCTGCATAAAATTTTAATAAATATGTTGAATAAAAGAAATCTTTAACGTCAGACTAACTAAATACAAAATAAAAAGTTATTTTTGCAAACGTTTTTTAATTTTATCTCATTCTAATATTATGTACAAGATTTTTCACGGCTTCCACCTAGTAGAAGCTTATCAGGACTTAAAGAAAGCTAAACGGTTAGCAAAGAATCAGACAGTGGCCCGATGTATAAAGTTAACCATAGCTATTACCCTCTCTCTTATTTTATGGTTCCTTCCCATTGATACTTTTGGAATAGAAGGGTTGACCGTTATAGAACAAAGACTTATTTCCATTTTCATTTTCGCCACACTCATGTGGGTATTCGAAGCTGTCCCGGCATGGACCACTTCCGTTCTTATTGTTGTACTATTATTACTTACCGTTTCCGACAGTAGTTTATGGTTCTTAACCCAAAATACTCCTGCGGAGGAATTAGGACAGACAGTCAAATATAAGTCTATCCTGCATTGCTTTGCCGATCCTATCATCATGCTGTTTATAGGTGGATTTATTCTTGCCATCGCAGCAACCAAAAGTGGACTGGATGTATTGTTGGCACGAGTTATGCTGAGACCTTTCGGAACACAATCACGATATGTGCTATTGGGATTCATCCTCGTTACAGCTGTCTTTTCCATGTTTCTTAGCAATACGGCTACGGCGGCCATGATGCTTACCTTCCTTACTCCCGTATTAAAAGCACTTCCGGCAGATGGAAAAGGGAAAATCGGATTGGCTATGGCCATTCCCGTTGCTGCCAATGTAGGTGGTATGGGAACTCCTATCGGTACACCACCTAACGCCATTGCTTTAAAGTATTTGAATGATCCGGAAGGATTAAATCTGAATATCGGTTTTGGAGAATGGATGAGCTTTATGTTGCCTTACACTATTATTGTACTGTTTATAGCCTGGTTTATTCTCTTACGACTGTTTCCATTCAAACAAAAGAGCATCGAACTGCAAATTGAAGGTGAAGCAAAGAAAGACTGGCGCTCCATTGTGGTTTATATCACCTTTGCTATAACGGTTCTATTGTGGATGTTCGACAAATTTACAGGAGTAAACTCCAATGTAGTGGCAATGATTCCGGTAGCTGTTTTTTGTATAACAGGCGTTATTACCAAACGTGACCTGGAAGAGATCAGCTGGAGTGTACTCTGGATGGTAGCCGGCGGCTTCGCATTGGGCGTAGCCTTGCAAGAGACCGGACTGGCAAAGCATATGATCGAAGCCATCCCATTCAGCACATGGCCCCCTGTACTGATGATTGTCGGTTCCGGACTGATTTGCTATGCTATGGCCAACTTTATTTCACACACAGCCACTGCAGCATTACTCGTCCCTATTCTCGCCATTGCCGGAATCAGTATGCGTGAAAACCTGTCATCGTTGGGAGGTGTAGAGACTTTATTAATTGGAGTCGCCATCGGATCATCGCTGGCAATGATATTACCAATTAGTACACCACCTAATGCCCTGGCACATGCCACAGGAATGATTCAGCAAAAAGATATGGAAAAGGTAGGTATTATTATGGGAATTATAGGACTTATCTTGGGATATACAATGCTGATCATACTCGGCTCCAACAAGTTATTATAAATAATCTATTTAAAAAAGAAGATGTCAAAAGCAGGATGATACATTTATCTTGCTTTTGACATCTTCTTCTTTTCGAATTTAGCGTCCTATAATCCTCTCCAAAAGTTTATAAGAAACAACAATGGTATAAAACGATATCTCGTCTACTCTATTCCTGATCCGAATTCACAAACTTACTTGGACTGACATTATAATACTTCTTAAATACCTCCCTGAAATACTTCGCATCCGAAAACCCGACAATTTCAGCAATCTCCGTTATTGTATATTCTTTCTGCTTTAATAATTGTGCTGCACGTTGCAAACGGATCATCCGGATGTAGTCAGCCGGAGCATAACCGGTCAGCGCTTTCAGTTTATTATAGAAACTTGTTCGACTCATATGATGCTGATTACTGAGTACATCTACCCCAAAGTCCAAATCTCCCATATTCTTCTCTATACATTCCTTGACTGAAGCTATGAATTTCCAGTCCAAAGTATTAGTACAATTGACAGGTAAATGCTTTTCTTTATTTTCGATACTATTATAGACCTGACGGAGCAATTCACGATTTGCCAATATGTTTTTAATAGTAACCTTTAGTATACCCACACTGAATGGCTTGGTTATATAGGCATCTGCTCCGATTTCCAGTCCTCCGAGTATATTTTTCTCATCCCCTAACGCAGTCAGCAATATGACTGGAATGTGAGACATTTCCACACTCGTTTTGATAGCTGAGCACAGTTCGTCTCCACTCATCTCAGGCATCATTATATCGGATATAACAAGATCTGGATTAAACTCCTTTATAATGACAAGCGCATCTTTGCCATTGGAACAGGACTGGATATTATACCCTGCCATAAGCATATCCACAAGATAATTACGCAAATCATCATTATCTTCCACTACCAGAATACGCTGTAAAGAGGTTTTTATCTGAGGTGCCTCCAAGACCGGCAAGTCAGAAGTTCCCCCCAGTACAACAGCATCCATACGTTCATTCGGCGTTTTTGGAGAGATAAACTTTGCTTTATGCAAATGGGTATTTCCCTTCGGGAAAGTAATTTGCACGCATGTTCCCTGATGTTCAACACTTTGAATATGGATCTTTCCTTTATGCAACTTAACCAGTTTATATACCAGCATCAATCCAATCCCACTTCCGGTCACTTTCAAATTGACTACATTACTACCCCGGAAACAATTTCTGAATAATTTCTTCTGTTCAGATGAAGGAATACCAATTCCTGTATCCTTTACCTCAATACTCCAAGTATTCCCTTCCTCGCAAGCACAAATACACACGCTACCATTCTCTGGCGTGTACTTCAACGCATTTGACAAAATATTCTTCAAGATAGACCCCATTTTGTCACTATCAAACCACACATTCAAATAATCAAAATTACTCTCATAAACAAATCTGACACGCTTCATCTCAGCATATTTGCGGAAAGTAGCACAAACATCATTCATATAAGAATTCAATTCATACTCAGAAACATAAAGAGTAGACGAATATACGTCGATCCGTTCAAAGTTTATCAAGTTGGTTGTCAGCTGAAGCAATGTATTCACATTCTTTAGGGCCATATTCATATGGGGTAATGCCTTCTCTGCCACCATATGGTTTTCAACAACTTCTTCCAGCGGTGCTTTTATCAATGTCAGCGGCGTACGTATATCATGAGCAGTATTAATAAAAAAACGTGTCTTCTCATCAGAAATCTTCTTTTGTTTATGCAACATGATAACACGGAATATGATAATCATAATCAAGACCACCAGAATTGCATACCCCACCATTGCCCACATACTGGCCCACACCGGAGGGGTAATAATGATCTGAATACTCCTTGTTTCATAAGTTTTATACTTCTCCTCATTAGATACAGTACGAATTTGTAACGTATAACTGCCAGGAGGCAGATTTCTAACAACAATCCGATTATCTTGACTCGGACGGGTCCACTCTTTATGATAACCGTCGATTTTCCATGAATAAAGAATATTAGAAGGATAATCATAATTTATGGAAGCCACATCAAGCGAAAAAGTATTTTGACCGTAGGCCAATTCCAGACAATCAGTCTCGTTAATATCCTTCTTCAAGGGAGATCCGTCATCACCAGGATAGACAGGATGATAAGCTATCATAAAATCCCGTAATAACAAACGCGAATAATATGGCTCAGGTATTTCTATGTCTGTCGGAAACTTAACAGCACCATCATTGCCACCAAAGACAAGCGTACTGTTACTGTAAGTTGTGGCAGAACCGGCATTAAAATTTACGCTCATCAGTCCCTGCTCCCGTGTCCAGTTACGGAAAAAATGATCTTTAGGTGAATAAATCGTAATACCATTTTCCGTACCCATCAGGAGATTTTCATCCTGACGCGGAATAATCGTATAAATATTATCAGAAATCAGTGCACAATTATCAGTTCGGTACTGATGAATAAACTTCTTTTTATTGATATCATAAACAAGAAGACCTGCTCCACGAGTACCAATATACAGGATACCATCTTCTCTCTGGTATAATGCACATATATAAGGAGATTCAACAGGCAAGTCAATATACCGGTAAACACCGGATTGCTTGTCAAGCTGATAGAGTCCCATTCTTGTACCAATCCACATTTGACGGGCATTTTTCTCCAGAATGGTGGTGATGGAACTTACTCCCGGATACAAACGAACATTTTTAGTCTCAAGATTAATACGTTTCAAATGATAATATCCACCGGACCATACATCACCGCCCGAATCCTTTTTAATGTCATAAATGTATTGGTCAGGACGTATTCCTGCAATGGCCGCAGGCGAAAGATAGCTTATTTTAAACCCTTTCTTCTTTTCTATCTTATAAATTCCAGACGTAAAACCACCAGCCCATATCACACCAGGAGAGACTTCACACAACGCCAAGAAGATATGATTCTCATCATCCGGCACCGGATCAAAAGAACTAAAAAAAGAACGCCATTCTCTTGTATCGGTCTGATAAAAACTAATTCCATTACTAGTTGCAAACCAAAGGTCACCGTCACTATCTTCTATCACGTCGTGCACCTGATCATTCACTAACGACCGGTTATTGCCAAGAGAATGCTTTATCAAATCATATCTTCCATAACGATTGTTACGAATGGTAATACCAGTAGGATAATTGGCAAGCCAAATACGCTCCTCCTCATCCACATAGATATCATTGATATTGTTTCCGTTCATTCCATTATAACTGCTATAGTCAGCCGTTATATAAGGTTCACTCTTACAAGTATTTACATTCAGCTTATATACTCCTTTTCCACCCGTAGCTATCAACAACTCATCAGCGTTCAGAGCAACAATCTGATTAACTTCCACATTGTTTGGTGCATAACAAGGAGTGATTTTTTGGGTTTTACCAATATCATATATAAGTATCCCTTCTTTATAACTACCCACAAATAATTGCTTTGACACAGTATGGTAATACAGTTCGTGAACAGGTGTAACGATGCTTTTTACTACTTCATCAGGAATTTGTTTCAGCTCTCCCTTTTCTATCCCGACACAAAACAAACCGCTTCCCGTACCGATAAAAAAATGACCGCCATCAGCCTGCTCAATAGTAGATATTGCACCATCGACAGGCTTTGGCATATGTTGTGTTGTTCCAGTACGAATATTATACCAGGTAATTGTATCTTTGTAACATAGCCAAATATGATCATTCTTGTCCAGATAACCATAATCAAGAAATGCTTGAAACTTATTTCGGATCAATTCAGGGTGTACATAAGCCAATTCAAATTTATCATGTTGTGAATCATACCTGAAAATACGTCCTTTCTGCCCGATTACCCATAATACATCTTCCTGATCCATATAAAGCCAGTTCAAAGCTATCCGTGAGTCCAGCTTCATACTGTCATCCGAGAAAGTATAATGCTTGATGTGTTTACCGTCATAACGATCTACCCCCTCCTGAGTCAAAAACCACATATATCCGCGTCGGTCTTTTTGAATATGGTAGATTTTCTGGTTGTTCAAACCGTCTTCCAACCCTATGTACTTATAAATCTGCCCCTTGCTCACAGCACTACTAATGAGAAGAACTATAAACACTAAAAGTTTTCTATTTTTTACAATTATCTTCATTCCTTTCACAAAACACTCAAAAATACATTTGCAAAAATATGAAAATATTATTTAAACAGCAACTGAATAAATTAATAATTATATGTTAAAAACAGAAACTTAAAAAACACAACTATCTCATCTATCGGAAATACTGCATAATACCCCAAATACTCCCCAACAAAAACATCGGAAATAGATAAGTGTTCTTTCTAAATTATATTAGTCATTTTTTGTACGATTTTCCAGCATCAGATCATAAATATACACGAACAGGAATCATCTTATTATTAGGACAATTTCAATCATATATTTATTCCTTCGATTATGCATTTAAAATCCATAAGCCTCTTTTCAATTTTCCATAAAATAAAAAATGATGTTAATTCCATTTTCAAACTTCGAACTATTTTTTTTAATCCCGTGTTTTTTTCATACAGTAGGAGCTTAAGTACATTTCGGATGATATAACAAAAGTAATATAATAAATCAAGGAAGTGTAATAGAGTAAACCTACATATTTTTCTAAAAAAATAAGTTTTAAATATTGTTTCATCAATAAAATCTACAGCCATGAAAAGTATAAGTTCAAATTTATGGATCAGATTAATAGTCAGTTCTATCATAGGAACAATAATTTATTGTTTATCAAGTATGAGACAGCAAACAAGCTGACTGTAAAGAAGAATATTCTAGCGATATGAATAAACATTTTTCCATTCAACAAGCAAAATATTTTTCCTTTATAAAATACTAATTATATATCTATATATTTACATATAAACCCACTAATAAGTA
>OLFS01001165.1_pt1 | contig 21974 bp, 20 predicted proteins | sample 1605491 | NCBI WGS metagenome assembly OLFS01 (sample SAMEA3888921, study PRJEB22519) | human gut metagenome | biome: human gut; feature: human-associated habitat; material: faeces | place: Denmark | collected 2011 | reverse complement strand
ACCTACGACCTTCGGGTTATGAGCCCGACGAGCTACCAACTGCTCCACCCCGCGAAAAAAATGGTGGATGGAATAGGATTCGAACCTATGTAGGCGTGAGCCGGCAGATTTACAGTCTGCTCCCTTTAACCACTCGGGCATCCATCCATAATTGGAGCTGGCAATAGGACTTGAACCTACGACCTGCTGATTACAAATCAGCTGCTCTACCAACTGAGCTACGCCAGCAGATAAGTGACGAAACATATTTTACATCAGACAATTTATATTGTCAAGTGCTTTTTTCTTTCATCTTTCAGGCCGTGTTGGCCGTTCCTATCACGTTTATAAATTATAGCACCATAAACTTACGTTGTCTATACATATTAAAAAAAAATAATTTATATTTTCCCTGATTTTCTGAAAAACCCCATCCCTGCTGGCTTTTCCTTCCTCTTATCTGAAAGATAATTTCCCTCATCCCCATCCTTTTCCATTTTTTCTTTTATACATCCTCAAAAAAAGAAGCATTGATTTCTCAATACTTCTCTTTCTCACTTACCAGTCATTACCTTTTTTCAACCCATGGTAGATTCTTCGCTACGTTTTTTCAGTTCCAGCTTTTCATTCATATCCCGGTTAAGAATCTTTTTTGTCCCCTTTATGAATTTAGGTCTGGCAATGAGGACCATGCGGCCGCATCCACAGCACTTTACACGCATATCCGCCCCCAGCTGCATAACTTCCCACTCCTGAGAACCACAGGGATGTTTTTTCTTCATTTGCACAATGTCCCCAATCTTATACTGAATGAATTTCATCCTTTCCTCCTTGGAACTTCTATACTTTATCTTCTGCAGGGAAAACCTTCTGGTCTCCATTTACAGGAATCAGCAGAAAGCGGAACGGGAGATACGTAGCTCCTGCTACTGTGAAATGGATGTGCAAATCATTGCCTGCATTCCATACTCCCATATTCCATACATCATATATGGTTTTGTTTCCAAAATATCCATTATGTCCTTCTATATTATATACGGAAGGAATAACCTTTTCCCATACGGTGAATGTACCTTCATAAATCCCTCCCAGGGGATTGAAGAGAAGGCGGTATTGTCCTGTTCCCTTTGTATGAACAGTGATATCATACTCCATACCAAAATTTCCTGCATTAGAACGATTTACCTTATCCAGTTCATCATAACCCGGATAGTAGGAATCAATCTTTCCATCGCCAATAACTATACTCCCCGGTCTCTCGGCCACATCCCAGGGCGCTTCATTTTCCTTCTCTATGGCCATCGGAAATACACCACGACGATCGTGGAAATCGGCCGGAAGGACCTCCAGATCCTTCAGTGCCTTTTCCTCCGCTTCCTCAGTATTAGCATCTGCCGGCAAAACTGCTACGCCAAAGGTAACCGGCTTTTTCGTATTAACTTCCAGTATACCACTTACCAGCATCTGGTCCGGAATCGGATCCGGGCTGGCTGCCGCCAGTATCTGTGGCTTTTTAGCCTTTATCTTTATCTTTTCCGGCTGCGCAGCTTCCACCGTGGCTTCCCGGTAGGACAATGTCCTTCCTGTAGAAATATAATCCATGCTGCCATCCCCGGTCAGATTTCTTTCTATCTGAATATCCGCATTCTTTTTGTTATCCGCATAGATCACCAACCGGACCGGCGCTCCAGAAGCATTAACATTGTAATAATAAATCCGTCCTCTTCCCTTAATTGTCCCTTTAGCCAGAATTCCCGCTGCATTTGGATATTCCGGGGAATCAGACACCAGCAATGTGCCTTCCTTCACTGTGGTTTTCATCGGAATCTCCTGATAGGACTCCGTAAACGGATTTACAAGATCTGCTGCACCCGCTACAGCCGGGATGGCCAGCATGGCCATCCATAACCCTATTTTTCTTTTCCAGCGCACGATAACCGTCTCCTTATTTTCTTTCTTCTTTTTCTCTGGCCTCGAACTCACGGGCCAGTGCGGAAATTTTCTGAAATCTATGGGCCAGTCCCGACTTACTTATCCCCAGCAGTTCCGCCAGTTCCCCCAGAGATTTATGAGGATTTTCCAGCCTTTTTTCTGCTGCTTCTCTGACTTTGGGGGGCAATGCCGAGAGGTCCATATACTTCATAACCAGATGCACCTGCCTGAGCTGGCGAAGTGCCGCGTCCACGGATTTCTGCAGATTTGCTGTTTCACAGTTTACCTGGCGGTTTACCCGGTTGCGCATATCTTTCATTACACGGACATTCTCAAATTCGAGATAGCACTGGGACGCTCCGGTAATCTGCAGAAAGGCACTCACCTCATCGCCATCCTTTATATATACAATATAGTCATTTTTTCTGTCCGTCATTTTAGGATGCAGAGAGAGCACCCGCATGACTTTGCATATTTCTTCTGCAAATACCGACGACCTGGTCACCATCTCCAGATGATAGTCGCTTTGCGGACGGCTCACTGTTCCACCGCCTAAAAAGGCACCAGCCAGATAAGCCTGTTTTTCCTCCGTCGTTGTCAGCTTTTCGCAATCATGAATCTTCCCCATGGACCAGATATCCATCTTTTCAAGGAAATGACTTCCCCCTTCAAATGGTAATACGGTCAGCGTGTACACATTTTTCTTTCTGAGCCGTCTTCCCTGCCGTACCATGACCGCAGGAGCCAGGCCGAAATCCTTCTTCAGCGAAATCAGCACCCTTCTGGCCACCGCACTGTTGCTCGTGGAGAACTCCATTCCCCATTTGCCACCGGCACCGGTTATTACAGAACCGCTCATCCGCAGAAGGGCCAGCAGTTCCGCTGCCCTTTCTTTCGGACTTTCTCTGTGTTTTCGCGCCAGTTCATTCTTCACATCTTCGGTAAATGACATTATTCTCTGATTCCTTTCAGATAGGCCTTAAGGCTATCGCTGCTTATAGACGCATGGAGCAGATTCTGAATGGCCATAAGTTTTCCTGCCAGAACGTTCTGGTCATGGACAGCCCCAGCTTCCACTCCCAGCAAATCAGCTGTAATAAGAAACGCCCCCAGCTTCTCCACCTTACCTTCATCTATCTTTACCGGATACGATCCTGCCCGGGCATATTGTTCCTGTATCTTTTCACTAACAGGCTGCTTATTGGCCAGTACATAGCCAATGACCCCGTCCCCGGTCACCTTTTTCAACGCTTCCAGATGATCGCCTACGGTATAGCCGGTGGTTTCTCCCGGCTGGGTCATTACATTGCAGATATAAACGCAGGGCGCGCTGCTTTCCCGGATTGCCTGAAGCAGTTCCGGCACCAGCAGATTCGGCATAATGGACGTATACAGACTGCCCGGCCCCAGAATAATCATATCCGCCTGTTTGATGGCTTCCAGCGCATCCCCTACGGCAATAGGATTTTCAGGACTGGCGGAGAGGGAGACAATATCTGCCGGATAGGCGGCAATCTCTGATTCGCCCTCTACCACACTGCCATCGGACATCTTTCCTACCAGACGCACTTCTTCCGTGGTAGATGGAATAACCTTGCCGCGAATCTTCAGGACCTTGCTGGCCGCTTCCAGCGCGTTTTCCGGATTTCCGAATTCCTTAATCAGCGCCGCGAGGAACAGATTGCCCAGGCTGTGTCCGGCCAGCTCGCCATTTCCTCCAAACCGGTACTGGAAGAGCTGTTCCAGTACACTTTCCTTATCTGCCATCGCCACCAGGCAGTTACGAAGATCGCCTGGTGCGATAATATCCATTTCTTCACGGAGTCTTCCCGATGATCCTCCATCATCGGCCACCGTCACGATTGCGGTCAGGTTGGATGTCTTATTCTTCAGACCTCGGAGAAGCATGGATAGCCCATGTCCTCCCCCAAGGGCCACAATATGCGGCCCCTTGGCCAGTTCAATGCGTCCCAGCACCTGCCGGGATACCCGGTTCTGATCATCCGGCACCACCAGCGCAATAAAACGTTTCACCAGTTTGCGCACCCCAATCATCATCATCAGTATGCCCACGATGGAAAGGAATATGCCGAATAGGACCAAGGCCGTATAACTGTAGTTTCCGGTCATCTGATAGGCCAGCATAAATATTTCCTCTTCCAGAATGCCGAAAATCTGATAGTTCATCAGCATAGTCGCTCCGAATACCAGCGTCATCAGTCCAATGGAAAAGAGAAATAGCCAGCGCTTAATCTTCAGTCCGGGGTATAGCCATTGTACATACCATTTCATGGTTACTCACCATCCGCATCATGTTCTACTTTATTACGATGCATATCCCTGTGTTCAATATTGACATGGCTGTGTTTTTCTGCCAGATGCGCCCCCAGCTTTTCTGTCACAAACACGGAGCGGTGCATCCCGCCTGTACAGCCGATGGCAATGGTAAGCTGCCGTTTTCCTGTACGCTGGAACTGATCGACTACAAAGTCGATAAAATCATAGAGGTGAACCAGGAAATCCTTTGTGGTCTGTTCCTTTTCTATATAGTCGGCGACTTCCTTCACCCGGCCTGTCCAGTGCTTATATTTCTGCACGTAGAACGGGTTGATAAGGAAACGCACATCCAGTACGATGTCTGCGTCAATAGGCACCCCGTACTTAAATCCAAAGGAGAAGACCGTAATGTCCATTTCATCATGATTTCTGCGAATGCCGAAACGGCTGATTACTACCCCGCGAAGGTCTTTGGCCTTCATATCCGTAGTATCAATAATCATATCCGCCTGGGTACGGATAGCCGCCAGGATCTTGCGTTCTTCCTCAATGCCATCCTGAATCCGGTTGCCGTGAGACAGCGGATGTGTCTTTCTGGTTTCCATGTACCGGCGAATCAGCGCTTCGTTGGACGCTTCCATAAATACCACTTCATGCGGTATTTCTCTCTGTTCCAGTTCATATAAGGCCTGTGGAAGAGCATCAAAGAACGTGCCTCCCCGGGTATCTGTCCCTACGGCCACATACTGTATTTTTGATGTGCTGTTCCAGCAGAGGTCGGCAAACTTCGAAAGAAGGATGGCCGGCAGATTATCTACGCAATAGTATCCGATATCTTCCAGATACTGCATCAGCGTAGTTTTTCCTGCCCCGCTCATACCGGTAACAATCACAAAACGGAAATTATCCATTTTATCCATTCTTTGCCTCCTGCATCTTATTTCAATATATATTTTTCCAGTGCTTTCGCTACACCATCTTCATTATTGGAAGCGGTTATAAATCGTGCCGCCTGTCTGGCGGACTCTGCAGCGTTTGCCACCGCAAATGACCATGGGGTAAGTTTCAGCATGGACACGTCATTCTGAGCATTGCCAAAAACCGCTATGTTCTGAAGCGGAATATCCCACTGGGCGCAAAGTTCAGTCAGCGCTTCTCCTTTAGAAGCCTGTTTGCTGTTCAGTTCAAAAAAATACCGGCTGGAACGGACATATCCTGCCCTGTCCCCATATTTTTCAATCATGACACGGCTGACCTCTTCCATAACCGCCGGATTGTTTTCATACACAAGTACCTTTAGCGGTGCCTTTTCCGGTGTCCAGAACGCGTCGCCGAGTACATGCGCCGTAACCCCGCAGTTCTTCTCATAACTGTCTGTCCGGTCATCCCGATAGGGTACATACAGTTCATCATCAATATAACTCTGCATATACCAGCCATGTTCCCTGCCGGTCTGCAGTATCTGTCTTGCTGTATTCAGATTCATCAGATGCTCATTAAGGATGGTGCCGCTCTCACAGCGCGCCGTCATCGACCCGGTATAGACCACCATGGGCACATCCCCTAGGTTAAGGACCATACCCCAGGGACGAGCCGCCTTAAACATCCGCCCAGTAACAATGACAATCCGTACTCCCTGCGCTTTGACCTTCTGCAGCACTTCTTTTGTATAGTCAGAAATGGAAATATCATCCCTGAGCAGGGTGTCATCCAGATCAATGGCCACAAGTTTTATATCCGCCTGCATACGATTCCCCTTTGTATTTATAAACAACAGATTATGATAAATTTCATGTGTAATCATTATACCACGACACGCCAGGGTGGGTGTGTATGAGAAATCACTAACCAGCGGAAAATTTCCGCTGTTAAATTCTCCTTTCTTTCCAGATGCACAAAAAAAGATAACACTCTATGTTATAATGAAAACATCCGGATTTTAACCTGTCAATTTAAGAAAGAGAGTGAATCATATGAAAAAATTTCTGATTGCATTAGGCATTGCCGCAGCTCTGACCACAGCTGGCGGAATTACTGCTCATGCAGAAACTTTCTGGAAATACAATGACACCATGACCATCGATATGGAACAGACCCATGTAAAGACCACAAAAGATGGCCATGAAGTCCTTGAATTTGTAGGGGTAGAAACCCTGCCGGACAATGGAACCTGCACCTATACCTACGTTTATGACAGAACCGCGGGAACCATTCAGGTCAAGGAAATGGAAAAGAGAACCAAGAAGCTGCACTACACCAGCAACTTCGCCCCGGAATCCATCAATTCCCCGAACCAGGTCATTAAGGATCGTGCCGCTATGGCAGAAGCTGTATATCAGAGAAAGACCAGCCACAACAAGAAATAATTATGAAAATCACGAACAAACCATCTCCTGAAGATATTTCAAAGGATTTAATTCACTTTATCGCGAAGAGCCCGTCTCCGTACCATACCGTACGAAGCATGAAGGCCGCTCTGACCTATTCCAAATTCACCGAACTTCGTGAAGAAGACGAATGGACCATCGAAAAGGGCGGACATTATGTGGTAACCAGAAATGGTGCTGCGCTGATTGCATTTACCGTTCCGGAAGAAGAACCGCAGTCATTCCGTATTGTGGCTTCCCACGCGGATTCTCCCACATTCCAGATTAAGGAAAATCCGGAACTCCGGGACGGCCCGTATATCCGTCTCAATGTAGAAGGTTACGGCGGCATGAATATGGGGTCATGGATCGACCGCCCGCTTTCCGTAGCCGGCCGCGTCTATGTCAACGACAATGGCCGCATCGTTCCTCATCTGGTTGCCATGGATGGCACAACACTGGTTATTCCATCCACGGCCATCCATATGGATAAGACCGTAAACAAAGGGCATGTCTGGAATGTGCAGAAGGAACTTCTCCCTCTGTACGGCACATCCAGCACAGGCACCTCCTTTATGGATATGATTGCCCGCGCCGCCAAAGTAAAGGCAGAAGACGTTCTTGGACATGACCTGTTCCTGTATAGCCGTGTACCCGCTACCATCTGGGGCGTAGAAGGTGAATTCCTTTCCTCTCCCCGTCTGGATGATATGCAGTGCGCCTTCGGTTCCTTCCGTGGGTTCACCATGTCAAAGAAGGATAAGGACATATGCATGTACGTATTGTTCAACCACGAGGAAATCGGAAGCGGCTCCAATGAAGGCGCCGGATCCACATTCCTGGTAAATACGGTATTCCGCCTGGGCCAGGCCCTTGGATATTCCATGGATAAGATTATGGCCCTTACCGCCAGAGGTTTTATGATTTCTGCCGATAATGCCCATGCCGTACATCCGAATCATCCGGAACTGGCCGATCCGGTGAATAAGCCGGTATTAAACGGCGGCATTGTCATTAAGTACAACGCCAACCGTCACTATGCTACCGATGGATTCACTGCTGCCCGTTTCCGCAGACTCTGCCAGACCATTCATATCCCGGTTCAGGTATTTACCAACCGTTCCGATATGGCCAGCGGCTCTACGCTGGCCATATTTCCAACACACGGCTCGCCATGCCCACCGTGGACATCGGCCTTCCGCAGCTGGCTATGCACTCTTCATATGAAACCTGCGGCGTCAAGGATACCTCTTATCTGGTAGACGCTGTCACCGCATTTTTTGACCATATGTAACTTCATCCGTTCAGGACACAGAAAAGGACGGGAAAACCAAATGTTTTCCTGTCCTTTTTTCTATGCCTTCAGAGTCTGTCCATATCTATCCGACGGTCCTGATACACCTGAATCGACTGTCTGGCCTTATCCACCTCATTCATATCGAATTCCACCCGGAGAATCTGATTTTCCTCCTCATGCAGACAGCGCATGGTTCCCAGCGGTGTTACCGCCATAGAACCGCCGCCATACATCGTACCGTTCACAAGCCCGGCCTGATTAACCGCCAGGACAACCATTTCATTCTCAATGGCCCTGGCCTGGTTTAAAATCTTCCAGTGTTCAATCCGTCTGAGCGGCCATGCCGCAGGCACAAAGAACAGTTTAGCCCCTTCCAGCGCTTCTCTGCGGATGAATTCCGGAAAGCGGATATCGTAACAGATGGCCATAGAGCATGGAATATCGTCCAGAAGAAAATGTACCGTACGATTTCCTCCGGTAAACAGCTTCTGTTCCCCTGCCGGGGAAAATCCATGTACTTTATCATATTCAGCGGTTACCTGTCCTGACCGGTTTACCACATAGGCCCGGTTATAGTAACAGCTTCCTTCTTTTACCAGTACGGAGCCGCCTACGATATTCACGCGATAGCACCTGGCCATTTCTGACAGAAAATTTCTGGCCTTACATCCGCCCACATCAGCCAGACTGTCCAGATTTTCCGAAGGGAAGAATCCGGTATCCCAGAGCTCCGGAAGTACCAGGATGTCTTCCGCCTCTTCCATGGCCCGGGATACGAGCTGTTCCACCTGTTTCCGATTTGCCTCCGGTCTGGCCCATTCCGGTCTCATCTGCAACAGTGCCGCCTTTTTCTTCATACACAGGACCTCATTTCGTTATCTGTTCAGAAATTTTTCACGGGCATGGCTTACTTCTTCAATATGCTTTGCCACGGTGCGGCAGCATCCCCCTACCGCGGACGCGCCGGCTTCCATCCATTCCAGTGCCCACTGTTCATACCGGCCACTGACAAAATCCCCATGCCAGGTCTTAGTTACCGGATCATATATTTCACCGCTGTTAGGATATACAGCCACCGGCAGTGAGATTATACTCTTCATACGGCGGATAAGTTCGGTAATGTACTGTGGATGCGTGCAGTTTACGCCCACCATCTGCAGATTCGGATACTTGTCCCTCTGCTCAAATTCCTTCATACATTCCTCAATCGGCGTTCCTTCGCAGGTATGTCCGCCATCCTGGCAGCTGAAGCTGATCCAGTACGGAATTCCCATGCCTTCCGCAATCCCTGCTTCCACTTTAGCTTCTTCCAGAGGTGGACAGGTTTCAAAAAGAATCAGATCCGCCCCGGCGTCCCACAGGATTTCCACTCTTGGACGGTGGAAGGCTTCCAGTTCGTCTCGGGTAATTCCATAATGTCCGCGATATTCTGAACCATCCGCCAGATACGCGCCATAAGGTCCCACTGCTCCAAGGCAGAGAGGATATGTCCTGCCAGATTCGAGGCCTTCTTCTTCCCACCACTCGCCGCGCGCTTCTTTAAAAAGCTCTACTGCCCGGCGTATGAATCCTTCCGCTTCCTCTCTGGTTGCCCCTTTGGCCATAAATCCCGGAATGGTGGCCTGATAGCTGGCCGTGATTCCACAGTCAGCACCGGCCTTAAAATAATCGCTGTGTACCTGTTTAATCTTTTCCGGAGCTTCCGCCAGTATCTTGGCACTCCAGAGAGAGTCCGCCAGATTGCAGCCCAAGGCTTCCAGCGCTGTGGACATCGCCCCATCAATCACCATGATGCCTGTATTATGTAATGTTTCTTCCAGTGTATGACGCATAGGGATTACTCCTTTCAGAAATAACTGATAAGTCTTTATTATGTTGAACCTATCATACTCGAATCACGGACTTTATTCCACCTTAATCTGTTCCTCAGAAATATAATCGCCCATCAAAAAACAGCCCGAAGGCTGTTCTTCTGATCTTATTCATTTTCAACGCCCAGTTCCTGCTGCACGACGGACGCAATATCATTAATAATCCGTTCCAACATATCCAGGGAGCTGGCTTCCCCCATAACACGGATCAGCGGTTCGGTTCCTGAAGCACGGACAAGGATGCGGCCTTCGCTTCCCAGTTCCTGTTTTCCAGCTTCAATGGCTGCCTGAATGAGCTCATTGTCTTCCCAGCCAATCTTGCTGTAAACCTTTACGTTTTTCAGAATCTGCGGATACGTGGTCATGAGTTCACGCAGTTCAGACAATTTCTTTCCGCTTTCCTTGAGCGTAACCAGTGTCTGTACAGCAGTAATCAGACCATCCCCTGTGGAATTATAATCCAGGAAAATAATATGACCGGACTGCTCTCCCCCAATGGAATAGCCGTTCTTTCTCATTTCTTCCAGTACATAGCGGTCCCCTACCTTGGTGGAAACCGTATTAATTCCGTGTTCCTTAAGCGCTTTGCCAAATCCCAGATTACTCATAACCGTGCCTACCACCATATCATGGTTCAGACGGCCTTCCTTCTTCATACGCAGGGAATTGATAAGCATGAGATGATCCCCATCCAGGACCTGTCCTCTTTCATCTACAAAGAGACATCTGTCCGCATCCCCGTCATTGGCAATACCGCAGTCCGCGCCTTCCGCAAGCACGCGTTCCTGCAGACTTTCAATATGGGTGGAACCGCAGTTATTATTGATGTTCACTCCATTTGGCTCTCTGTGGGTGGCAATGACTTCCGCTCCCAGTTCTTCAAGGATCTGCGGAAGATAGTCACTGGCTGCCCCATTGGCGGAATCCGTTATAATGCGGAAACCGGACAAGGTTGTGCCTGCCGTGCTCTTTACATAGTTGCGATAAATGTCGGCCAGGTCATGTACATGGCGGATAACCCCTACCTTTTCTCCGGTCGGTCTTGGTATTTCGTCGCTGTGCCTGAGAAGCTCTTCAATCTTTTCTTCGGTCGCATCTGGAAGTTTGAACCCATGGCTGTCAAAGAACTTAATCCCATTGTCCGGGAACGGATTATGGGAAGCAGATATAACTACCCCGGCATCATAACCCTTGACCCGGGTCAGATAGGCTACCCCTGGTGTTGGAATAACTCCCACAATATCCACATCAATTCCGGACGCACAGAGACCGGAAGCCAGTGCCGCTTCAATCAGAGTACCGGAGATACGGGTATCCCGTCCTACCAGAAAACGATGTACTCCTGCCTCTCCGCTAAAATAAGCACCAGCCGCTCTTCCCAGCTGAAATGCCAGCTCCGGAAGCAAGGTTGCATTAACAACACCACGGACGCCATCGGTTCCAAATAAAGTAACCATATAAATCCTCCCCAAATTGTACAGGTCTTTGAATCGCTCATACAATACAACTGAACCATAATAACGCTTTTTTCTGATTTTCGTCAAGAACTACCGGCTGGATGGACCTATTTCGACAGACACGCTGGCAGTCGCAGGCGAAATAGTTGCATTTTCCGGTATCGGTATAGTCACATCCCTCTGTACCGAGGCATTGGCCCCTGATACATCCACAGGTGGAAGGTTAATCTCTTTCAGTGAAGCAAAGAGACTTACCGGCGCAGTTACCGTAACCATAGCCGGACTAGACACTACTCTATGTACAGAGTATCCCAGCGCCGGGGTTCCGGTGGTGCTTACCTCAAGAGGAAGAGATGCCGTTCTCTTATCTTCTGAAACCGCTATCGCAAGCTGTACCTGTGTCGGCATAATCTGCAGTCCCTTGACTGTCCGTCCGGATGCATCAAGCACATTGACCGTCTCAAATTCGGTAAAGGATTCCGTCTTGTTCGCCACATTGACAGATACCACGGCCTTAGATGCCTTAGCCACCTGACTTCTGCTGCCGGCAATGGTAATAGTATCCGGTGTCACCTGCTGTACGAATGGAGTAAAGCTTTCAGTCGGTGTTCCGAAGAAGTATACCGTAACTGGCAGACTCTTCACTGCATAAGGTTCTACCCGGATATCTACACTCTTAGGATCAATGGAAACTACAGTTTCATCAGAAGAAGGAAGGACAACCTGAATCGGCACTCCCTTTACATCCCCTGCATCTGCCCGGGTAAGATCAACATATGCCTTAATATCATCGCTTCGGGTATTAATCATCTCACTGCGGGACATGCGGACAACAACTTTTACCTTTTCAGGTAAATCCACTGCCACCAGGGATCGATCCAGGTTCCGTACCTCTACCGGTACAGTATATGTATTTTCAACCTGTGGGTTCTGTTCATTCATTACATAGACCCATAAAGCGCAGGCAGCAATGAAACATAATATTTTCGGAAGCCACCAGTGTAATTTAGTTATTTTCATTTCTTAAGCGGACTCCATTTCTGTATCACATCACTGACACCACGGCGATGTCCCTGCATAAGGAAACCACGAAGCCGGTTTCTCAGTGTTTCTGCATCCATATGGCGGTAAATATGTCCTCCATAGGTATAGGAAATCGTCCCGGTTTCTTCACTGACTACCAGCACCACACAGTCGGCCTGTTCAGAAATACCAATGGCAGCCCGGTGACGGGTCCCCAGTTCTGATGACAGCGAGCGGTCTCTGGTAAGCGGCAACAAACATCCTGCTGCCATAATCCGGTTTTCCCGGATTATGACTGCTCCATCGTGAAGTGGTGTATTCACAATAAAAATATTGCCCAGCAATTCTTCCGAAACGAGTCCTTCAATACGGATACCCGTATCAATGTAATCATCCAGCCCCACCGTACGTTCAAATACCAGAAGAGCCCCTATCTTTTTTTTACCCATTTCCACTGCCGCATCCACAACGTTATCGATAACGTTGGTCCATTCCTGCTCTGTCATAATGGGAGATGATACATAAAACTTGCCCCGTCCAATCTGCTCCAGTGCCCTTCGCAGTTCCGGCTGGAATACAACCGGCAAAGCGACCAGTATCATGGTCATCAGCTTCTCCATAATCCAGCTGACCGCATGAAGCTGCAACCACCCGGCCAGAAGTGTGAACAGCCCAAGAAGCAGCAACCCTTTAAGCAGGGCCGTAGCACGGGTGTTCTTTATAAGTACATAAAGGTTATATAAGAATAGCGTAACCACCAGAATATCCAGAATATCCCAGGCACGCATTGTCATAAATAAAGCGGTTATCTGATTCAGCATACATTCCTCATTCCCCGACATGGGATGGTTCCCAATGAATCATAAGCACATCCAGCCGAAAATTCCGGTGAATTCTCTTACATTTTAACACACATTAGTATATAACCTGGCCTTTTTCCGTAAAAAGCTGTCCGAAAATCCAGCTCTTCCCTTTCCTCCAATACAAAAAGCCTGCCGCCCTTTTCAGCCACAGGCTTTTATCCTGCATACCGATTATCGAAGGAATGCTCATTCCCCGATAACATTTTCATGAAGCAGTTCCAGATGTTCTTTTGTGAATTCAATCCACAGCCTGGTCGCCCGGGACAGATAACGGCCTTTTTTCCAGATAGCATACAGATGATGGGTCATCCTCGGTTCCGTAAGCGGCCGCACAGAGACCTGGTTCTTCCGGGAATCCACAGCACAGAGCCTGCTCGGCAGAATGGCCACTCCCAGTCCGCATCCTACAGTCTGCAGCATAAGCTCCCGCTGGCTGGTTTCAAATACGATTTTCGGAGTAAAGCCAATCTTCCGGCAGTTGCTGAGGATATCATCATGCAGATTGAAATCGTCCCGGTACAGAACCAGCGGACAATCGGCCAATGCCTTCAACGGTACTTCATCATAGGCTTCCAGCTTGTATCCCTTCGGCATAACCACGCACATACGGTCTTCTGAAAGAAATAAGGATTCAAAATTCTTGTTTGGAATCGTGCAGATAATACCTACATCGATAACCCCTTCCTGCACAGATGACTCAACAATCTTGGAACCGTGCTCATACAGCTTTATAGCCACCTGCGGGTAAACCTTCTTAAATTCTCCGAGCAGCTTGGCAAATACATGGGCATCCGTTATTGGCGGAAGTCCGATTTCCACCGTGTCCTGCTTAAGATTGAATTCATTTTCGAAGTCAGATTTGAGATGTTCAAATACAAACAGTGCCCGCTTGGCATAATTCAGGAAAATGGTCCCAGGCGCCGTCAGTTCAACCGTTTTAGCATTGCGGAGAAACAGAGTGACCCCCATTTCATCTTCCAGTGATTTTATCATACGGCTGATAGCCGACTGGGAAATATGCAGACTGCGGGCAGCTTTGCTGAAACTCTTCTGCTGTGCTACTTCCATAAAATATTTCAGATGACGGTAATCCATACAACCAGCTCCTTCATTGAGGTCCGTTCTATCCCACCTGATACATGCAGGTCATGGGCAATATAGTAATAGTAGTACTCTTATATTGTACTTACTCTTTATTTATCCTATAATGTACAAGGATGTGTCGAAAAATGACGTGTTCGGCGTAATAATAGTAAAGTATGTGACATCGTATTCATTATACGAAAAGTTGTTAGCTCTTATGATATTTTATCATACTTGTATGAGCTAACTCAATTTACACAGACATCCATTGCATTGAAAAGGAGTGTGCTCTCTTTGAGAAAGACAAAAACTATGGATGGGAATACTGCGGCAGCGTATATTTCCTACGCTTTTACTGAAGTAGCTGCAATTTACCCGATTACCCCTTCCTCCCCAATGGCCGAAATGGTGGACGAATGGGCTGCCCACGGAAAAAAGAATATTTTCGGCGATACTGTACATGTAGTAGAAATGCAGGCGGAAAGCGGTGCTGCCGGTGCTTTCCATGGAGCTCTGGAAAGCGGTGCCCTCACTTCCACCTATACTGCATCTCAGGGGATGCTGCTCATGCTGCCTAACATGTATAAGGTGGCTGGAGAACTTCTTCCAGGTGTTTTCCATATTGCGGCCCGCGCATTAGCCAACCATGCGCTTTCTATTTTCGGTGATCATCAGGACGTAATGTCCGCCCGTGCTACCGGCTGTACCATGCTGGCTGAATCCAATCCGCAGGAAATTATGGATCTGTCCGCTATTGCCCATCTGGCAGCCATCAAAGGCCGTGTACCATTCATCAATTTCTTTGATGGATTCCGTACCAGTCATGAAATCCAGAAGGTAGAAGTCCTCAATTATGATGAACTGGAACCGCTGATTGACAAAGAGGCACTGGCCCGTTTCAGAAAACATTCCATGACTCCAAACCATCCGGTTATCCGCGGAACCGCTGAAAATCCGGATGTATATTTCCAGCACTGCGAAGCAGCCAACCCATTCTACCTGGCTATTCCGGATATTGTGCAGGGATATATGGATAACATTGCCCGCCTGACCGGCCGTCACTATCATCTGTTTGACTATTATGGCGCAAGAGATGCAGAACGTGTCATCATTTCCATCGGCTCTGTTTCCGATATTGCCAAGGATGTCACCGACGCTCTGCTGGCTAAAGGCGAAAAGGTGGGCGTCATGAACGTTCATCTGTACCGTCCATTCTCTGTAAAGCATTTCCTCAGCCAGCTTCCGGAATCGGTAAAGAAGATTGCCGTACTGGACCGCACACGCGAACCAGGCGCTATCGGCGAACCGCTGTACCTGGATGTACAGAGTGCTGTAGCAGCTTCCGACAGAGATATCCGCGTCATCGGCGGTCGTTATGGTCTGGGTTCCAAGGATGTCATTCCGGAAGATATCATGGCCGTGTTTGAACATCTCAAGGCAGATCGTCCAAGACATAACTTCACCCTCGGCATTACGGATGATGTCACCCATCTTTCCCTGGCTCCGGTTTCTTTCCCGCAGCCGGATGATGGATGCATTGCCTGCAAATTCTGGGGCTTTGGTTCCGATGGTACCGTTGGTGCCAACAAGAACGCCATCAAGATTATCGGCGACAACACCGACATGTATGCTCAGGGCTATTTCTCCTATGACTCCAGAAAGTCCGGCGGTGTAACCATTTCCCACCTTCGTTTCGGTCCGAACCCGATTCGCAAGCCGTATCTGATTACCCACGCCAACTACATTGCCTGCCACAGACCATCCTATATCTATAAGTATGATCTGCTGAAAGGCCTGAAGCCGGGCGGTACCTTTGTACTGAACAGCCGTTGGAGCGCAGAAGAACTGGAACATGTACTCCCAGCTTCCATGAAGAGAAAGCTGGCTGCCCTTCACGCCCGTTTCTATATCATCAATGCTTTTGACATTGCCCGTAAGATTGGCCTTGGCGGACGCATTAACATGGTTATGCAGGCGGCATTCTTCCACCTTACCGGTATTCTTCCGGATGACAAGGCGCGTGAACTGCTTTATGCATCCATTGAACACTCCTATGGCCGTAAGGGACAGAATGTAGTCGATATGAACTGCCGTGCCGTAGATGCAGGTATGGAAAATATTGTGGAAGTACCGGTTCCGGCAGAATGGGAACACGCCACTACCGGCGGCACCCTGGCCCGCATTCCACGCCCGGCCTTCGTCTCTGACGTATGTGATGTCATGAACCGTCAGGAAGGCGACTCCCTCCCGGTATCCACCTTCACTAACTATGAAGATGGCACCATGACTCCTGGCACCACCAAATATGAACGTGCTGCTACGGCAATCAATGTACCGGAATGGATTCCAGAACACTGTATCGGCTGTAATCAGTGCTCCGTAGTCTGCCCGCATGCAGCTATCCGCCCGTTCCTGGTAACGGAAGACGAAGCGGCTAACGCACCGGAAGGGTTTATTGTGAAAGACTTCCGCGGTCCGGTAAAGGGACTCAAATACCGCATTATTGTAAGCCAGGAAGACTGTGTAGGCTGCGGACTCTGTGCTAATGTCTGCCCAACCCGTGAAAAATCTCTGGTTATGAAACCAATCGATACACAGATTGAAAAGCAGAAATACTGGGATTATGCCATCTCCCTGCCAGCGAAGGAAAATCCACTCCGCCCAGGCACACTGCAGTGGTCTCAGTATCAGCCATCTTATTTTGAATTCTCCGGCGCCTGCGCAGGTTGCGGCGAAACTCCATATATCCATATGGTTACCAGCCTCTTTGGCGACCGCATGATGATTGCCAATGCTACCGGCTGCTCCTCCATTTATGGTGCCAGCGCTCCATCCATGCCATATACCACCGACCACAATGGCCACGGTCCGGCATGGGCAAATTCCCTCTTCGAAGATAATGCAGAATTTGGACTGGGCATGCTTCTCGGAGAAAATAAACTCCGTGAACGCCTGACCCGCAAGGTAGAAGGACTCCTTCCATCTGCAGAAGGCGAAACTAGAGAAGCTATGGAAGACTGGCTCAGCCATAAGAGTGAAGGTGCCGGTACACGGATGCGCGCACAGCGCCTGGAAGCTGCACTGGAAGATGCAGTAGCTACCCATCCGGAATACAGCCAGCTGCTTGAACTGAAGGACCACTTCATTAAGAAGAGCCAGTGGATATTCGGCGGCGACGGCTGGGCTTATGATATCGGATTCGGCGGTCTGGACCAGGTTCTGGCCTCCGGCGAAGATATCAATGTCCTCGTTCTGGATACCGAAGTATACTCCAATACAGGCGGTCAGTCTTCTAAGTCCACTCCGGCTGCAGCTATTGCCAAGTTCGCTGCTTCCGGCAAGAAGACCAAGAAGAAAGATCTGGGAATGATAGCCATTTCCTATGGATATATTTATGTAGCCCAGATTGCCCTCGGTGCGGACATGAACCAGGCATTCCGTGCTATCGCGGAAGCTGAAGCTTATCCGGGACCATCCCTTATCATCTGCTACAGCCCATGTATCAACCATGGCATCAGAAAGGGTATGGGCCATTCCATCCAGGAAGAAAAGGAAGCCGTTCAGTGCGGTTACTGGTGCAACTACCGTTACAACCCACAGCTCAGAGAACAGGGTAAGAACCCATTCCATCTGGACAGCCGTCCGCCAAAGGGCAATTTCCGTGACTTCCTCCTCGGAGAAGTCCGCTTCTCTTCCCTGCAGAAACTCTTCCCGGAAGAGGCCGAAGCTCTCTTTGAAAAGACAGAACGGGATGCTATGGAACGCCGTCAGAATTATGTAAGACTTCAGAAATCCTTTGATATGGAAATCAAAGAACGTAAGGAAAAAGAAGCTGCTGAAAAGGCAGAAAAATAATCCATACCTGTCACGAAAAGGACTGTGAACCCACAGTCCTTTTTGATTGCACCAATTACAGCTCTGTCCCCGGACGAAGTACTCCAGAATGACGCGGAACCTGAGCCATGACCCATCCGGTACCAATCATTCTGAAAACTGAGCGGCAGAAGATTACGGGAAGGAAATGCCATACTCGGAATCTCTTCCCTTCCTGTAATCCTGTTTCCGAGCATGTTGCCAACACCCGCTGAACTTTCTCCCCTCTGCTTTCCGATTATCTGAAACTCCCCTCTTGCTCTTTTCCACTTCCTGCATATACAATAGTCTTAATACTATGTAGTCGGGCAAAAGGGGATGAATATATGAAGAATGTGAAATTTCTGGCCGCAGGATTACTGGGTCTGGCCTTTCTCTGCTGGCCCTGCCCGGGAATTCATGCCGCAGAAGGCCGGCATCTGGCACAGATGTCCCGTGATCCGGGTGGATTTGAGGAACTGATCTGGAATGAGACACTGCCATCGCTGCAGAAAAAATATGTGCTTGAATATCTGGGAAAGGAAGCGGCAGGACAGCATTACGCAGCCATCCTTCCCAATACAAAAAATGAACTGGGTATAAAAGGACCCATCGCCGCGGAACTTGTCTTTTACAGCCAAAAGCTGAAGGCTGTCATAATCTATATGTCCGGCTCCTTCTCTCACCGCTATGAAACGGTAAAAGACCTTTACGGAGCACCAGCTATTAAGGGAGATGCCTATGCCTACTGGGAAGGACCGCAGTCCTATATTTCCCTGAGCCAGGAAGCCCCCTATATCACACTCCGGCTTACCTCCAGAAAAATGGAATAGGCTGGTATTGAAAAACAGATTCCAGCCTGTTTTACGCCAATCAAAAAGCTTTGAACAACGAATAACGTATTCAAAGCTTTTTAATTTATCTGTTTTTCTGTTCATTCCAGCAGCAGGTATTTAACCCAATGGAATCACTGCAGAATCTGGAGCCTCTGTCCGGATTATACTGTCTGGTTGCACCAAGAACATACCGGAACCCCATATAAAGCAGCGGAATGTTGCAGTACACAATAATGATATTTCCCAGATCCGAAAAGGCCCAGAGATTACTCAGATCATATCCGGCAATATTGCAGAAAATACCAAAGGCGGCAACAAATACACCAAGCAGACGGATACTGTGAATCAGTGCCGGAGTGGAAGAAATACGGTTAGCCGCAATTTCTGAGAATGTAATCATCCCCACCATGGTCGTATAGGCAAAAAGGCAGAAGCACAGCGATACCAGGAACATAGCCACCGTATCCAGCGCCCCTGGCGCCATGGCATGAATGGAAAGCATGAACTTAGGATATGTCCCTGCCGCTTCCCAGCCAGCGGGATTGGCCGACCACTGCTGTGCCATAATGACTACAAATCCTGTCATGGTACAGATGATATGGGTATCCAGAAATACGCCCAGAGCTCCTACCAGTCCCTGTTCACAGGGATTTCTGGCGTCCGCAGCCGCAGCCGCCATGGTTATGGTACCCTGTCCAGCTTCATTGGACATAAGTCCACGCTTAACCCCCTGAACCAGAGCCACACCAAAGGCCCCGCCAAATACAGCTTCCGGCTTAAAGGCCCCGGCAAACACCGCTTCAAAGAAATATGGTACACGGTGCAGATTGGTGACGATGAGGAAAAGTACCGTACCTACATACACAACCGCCATAACCGGCACCATGGCATCAGTCGCCCGGGTTACCCGCTTAATGCCCCCAAAGGCAATCAGCGCGGCCAGCCCTACCACCAGTATGGACACTACATAATAAAAGGAAGACTGTACCGGTATGGATGTTCCTGTGACCACTTCCGCCATAGCTCCGATGGATGTGACTACATTAAATCCCTGGGCAGGAAGGCAGAACATGGCATAGAGAATATATACACAGGACAGCGCCACGCCTATCCAGGCTCTGTCCCCCAGGAGTTTGCGCGCGTAGAAGGGAAGTCCTCCCACAAATTCATCCCCGCGCTTCTCCTTAAACAGCTGAGCCAGAACACTTTCCGTATAGGCGGTAGCCATACCGAAGAAGGCCGAAATCCACATCCAGAACAGTGCCCCCGGACCACCAGCCGCAATAGCCCCGGTAACCCCGATAATATTGCCCGGCCCTACACGCATGGCCGAACTCAGAAAGAAGGCCGCCAGAGGGGAAATCCCTGAATCGGACCGGTGCCTGTGCACCAGAAGCCGGATTCCCTTCTTAAAATACCGTACCTGAATAAATCCAAGCCGGAATGTGAAATAAAGCCCGGAACCGACCAGCACAATGATGGCCAGTGAGAAATTTCCCAGAATCGGTATCTGCTGATACCAGGTAAAATTCTTTGGGAAACCCCAGAAAAAATCGGATACCGGTGTAATGAAAGAAAGCACCGCGTTGACGGCGGCAAACAGGCTTTCCATAAAAAACCTCCTGAAAAAATAATAGGGCAAAGCACAATATATGTGCCTTACCCCATCAATAATCTGCTTCCCTGCAGACTTTATCCTGATACTTACTGTCTGACACCCACTTCATCCATTGCTGCTTTGAGCTTGCCAGCCAGGCCCTGCATCTTCTTCTTGGAAACAGAGCATACGGCAAGACGGATTCCCTTTTTCAGCGGAACCATGAAAATATTATCTTCCTGCAGCTTATCGCATACAGCCTGTGCCCCTTCCATAGGAATGGTAATAAAGAATCCGGAAATATATGGCACATACTTGATTCCCAGTTCATCCGCTTCCTTCATGAAAATATTGGCTCTCTGCTGAATCATTTCAAAATAGAATTTACGTTCTTCATCCAGTTTTTCAATCTTAGCCGGATCTCTGCAGATAGCAATCATAGCCTGCTGCGGAGCAGAGTTGCAGTTAGACCAGGTAGCACGGCTGGAATACTGATTGATATCCACAAATTCCTTAGCTACCCCTTCATCAGATGTAATACCAATCATGGCACCCATGCGCTGGCCATACAGGGTAAAGCCCTTGCTCAGTGTATAGGCAACAATGACAAGAATATTCTTTGGCAGATTGCCAAAAACCTTGAAGAACTTTCTGCATTCCTTCTTTTCCCCACTGTAGTCAAGATAAGCCACATCCGGAACAAGGATTACATTCTTATCTGTATTTTCCACTGCTGCTCTGATGGCATCAACCGCTGCCTGCCATTCAGCTACGGTCATGCAGTACCCAGTCGGGTTATTAGCAATACCGTTGAGAAGGATAACCGTATTCTTCTGCTTAGATACCAGGTCATTAAGCTGAATACGGAAATCATCCAGATCAAAATGGCCTTCCTTGTTAATAAGGGAGAATGTACGAATCTTACGGTTATTATCCTTGATTACACTGTCATAAGCACCCCAGTGCCAGTCGGTGATAAGGATTTCATCCCCAATTTCACTGTAATTATGTACTGCATGGTGAAGAACACCTGTGCCGCCAGGAGTGGAGCATGCGCGGATATATCCGGCAGGGCGGGATTCACCAAAACACTGATCAATGCAGTCATCCAGATATTCAGCATATCCCTGGATCGGTGCATAAGAAGAATACTGGCGTGGAGTCAGCTTTTTATATTCTTCCTGTACAACATCCAAAACCACCAGATTGCCATCTTCATCCAGAATGGAACCTACGGTGGCGTTAATGACTTTATCATTTCCCAGCCTATCTGCCAGCGCTACCGCCTTGTTATTCGCTGCAAAAATATTATCCTGTGCAAACTTTCCTTTAGCCTGCTTTGCTGCAATACTATACATGAAAAACCTCCCATGTGACATGAGCCCTGGATTACGGTCTCCTTACATTTATTACGATTACATTGTATCATTACGTCTACCATTGTTCAATACTAAATTGCATCATCTTTACATTTTATGCACACTTCTTTATTAATAAATGTACATTTATTAATCTCGCAATAAAAACACTCAGAGAATTGC
>OLFS01001159.1_pt1 | contig 22029 bp, 7 predicted proteins | sample 1605491 | NCBI WGS metagenome assembly OLFS01 (sample SAMEA3888921, study PRJEB22519) | human gut metagenome | biome: human gut; feature: human-associated habitat; material: faeces | place: Denmark | collected 2011 | reverse complement strand
TCAGTCAAGGGACTTGTTGAGCTGTGGCAAGACAAGAATAATAAGGACTGGGACACTTATCCTACTGCTTCTGAACTAAATAACTTTAGGGCAGAACTAAGGAAAGGTAAGGATGAAATGATAGAGGCTTTAGATAAAGCACTTTCACCTTCATTTGAAGCTCCAAGGATTTCCACTGTAGAAGAACAAGCTAAAGTAGATTTAGACTTTGACCCAAGAACAAGAAGAGATAGGGTTAGTCTGATTGCAAGATTCTTTAGCAATGAAATTGATACAGCACTGCAAGAACACAATGACACTCTCAATAAGAGAATTGCTGATGCTGAAAAAGAAGGTGATGTACTTGCTGTTAATGAATTGAAAGAAGAGTTAGCAACTCTTGATAGATTCAAGATAATCAAGTTATATACACCTGCTGGCTTATTTAGTAGAGTAAGGGATTATTTCAATAACTATATACTTGACTCTGAGGAGAATAGGATACAATCAGAGCTGAATACAATCAATAGTATGAGAGGTTCTGAGAGATATAGTAATGAACAGAAGTATGAAGCTGCAAAGAAGAAAGCATTATATAAAACCAATGCTTATCAGAAGGTAGTAGATAATTTCAAACCTTTGGCTGAGGAAGCAAGTACTATACTAATAGCTACAGAGGGGATTAGGATTGACCCTAATTATATTGCCCCTAAAGATGCCAACCTTAATAATGATACTCCTGAGGGAGATAGTGCAGTAGATACACAAGCTGATGATTTTGTAAAGGATGAGGCTTTCAAGGATGGATGGATGACTAATTATAGGGAAGTAAGTTCTCATGAATCTCTAAGTCAGGAGGTTAGAAAGGTAATTAGAGAGATTCCCCAACTTGACTACAGAGGAAAGTATGATAAGGATGATTTAGGAAATCTAAGATTTCTTGATGCAGACTATGTTCATGCAACCCTTATAGACAAGCTCAGAGATATGATTACATCTGATGATATGTTACCACTTCTGGAGACTCTTGATAATACCAAGCCTTGGACTAAGCAAATAGTTAAGAAGCTACAGGCTGAACCCAAACTATTCAGTCAGTTCTATCAGGATTTCAGAAAGGACTTTATGCCTTACTGGATTCAGAAAAAGAAGCTACAGGCTGATGGTACTTTCAAGATGGAAACTATTGCTATCAATAAGCCTGAGGGTGTCTATTATCTACTTGATGAATGGAGGGATAACTATGAGAATGGTAATCTGCTTGATGATGATAGTATCTATGATAAGAATGGAGACTTGAATCTTGAGAATGCAGAGAATGGTCTTAAATGGACTGAGGCTCTCAATAACAGATTTACCAATCTTAGTACAGAACAAAGGTTGGAACTTCTACAGGATGAAAAGGTATGGAAGACATTGAATAAGCTCCTTAATATGATTGGTATCAATGCTAATCAAGGTGTATTATTGGATGCTCTGACCAATATAAAGCAATATGAAGGTGGTACTGCAACAGACCCAATTATGTTGCTTCTTCCTCAATTAAACATTATATTTAGTGGTGTAAAGAAAGGTGAGGTTAAATCTGAGACTCTTGAAGATGGAACTGAAAAGAGAGGGGATTTGATAAATACCTTTGGTTCTGCTTACAATAGCATAGCTATGATGCTTGCAGAAGTAACAGAAGATGCTATTGAAAGTAGTGTGAGGGAAAATGATAAGTCATACTATAGCCATGTTACTCCTAACTATCTTGGCAAGTTGATTAAACAACTTAAGAATGTTATGGGTAATGAAGCAAGGTTTAAAGAGTTTGTTGAAAATGAATTTGGACAATATGAATGGTTCTATAAGGATGGTAGATGGAGAAATGACTGGATTGAGCAACTGGTGAATAACCCTGAAATGAGAAGAGGATTGAGCCATAAGGTTCTACTTAACTCAGATAAGGTTGCATATCAGAACTGGGATGATTTGGATTACACCTTAGTATTACTGACAGAATACTTTGGAGACCCAGATAACAGTAAATCTGATATTCAATGGGCTAATTACCATGTGCCAATTCTTTCAGATAGTCCTTCTGCTGAGTTCATTAGATTCAGGAAGTATGATAATCATAGCATCATTGGAGAAGATGGTGAGTATATGAAGTATGATGATATTATCCTTGATAGAATGGTTGATTTGGTTAATCAAGAGGTAGATAGAATAGCTCTTGTAAACCAAAGAGATATTGAATATCAAAAGGGTAATCCAAATATTGCTCCTATTGCAAACTATGATATAGTAAGGAAGAAGGATGGTACTATTAAGAGTATTGGTGGTGCTGAATTTAAGTTCCTTACAGCTCTGAATGATGTAAGATATGACAATGGTGAGACTTTCCTTGACAGGTTCCAGAGAATTCAGAATGAAGGAACTGGTGCTGAGTTAAGAGAATTCATCAGAGAGTCAGTAAGAGAAGCTCTTGACAATGAGTTTGAACAGACTTACAGAGAGTGGGCTAAAGCTGGTTTACTTGAAGAACTGCCTAATGGTAAGTACAAATATCTTGGAGTAATTGGTGTAAATGCTGGTCAAAGTTCTTATAACAGGAATACAGCAACTTCTTTGAACAATGCAAAGAAGGCTCTTGAAGGAATGTGGACTACAGAGATGGATATTCTTTTAAGGGATTACAACAATAATAATCCAGTAGATGATAGAAGGGCAACTACTCTTTTTGAAAGTATTAAGGACTTATTGAGAGAAAAGATGGTGAGAGGTGAGATTACTCCCAAAGAAGTAGATAGTATCAACAGAAACTTGGTTATTAGAAATAATGCCAAAGCTAAGTTGAGAGAGTATTTCTGGAATAGTAAGTTTGCTACATCACAAATCATTGAACTCACCACAACTGACCTTGCTTTCTATAAGAATATAGAGGACTTCCAAAAGAGATATAAGGAAGTTCATGCTCCTGCCCTCAGACTTAATACCAACTCTAAGTATGGTAGAAAGGAAGAGAGAACTATTTATCTAAAGGATGATGAGATTGTATCTTCTGCACTTGATGATATTGCAACTGTACTTGATGAAAGAGTCAAGAAAGGTGAGATGTCAAAGAGAGATAGGGATTTAATCTTGAATAAGTTCAGAGAGGTAAATGTGGCAGATGCTCAGGCTTATAGGTCATTAAGTTCTTACAGAGCTATACTTGATATGTCTGGTCAGTGGACAGATGATATGCAGAGAGCCTTTGATAACTTCCAAAATGGTAAGTGGGATATGGCTGATTTCAATATTATCTGGCAGACTAAGAAACCTTATGTGTACACTCAGGTGAATAATATGAGTGGAGTTCAGGGTCATACAGGTATTAAGACACCAGTTCAGCATAAGAACTCAGAGTTCCTTCTTATGGCTATGCACCAGTTAGTTTCAGGTCCACTTGGTAAATCAGGTAAACTTGTAGCTATCAATGAGTTCATGGAAGAGAATGGAATTGATGTAGTTCAATTTGAATCAACTACTAAGGTTGGGAAACAAGGTGTAATTGATTTGAATAGTGTCAATACTAAGGAAGATGTCAAGTCTGTTCTTAAGAATGCCACTACTCAGAATGGTGTTGAGAATCCTAATGTGGTTCATAAAGTAAGCTATGAAGACTATGGTATTCAGACTGCAACTCCAGAACATGCTATTGATGCAGTTCAGTTAGTTGGTACTCAGATTAGAAAGCTGATTACAGCAGATATTAGTCCAGATATTAAGATTGATGTAAATGGTAGAGAGATGTCTAAGCAGGAATGGTTAGATATGTATAATGCTGTTAACACTGAGAATATCATTCAGGCTTTTGCTGATGTAAATGAAATCTTTAAAGACCCCAAACAGGTTGAAAAGATACTTCTTGAGGAATTGAGAGGTAATCAAAGATATGGAATTGATATGATTAGAGCCTGTACTCTTAATGAGAAAGGACAATTCAATATTCCATTATTTGACCCTGTACAATCTCAGAGAGTACAAACATTACTGAACAGTATCATCAAGAGTAGAATCACCAAACAAAAGATTAGAGGAGGAGCACTTATTCAAGTCTCTGACTATGGTCTTACTGATGAATTGAGGATTGTTTTTGAAGGTGAAGGAGAGAACAAGAGAATTAAATATCTCGAAGTTTATATGCCAGCTTACAGCAGGAAGTTCTATGAACCCCTTATGAAGGCAGGTACTCATGAACTGGATGTAAATAAATTACCAGACAGCTTGAGAAAGTTGATTGGTTATAGAGTTTAATCGAAAGATTGGGATTCACTTTAGCAGCAATGCTAATGGAAAATAAATTGGGTGAATTGCTGGAACCTCCTGTGAGGTTGTTAGTACAAAATTTGCGTAATTCAAATATTTATAGTATCTTTGTACATATAAATCTATACAAGAACATTATATGGAAGAAGAACTATTTGATATTAAAAGTAGATTTGGAGAATATCCAAGCTACAAAGTAACTAAAAGTGGAAAAGTATTTAGTTATAGACAAGGAAATGTATTAAAACCTTTGTCTACAGTACTTGACAGTGGTGGTTATCCTATAGTAAAGCTATATGATACCTTTAATAAAATAAGAACCATTGCAGTACATAGGATAATAGCAGATACTTTCATACCAAACCCTAATAGTTGGGAATGTATAAACCACAAAGATGAGAATAAACAGAATAATTCTGTTGAAAATTTAGAATGGTGTACTAAGGCTTATAATAATTGCTATAATGACAAGGCAATTAAGATAGGATTAAAACTTAGAGATTCTAATCCATTAAAGAGAAAAGTTAATCAATTAGATGAAAATGGTATTGTAATTAATACTTTCTCATCTATAAGAGAAGCTGCAAGAACTTTAGGTAATATTAGAAAAGATGCTAATATTATAAATGGAATAAAGACTCATCAGAAAAGATATGGTTACTTTTGGGAATATGCAAGTGTGTAAAAATCTAACAAATAGGGACAATCAGCAGCCAAGTTATAGTTTAAATGACTATAAAAGGTTCAGAGACTAGGTATTGAAACTATAGAAATATAGAATATAATATACCCACGAGTGCCCAACATCCTAATGGGATGAAGATATAGTCCGTGCTTTATGGAAACATAAAGAATCATAGAATAAACATCTATGAGATAACAATACAACCAACAGAGGACAAATATTCAATGGCTCCTCTTTATATTAAAGGTTTCTTGCCTCAGCAAAATGGTTCTGCAATTATGCTCCCAGCAGAGATTACTACCTTGAGTGGTTCTGACTTTGATGTGGATAAATTGTATATCATGTTGCCTGAGTTCAAGATAACTCCTAAGTATAATAGAAGACAGTTTGTTGATGATTTGGTTGCTCAATTGACACAAGGAAAAGCTGTATCTCCTGAAATGTTGAAGGAATATAGACAGAGTGTAAACAGAGCCATAGATGATGGTAGGAAAGCTCCCAAGGATAGTCAGGAATATAATCTCTGGAAGACATATAAAGCCAACAGAGAGAAGTATAGAGTAGCTTCTGAGGATAAGATTGAGAAGATTGAATATGACTTTAGCAAGTCTCTACAAGAGAATAGTCTTGAAGCCAGAAACAATCTATTGATTGATATGATGTGGGGTGTTCTGACTAATGCTGACACTGCTTCAAAGATGCTTAACCCCGGTGGTTTTGACTATCAGAAGAAGTCTGCAAGAATGATTAATATCCTTCAATCAAGTAGAGAATCTGAACTGAGAAAGGAACTGAATATCCCTGAGAATCAAAGTACTCTTAACAAGTTAAGTAGTATGGATTTGGAACAACTTGACAAATTGGCAGAGAAGTTCAAGAAGAAACTTGACCCTCTTAACCCAAGAACTCAGGTTCAACTTCATCAGCAGAATATGACTGGTGCAGCATTGATTGGTATTTATGCCAACCATAATGCAAACCATGCTTTGATGCAACATACTGAATTAGGTCTTGATACTGAGAATGGTTCTTTCTTACTTAATGGTAAGAGACTGACTTCTCTTCATGGTCTGATGAATGACAATAAAGAGTATATCTCAAGGAATAATGCAGGTTTCCTTGCTGCATCTGTGGATAATGTGAAAGACCCTGTGCTTGCTTCATTGAATCAGAATACATTCACTGCTGATGCCTCAATGCTTTTAAGTAGGCTTGGTTATAATCCTATTGAGATTGGTTTGATTATGTCACAACCAATTGTAATGGATATTACTAATACCTATTTCAGAGAGAGTAGAGAAGGCAAAGGAAAGGACACAATCATTGATGAAGTCATTGAGAACTACAAGAAAAGGGCTGCAATGATGGAAGATGTAACCTATGACAATTACAAATCTAACAAGTTCATGGCAGATGAATTGGCAGACAATATCATTCTCCAGAAGGAAGTAGAGGAATTAGGTGATAGGAATCAGACATCTGACTACAGAAAGGTTGAGTTCTATAAGAAGCAAGTGGCTGCTGGTTATTTATTTAAGAGAATAATGAGCACAGCAGATGCTTTAGGACAGTTGGTTCAAGCTACAAGAGCAGATACTCAGGGTGGTGCAGCAGGTCCTACTATTGCAGATACACAGATTAAGATACAGAAAGTTGATGACTTCCTGACTAATGTAGTGTTAAATGAAAAATCTCCTTTAACTGGTGCAGATGTTATCATGCCTTTCAGTATGAAAGGTATGGGTATTGACCAGATAAGAGAAAGATTATTAAGCTCCCCATTACCTTATTTACAGGCATTCTTTAGTCTTGGTATTGACCAGACACAGGAAATGTTCAGTAGATATTTCCCCCAGTTTACTGACTCTTTCAGAGAAGTAATTGATGGTAAAGAGGGATTAAGAGGCTTAAGACAGTACACTAAGACAGGCAAGTTAAATGCAAAGACACTCAATAACATCTACAATGATTTGTTAGCTTATATTATGTCCAAGACATCATTCTTTGGGCAAGAAGCTAACCTCAGAGCAGATGATAAGGTTACAACATCCAGTGATAAGAGAAGGGATTTCATCAATAATTTCCCTGATTATTTCAATAGAACATTGAGTGAACATCCTGAAATAGCTGAACTTGAGTTTGTTAAGAGATTAAGAGTAATAAGGGCTAACCAAAACAATCCTGTAGATACAGTAGTATTTAAGAATGTTGGTCAGTTAAGTCCTACTCTTAGAGAAAGATATATGAGAGACTGGCAATCATTGTTATATATGGGTCCAGAAGCTCAGGCTTTAGCTCTTAATCTATTCAGATACAGTTATTACAGAAATGGATTTGCATTTGGACCTTCTACTTTCATTCATTTAGCACCAACTGCAATTAGACAATCTATTCCAGAGTATATTGATACACTGAGGGGATTGTTGGAAAGTGAGGATGATTACAGTCAATTTATTGACCAGTATATCTACAATCACTTGGATAATAGACAGTTAGTTCCTGAGGTTCCTACAGAGGCTTCTACTTCTTTCACTGATGAACAAGGTGATGCTTTGGATATGGTTAAAATAACCATTGATACTGAATCTAACAGTGGTGATAAGAAGATAGTAAGGAAGAGAGAGGGAACAGGAGAGGAAACAACCTATGACTTCTTCAATTACATAGCAAGAAGATACAAGGGAGGTACAATATATTATAGGCTTACACAAGCTGATAATGTACAACCTAATGTAGCTGTGTATGAGAGAATAGACCCACTTGGATTCAAGAACAGTTTCATTGAGTATGAATATGGTAAGGATGTTACTGAAATGAAGTCAGTAATTGATAAGAATGACAGGGATTATACTCCTAATGTAAATCAGGATATAACAGCCTATCAGGAAGAGAATATTGATTATGACTCCATGCCAGAGTATCTTAACTATGATTTCTCAAGTCTGACTCAAGATATTGCAAGTGAGGCTTTCAGTCAGGTGTATGGTGCCCCACTTGAAGTAAATGAAGGAAAAGCAGATGATATTAATTCTATTAGTCCTAATACTGAGTATGAGGATGCAAATAATGATAAAATCTGTGGTGCAAATACATTATATGAATTATAGATATGGCTAAGAAATGTGCAATAATTCCTCAAGTGAGGAACAGTAAAAATGAGGTAGTAAGCAGCAGGTTATTTAAAGACCTGCTGGCTTATGCCCCTAATAGACAGGAGGCAACAAGAATATACCTCATTACAAAGAGTAGTGACTTTGTTACTAATTGGTTGCCAAAGCTCCAGATGGATGAAAATGGTGAACCTACTCTAAGCAGTCTCTTGAAGAAAACTAATCTAAGAAGTATTATTGATGAGCAGAAGATTCTAAAGAACCTTAATGAAGAGATTGGACATTACCATAAAACAGGTAGAACTAAGTTATATCTGAACAATGATGAAAACTATAGAATGTTAGTCCAAAGGGCTATTCAATTCAATACTCAATCAGAGTTCAGAGAGGACTATGTTGCATCTGTTGAGAAGGTATGGGATAATGAAAGTAATAGGGTTTATATCAGTCCTTTTGTTAGAGTAAGAAACAAGATGAATAGTCTTGAAGCTAATAATATGCAGTATAATTATACTCTTAATAATAGGTTGAGAGAGATTCTTGCTTCTAATGGTATAGCAGTAGGTGCTCTTACAGATTTGGAACAGAGAAGAGGAGTAGCAGGAGTAACAGACTTTAGTCAAGCCAGAGATGCTGCAACAGGGATAATTGAATTAATTAGACTTGCTGATGGTATTAAAGGTGAGAGAGCATTACCAGAAGAGTTTGCTCACTTTGCTATTGAGGCAATGGGTGATAATCCTCTTATCAATAGATTGGTTAATCATTTAGCTAATAATAGTTTGGTAGGTGAGATATTAGGTGATGATTATGTTACTTATGATAGTCTTTATAAAGGTGATGAATCAAAGTTAGCCAGAGAAGCTGCTGGTAAATTACTTGCTAAACACTTATTACAGTCTGAACCCATCCCCTCTTCATCTTATAAATCCCTTCTGGAGAGGTTTATTAATGCTGTAAAAAATTTCTTTAAAGGATTAAGTGCTTCACAGTTCCAAAAAGCAATGCTTGAAGCAGAGAGTAGCTTTAGCAAGCTGGCTGGTGATATTCTTACAGGACAGATGGATGAAGCTATCAGTGTTGAGAATATAGCTACTTCTGAGGCTTTTTATTCTACTACTGAAAGGGTGGATAGAGATAAAACTCTCTTGAAGAAGATTATAGATAATGAATTGAAGAGACTTAAGATTTATGAAAAGAGAAATCCTAACAGTCAGTTTAGTGCAAATCAGAGGTTATTAATAGACAGGTTAGAACTTGAATTAGCTGATAATAGTGAGATTGAGGGAATATATATGTTCCTTGATAATGCACTTGAAGAGTTAAGGAAAGTAAGTAGTAGGCTTGAGGTATTGAGAAACACTCCTGCAACCAATCTTAATGAAAGGGCTGGAGTACTCAGGGATATCAGGAACTATATGTACAGTTATAAAAGGATAGCTGATTCAGTAAGAGAGGCTCTAAGAGAGGAAGAGAAGTCCACAGACAATAGATATGGTCAAAGGGTAAGGGTTGCATTAGATAATGTCACTACCATGCTTAATGACCTTGCAGTAGACTACAATACAATCTCTATGCCTTTATTTGTTGATTTCATCAAGCCTTTTGTAGGAGATAATCTTGTGGTCCCATTTGGTAAGTACAAAGGAAAAACTTTAAGTACAGAAGAACTGGTTAAGGTGGCTGATGAGGATATTTCTTTCTTTGATAGATGGCTGGATAGTATGGCTGATTCATCTGATTATATGTTGAAGATTATGGACCAAGCTGTTAAAAAGAGCAAGGAACAAGCCAGATTGAAGACTATTGATATTCAGAAAGAACTACAAGCTGCCACTATTAAACTTGAACAGGCTGGTGTGAAAGACACTGAGTGGATGTTTGAGAGAGATAGTAAAGGTAATCTGAGTGGTAATTATATCAGTGAGATAAATCATGCTCTATTCAGAGAGAGAATGAGGACTATGTTCCAAAGTCTCAATGAAAGGTATGGTAGAAATCCTGTAGGGGAGAATGCTGATAAATACAATGAAGAGAGACAAAATTGGTTCAATGCCAATATGGAGACTGTAGATGGAGTTAGACAACCTAAGAAATCCATTTATGAAAGTATGGAGTTCAGAAGACTTAATAAAGCCCAGAGGGATTATTATACTACTGTAATGGATATTAAGGCTAAACTTGATGCTCTTCTTCCTGATAAATATACCAAGCTGAATAGTGCTGTAAAGATTAGGAAAGACTTGGTTGAGAGGGTTAAAAGCTCTGAGAGTGTGAAGGCTGGTACTCAACAGGTTTGGGAAAGTATCAAGGATAATTTCATTAGGAGAACTGATGATACAGACTTTGGAGACAAGGCAACTGTAAAAGACTTTGAGGATAGAGAGGTACAAATGTTACCTATCTACTTTACAAAGCTCAAGAATGGAGAAAGTGCTAATGACTTATCAACTGATATAGTAGGCACTATGACTGCTTATGCAGCAATGGCTAATGACTTTGATGAAATGAATAAAGTCATTGATGTTCTTGAAGTAGGTAGAGATATGCTTAGAGAAAGACAAGTCACTCAAACAGAAGGTGGTAAACCTATGGTTGAGAAGTTTAAGGCAGTAGGTAGAAAGGTTGAGAGTAAATTAACCAAGACAGGAGACAAGTCAAGGTTTATGGAGAGACTGAATGACTTCTTTGAAATGCAGGTATATGGAAAATACATGGCAGATGAAGGAACATTTGGTAAGACTAATATTGACAAGGGAAAGGTAGCTAACTTTATTAATAGAATGACTTCTATGAATAATTTGGCATTGAATGTCCTTTCAGGTATATCCAATGTAGCTACTGGTAAAGTGATGATGAGAATTGAGTCTTTCTCAGGTGAATTTTTCAGTGAGAAAAATACACTAAAAGCTGATAGAAACTATGGTAAGGAATTACCAGCATTCTTAGCTCAGTTAGGTGATAGGGTAAAGACCAATAAGTTAGCTTTATGGGATGAACTATTCAATGTGATGCAGGAATATGAACAGGATACAAGAGAAGTCAACTTTGACAGGAAGACTTGGTTCAGTAGAATGTTTGGTACATCAGCTCTATTCTTTATGAATAATGCAGGTGAACACTGGATGCAGAATAGGACTAGCTTAGCTTTGGCTGATGCTTATAAAATGAAGGCTCCTAATGGTAAGTTAGTAAGTCTTTGGGATGCTTTTGAGGTTGTACCATTAGATAGTAGTAACAAGAAATTAGGTGCTAAATTACAGCTAAAACAGGGTTATACTAAGGCTGATGGTTCAGCTTTTACTCAGGAAGATATAATCAAGTTCAGTAGGAAGAGTGCAGCTATTAATTAAAGAATGCATGGTATTTACAATAAAGCTGATAGAAGTGCAGTACAAAGGTTAGCTATTGGTAGATTGGGTATGATGTTCAGGAAATGGATAAAACCTTCGCTCAATAGGAGGTTTAAATCAGCTACATATAACTATGACCTTGAAGCATGGACAGAAGGTTATTATCTTACTACTGGTAGGTTTATGAATGCCCTATTCCAAGACCTTAGGAAAGCTCAGTTTGATATTGCAAGTAAGTGGAATGAAATGACTCCCACAGAACAGGCAAATGTCAAGAGAGCATTAACTGAGGTAGCACACTTCCTTGCAGTAGCAGCAGCTATTGGATTGATAGAGTGGAGTGATGATAGGGACAGACCTTGGTTAGTTAAGATGATTGAGTATCAGTTGAGAAGGTTATACACTGAATTAGGTGCTCTTACTCCTACTCCAGAGATGGTTGGTGAAGGATTGAGGATATTAAAGTCTCCTGCTGCTGGTGTAAATACAGTAGAAAAGACTCTTAATCTAATCAATCTGATGAACCCAATGAACTATGAAACATTCAATGGAGAGGATGCAATACTTAAGTCTGGACCATATAAAGATAAGTCTAAAGCTCAACAGAGCTTACTTAAGTCCCCTCTTGCTCCTATGTATAATACGGTTCTAAGAGGTATCTTTATTGAAGACCAAATACCATTCTTTAAGCAATAGGCTTAAAACACAAAAAGGAAGTAATGAAAATTACTTCCTTTTTTTTTATTCAAATTTTAATAGAACTCCCTTTGTTCTATATCCATGTAATATATTATACCTTATAGATACTGGAGTTACCTTTAAAACTCTTGCTGCTTGTTTGATAGATTCAAACCTTATAAATGAATTTTCCTCATTAAGATAGTATCCTAATAGTGGTTTCTTTTTATTCCCTGAAACCTTTGATATATTCTCTAATTCCAAGGCTTCTAAGATAGTTTCCTTCTCTAACAGTTTTTTATTTTTAACTGTGTCCCTATCATAAGAAACATTGAATGATTTAGAGAGTTCTTTTATTACATCACTATTATAGAAGAACCACTCTACCTTATTTTTAACACTTAACCCTAACTTATTCAGATATAGGTGATACTCTAATTCATCAGCCCTATTTCCATCTTTTATACCTATAACTTCAAAGTTAGGATTATGAGTTTCATATTGGGATATTCTACTATCTAAGTCTTCTGTAAATCCAATCTTAATATAGTTTCCACTCCTTATCAAATATAACATACTTCCCCTTTTTATTTACTCCCTAATAAAAAATTTCAGCCTAATGATTAAGAGTTGCATCTTAATGCTTGTTCTCTTTCTTCTTGGGATACTTCATTCCACTTTTCTTTACTCCATTTCTCTTTCATACTATCTGAAAGACTATTATAATCAAGCTCTCTTTTCTTACTTCCTAAAGGCTCAACTCTATATTCAGCATTACTATATCTTCCATTATTAATGTCATGATATAATGCTGTTAGAGATGGACTATAGTAGTTCCAGAATCTAACTTTATATATTAATGATTTGAAGAAATTAATGATATGATTAAGCAATGATCTATCATTTGCATGTTTACTTCTGTATTCATCCAGAGCCTTTTGAGACTCTACATCATCACCAAACATATATTCAGCAGCAAGCTCCATACTATCCTTGATTCTTGTTACAACAGAAGGACTATTCACATTACTTGCCATAACAAATCTTCTGAACCCTTCTGCCATATTTTCCTCAAGGTCTCTCTCACTTATATCACCATATAGGGCTTTAGCTTCTTCAAATAGTCTTGCTCTATTTTCCTCAGAAGTCATTAGTTGGAATACAACATGGAATGCTTCATGGTATGTAGTACCTTCTGCTGCAATATCAGAAAGAGTTACTACCCCTTCTTTAAATTGACCCCATGCTATAGCTCCTTTACCAGCAACTTCAATAAGACCATTACTTATTTGAATTCTTCCATCCTCACTTAATTGAGGTAGAATCTTATTAAGCCATGATAGTTCTTTCTCTTTATCCCATACAGGTCTATCAAGTTTATCCACTTGTCTTAATTCAAATTCTACATCAAACTCTTCATCAGTCTGATTAATAGCCTGTTCTTTTGCTACAGTTGAAGCTGCACCATTAGATTTTCCCTGATTAATAGTAGCAGGAATAATAGGCTTCTCAATCTTAACTGGTTCAGCAGAAGGAGTGTAAAGTATAGTACTCTCCTGAGACATATCTACAACTCTCTGAGGATTACCCTCAAGAGCTTTCTTTATGCTGGCTTTAGCTTCATTCTCATTAAATGAAGTATTAGCTCCTTTCACCATTGGGAATGTAACCCCATTAGGAAATACTGCATAGAAATCATTAGATGCAACATGTGCAGGTTGGTCTCCAAATCCTTTAGTAATATTAGGAACCTTAGTCATATATACCTCAACTCCATTTACCTTTCCAATAGGACTTAGATAACCTGTATGCAACTTTCCATCCCTTAAGAAGTAACCTACTTTACTATCTGACATACTATAGTCTGGTAGAACATTGTTTATAGGTTCTCTTGTTTCAAATGTACTGTTGAATATAGGTAAGCTACTATTAGTATTACTCACTTCTGGAGTAGCTACACTACCAACTAAAGGAACATTCACAGATGAATCATAGTTAAGAAGAATTCCCTTCTCCTTAGTCACTCTACTAACATTATCCTTATTGTACTCAAGTACAAAGGGTAATATAGCTAAAGTAGTGATAGGGGCATGATATTGAGACTCAAATAAGTTCTTATAAGCACTTAATTGTTTAGTGTAATACTGTTCCTGACTCATTGTTTGAGTATTAGATTTATTCTTGAAATAATTAACCTTTCTACCATTTCTATCAACAAAGTCATAGAAGCTATATCTACTTGTCTTAACATCATATATCTTGAAGTTCCCATTAGCATCTACAGAGAGAATATCTACCTCACCAGCTACTCTGTTTCCATTCTCATACTTATTAAAGAGTACTATATTATTAGTAAGGAAGGTTTCACCCCTTGCTTCAATATTACTCTTAATTTCAGTAAGAGAAGTAACCAAATCATTGAATGCCTGCTCAGACATATTACTTGGTTTAACTGGCATCTCATTAGATGTGAAGAAGTTTCTGATTACACTGTCTACAGAAGTACCTGCTTCTAATGCTCTTTGTGAATTAGTTCCAGACATCTTATCTCTTACTATATTCACAATGGTATCTCTACTTCTTGCATCTATCTTACCCTCAAAGGCTGTGAGGTCTACACCATAATGGTTACTTAAGTTCTTAAGATAGTTATTAAACTGTGTTATATTATCTGCATTCTTTGAGAGATTAACTCTTAAATCCTGTAGAGCTTTAGTCTGTTTAGGTGACTCAATCCAATTACTTCCTAATACTGAATGTACTCTCTTATATTCATGGTATTCACCATCATCCTCAAGGATATAATAGAATTCACCATCAGTTCTTGTCTTATCAACCTTAGCTTGATTCTCTGCAATCTGGTCTATGACTTTCTTAGAGTCAGCTACAGTCTTCTTTCTATCAGCTAATTTCTGTTTGAATTTATCTGATGCAGCACCAGTTACATACTGACCTGTATTTCTATTCAGAACCTTACCATTAGGAAGAAGGGTGATACCCCCCATCATCATAGAACCATTCTGAGCATCCCCATAATTTTCTTGTATATAAGCCATATCAAGAATAGACTCTGGAAAAGAGTTAAGAGTTCTGCCATTATTATCTCTTACAGTATTTGAAGTCAAATCTACATGGTATGTAGTATTATCAAATGAAACTGTAGTTCCTGCAATAGCTCCCTCTGTACCTCCTACAGGAGTTTGTATCTTTCTACCTTCCTTAGCCTTAACTGATGCAGGGTTTAGAGCTTGTTGTAAGTTGCCTTGTATATCAAAGTAATCTGTTGTAAACCAATTACTTTTTACACTGGCATCTATTATATTGGATGTCATTACTCCAGAAGAGAGTAACATGTTATTGTAGCCTCCCTTATTAAGCATACCTAAATTCACCTGTAATGGAAGATTGAATGCCATTAAAATGTTTTGTATTTCACTGGCTACTTCCTGTGAATCTCTTGTATCAGGTTGAGTTTTAACACCATCTCCACCTAATTCATAGAGAACATTAGGGTCCCATCTTTCAGTTAAGAATACAGTTCTTGCATCTTCGCTTCTGACTCTCTTACCATCTATTTCATCATAGATTTCATTCTTATTGGCATCTCTCTGAACCTTGGTAAACCTGATACCATTACCATTCTTACCTTGTATATAGTCAATATGAACATCACCAATATACAGACTTCTTGCCAAGTCTTTTACTGCATTATTAACATCTTCTTCTGTAAAAGCATTAGCTAAAGCATCAATACTCTTTTTTATATTCTTGTATAAAGGAGTTGAGTTAATAGTAACATCTTCTGGATTATATTCACTTTCATTGAAGTGCTTAACCCTTACAGCAGCAGGACTATATTTACCAGCAGCATTAGGAATAAGGATATACATCCTACCTTCCTTTTGGCTCATATCCATTGGCTTGGTAATTAAATCATCACTGATTCTACCATTAGTAGATAGGACACCATTCTTTACAATACCAAAGATAGAACTTGCACTTACATTAGGTATTTCTCCCATGTTTCTTTCTTCTGTACCATAAGGTATTCTACCAACCATTATCTGAGATACTCTTGTAGTAGGAGTAGCTATAAACTTCTTATCCTTTCCAGTTTGATTAAACTCTTCTTTTACTCTTTCAATAAGACCTGATAAACCTTCATATCTATCTACTACATACTGACTTTCATCTAATGAACCTACTATTTGGTTATTCCTCTTATCTACAATAAAGATTGTATGGTCATTAAACTCAGGGTCAATCATAAAACCAAGTTCATCACCTGCCTTTAAATTACCTTCATTTACATAACTGAAAGCTCTATTATCTCTAAGATAATTATAAAGTTCATCAAAGTTTAAGTTCTCTTTCTCAGCAACTACTACATTGAAAGGTCTGAAATCTCCATCCTTACTTGCATTGATATGTAATTCAGGAATAGTAGGTCTATAATACTGCCTCTTACCCTTTGCATCTCTATCTAATGATTGAGGAGTAGGAGCATTTTCATTAGCTTTCTTATTTTCCTCAGCTACCATTTGAGGAGTAATGTTACCTACAGGAGGTTCATAAGTATCAACTGGTCCAGCATTAACTGGTGGAACTGTGGGTGTACCACTATCTCCAGTTGTGTCTTTTGATGTAGTACCTCTTGTACCATCTGTTTTCTCAACTGGCTTTAGGTATTCAACAGGGAATCTTGCTTTGAATCTCTGGTCATTATTTACTGAACTCATTGCAGATAGAAGTCCATATTGAGCCTCAGCAAAATTCATCATATTCAAATCATCTGGTAGATTTTCATCATACAGACTCTCTGGATTATTAATGAATACTGAGTTAGGATTAGCCATTTCCCCAAGATTATTGGCATTTTCATGTTGAATTCTAAGTAGCTCTTGTGCATTAGCTTTAGCCTCAGGAGAGATAGATTGGTTACTATCTATTGCCCTACTTACTTCACTATTATACATTTGAACTTCCTTATAGTCCTTAGCCATCTTATTACCTTCATCCTCAAGTTCATCAAGAATCTGCTGTCTTTTAGATGAATCAGGCTCATTATTCAATGCTTCTCTGAACTCATTAAGATTAGTAGCAGCTAATGCTGCATTCTTAGTCTTAGCTATCTCTTGTTTTTCATTCTCTCTTATGATATTCTCTCTTTGTCTCTCTTGTTTTTGTGCAAGAGCCTGAGGATTTCTAAGATAAGTATCATACTTGTCAATGAAATCAAGTCTTCTCTCAGCTATCTTATGTAGGTCATTAACCTCATCAATTATATCCTGTTTATTAGGGTCAGCCTGCAATGCCTTGTCTAATAAAGAAATATATGATTGAGCTTCTTTTGAATCAGCAAGTTCATTAATTAGTCTTACAGGAGAATAGTTCAATAAATCTGATAATCTATTAATCTTATTCTCATCACTGTCACTAATAAACTCTCTATCCATTGAAGCATCAAGTACCCCTTGAAGTCTGTCCTTTATATCCTCATGTACTGACTTAAATCTGTTTTCAAGGTTATCAATATTTGAGAAGTAATAAGTCATTTCTTCAAGACCATCCTCATCAAAGTAATCTCCAATCTTAACTTGTAAGTCCTGACTAATTTTTCTGTAGTTATCTACAGCTTCCTTAGTTTCTTGAGTTTGCTTTTGAATCTGCTCAATTACTTCTGCATCAGTCATATTATCATATACTGATGTACCAGTTTCCTGATTAGTAGTAAGTTGTCTTATTTGTTCAACATCTTCTTCTCTTACATTACCAGCTTCCTCAATTATATCATATAGGTCATTGATTCTTCCTGCCTTATCAAACATGATAACATCACTAATAAGCTGGTTATGTTCAGCATTCTTAAATTCAAAGTTATCATTATTATCAGCAGCTTCATCCATTTGCTTTTGATAAGCATTATGTCTGATAGCTGATTGATAGTAGTTAAGGAACTCAGGTGATTGGACTCTATTATTAAGTTGAGATACAATGGCATCATCCTTTTCACTCCTCTCTCTCATTTCTTGAATATCTTCCTTAATACCTCCTTGAAGATATACTGGAGATTGGAAACCACCCTCACTATTTCTTGCACTCCTAAATCCTGGAATACCTACTAAACCAGTTAAACCACCAATGAAACCTTCTTCCCATCCTTCAACAGTACCATAGGTTTGCTGTATAGCTTTTGCAGTAGCTTGTAACCAGTCAATAGTTTCACTCTCTGCATCTGGGTCTATCTTAGCTCCATAGAAATCATTAAGTTCAGAAGCATATTTATATCCTGCAACTTTACCTGCAACAGCCTGTCCCATTTCCTCATAAGGACCCTCTGCAACACCCTTACCTGCAATCTTCAAAGCATTTCTAAGTACAGAAGGTTTAGCTGCACTATAACTTACAGTACCATCCTCTGCAACTGTTCTTAGTATCTGACTACCTTTCTTAGCTGTATTATATCCACCTGCATAGAACTTACCAAACTGCCAAGCATCTGATACAGTAAGTAATGGAATATTCAGAGCAAAGTCTATATTACCCATCTTAGCCCTATCTTCTGATAGTTTCTGTAGCCCACCTTTGTAATTAAACTTAGCATCTACTCTTTCCTGTAACATAGCTTGTCCTTCTGGAGTGAGAACTTGCTCAAAAGAATTTCCATCAGGAGAAATTTGATACTGTGCAAATTGAGGAAACTCTTTAAGCATAGCTTCCTGTTCTTGTGATGCTACTTTAGCCTGTGCATCATCAAGTTGTTGTTTATGAAGTTCAAACCAATCTTTACTATTTTGGATAGCCTCAATCCTTGCTTCACCTAATGCACCTGAGAAAGCACCAGTAAGTTTAAGAGTAGGTTCAGCCATCTTAAGTTTTTTAGCATCTCTTGCTAATTCCTCAGTAAGTCTTACACCATCAAGGAATAAATCCCCTTCCCTGTAAGCCTGTAAAGCTGCATTAGGGTTAAGAGCCTCACCTGATGCTGTAACTGCACCTTTAAATGCTTGTCTTGCTTTATTAAGACCAAGTAATCTTGATGTTGCTCCAGCACTAATCTTACCAGAGTAGGCAGCACCAACAGCAAAACCTAAGTTTTTAAGGAACTTATCTCCAATGAAGTTAGCTGAGAATATATTCTCATACCAAGGGTCATTCTGTTCTGCATCAGTATAATAATTAGGTAGAGCTGATTCTGACCATTCATTTACTTGCTGCATTGCATTTGAGAAAGGATTATCCCAGAATCCTGAGAATGTTCCTGTAGCTGCTGCATTACCTAAACCTACTATAGTACCAATAATACCATCAGCAAAAGTAGTACCTGCAAGAACAGCACCCTTAGCTAAGCCAGAGCCTATTTGAGCATACCAAGGTTGCATCTCACCCCTTGTATTAGATAAGTTATCAAGTTGGGTTATAGATGTGATATCTCTATCATACATACTATCATTTATCCCAACAAAACCTACCTCTTGAGGCACAGCCTTTTCTAATGCCCTATTAGAAACTTGCTTATAATCCTCTATACTATTGATAAGAGGAACATCTCTAAGAAGTCCTTCCTGTTTTAGTGCATCTATACTTTTGATTCCTTTTAACCCACCTACTCCTTGTGTAGATGGGTCCTGGATTTGTTGATTATTTGCCATATTCTTCTACTCTAATTTAGAATCTGTATTACTTTGTCTCTTAGCAAGTGTATTGAACTTACCATAGATATAATTCATCATACTTTCAATGTACTTTTGGGCTTCTAAATCATAGCCATTTTCAAGAAGCACATTAATATCCTGCATATGTCCTGCTACAGTCCTACTTGCATCATCAATTAACTCAGGGTCAATAACTGCTGCTTTAGTCTTACCATCCTTAGTGGCATTGATTATAAGTCCAACCTCTGGGTCATAACTTATATCATTGTCACCAGTGAAGTAATCTGAGATATTCTTTAACTTAATAGGGTCTCCCTTCCTATTATCATCAAGTTCATAAAGACCAGTTGATTCTGTAGCTGCTCCTAAGGTTCTTACATTCTCCTTGATAACCTGTGATATTAAATCACTCTGAGTTATATCAGGTTTATATATAAAGTTCCTTACAGCACTACTTCTAATGTCAGCTTGTAGCTTTTGTTCAAGTTGGTCCATATCACCATCCTTCATACCATACTTATCAATTATCTGCTTGAGTCTTTCTGCATTAGGTTTAACTTTATATCTTGATCCACCAATTGAAGCTCCATATTGTGTTGCATGACCAGCTTGGTACTTTTCAACTTCTTCATTTAATAATGCAGGATTAGCTCTTAACTGCTGTATAAACTCAAGTTCATTATTAAGTTCAGTAGTTTTTTTGTCTCCATCTACTTTAGTCTTAGGTACTGCCCTAAAAACTTTGGATTGAGTTCCATCTGTGTTACCTTTCTTAATTGCAGCTAACCTTTCCTGCATTGCATAGTCATAAGCCTTATTAGATAGCTGTTGATATTGGGTTTCCCCTACTGCACTCCACAAACCTTGTCTTGCATAATCATAAGCTCTATTGAGTATATTCTCATCATTCCAGTTCTTGATACCAGAACTTCCTACTGCATCTTCTACAATACCTTGAAGTATGGGAGAAGCCTCAGGATTATTCTGTACAGCCTGCATAATTTCCTCAGGTCTGAATCCTTTCTGCATGATAGTTTCATAGTATTGATTACCTAAGATTGTTCTCCACTTTCTTGGGTTCTCTCTTACTTCCTTAGCCAAATTCTGTGCAGCAGTACCTACTTGTTTGGATAATAGTGCTCCAGAATAGGATTGTGGTGATAAGGCTGGGTTAGATATAAGTTCATCTAAGGAAAGTGTAGAAGCAGGTCTATCAAATAGTAGTGTACTATCTTGAGCCTGTAATTTCCTTTGTTCATCCATTAGCTCTTGCCTTCTCTTATAAGCCTGTTCTATAGGAACAATCTCAGAAGAGTATCTTCTTTTCATATCAATCAATCCTTGTCTACTTGCAGGAGTAAGTCCTTGTTTAGCTAATGACTCAGCTTGTGCAGCCAAGTCATCAGAATATTGCTTGTACATTGTATAAGCCTGTGGGTCTGTCTGTTCATTAGCCATTCTCTCAAAGACATCTGCTTTAGTTCCTAATTCACCATAAGCATCCTCTAACTGCATTTGTGCAGTAGTAGCCTGCTGTAGTGGGACTAACATCTCAGAATAAGAAAATGGTCTAAATTTTGCCCCAGACACAAATGAAAAATTTGCCATATTAATTCTTATATTTCCAAATATACCCACCAGCAGTAGGTCTATTTCCTATTAATACTTTGGAAATACCTCCAAGTAAAATTCCTGTATCAGCAGAAGCCTCTTTTAAAGAATTATAACTACAAATGATATTTCCTTCTCTATCACATTTATATATAGGTTTACACTTTTTAGGATTATTAAAATTAGCCTCTTTAACTCTCCTGTTATGTTTATCACTATGTCTCTTGCCTTTTAATTTATTAGATAGTAATTGTCTTGTGTATTCACTGATTACTTTTCCTTTATGTGCTTCTGATATTTTAGATTTTGTTACCTCTGATAAAGTATGTCCTCTTAAACCTTTAGATACATTCCTGCATTTTATATAAGATTCCTTGCCACCTTTAAGAATATTATAACCATTATCAATAGTATTATATCTTTTAATTTCCTTAGATTCTAAAATACTTAATATTGTATATAACCTATCCACATTATTAGAAGGAATCCTATATAGGACTTCATAGGTGAAATTTTCAATACCATATTTCTTTATGGCATAACTAAACTTTCCTTTCCTGTTAGGAGTTACATGAATATGTTCATATTTTCTCCTATTTTCATTTATAGTTTGTCCTATATAAGATTTGTTATTTAAAGGGTTAGTATATTTATAAATTACA
>OLFS01001149.1_pt1 | contig 22131 bp, 22 predicted proteins | sample 1605491 | NCBI WGS metagenome assembly OLFS01 (sample SAMEA3888921, study PRJEB22519) | human gut metagenome | biome: human gut; feature: human-associated habitat; material: faeces | place: Denmark | collected 2011 | reverse complement strand
ATCGAGGATATATATACCAATAAAGCACATTAGTATCTAAGAAAAACGCTTTGTTGTTATTAATGGAAGAAAAAGTTTCAATATTGATAATTTTATTGCATTGCATCATGGGAGTACCTTCTTTGGTGCAGTATCGATAATTTGGTTAATTTCATTTATTTGTGTCTGATTTTCTGAAATAATCTTGGCGTTAGCTATTGATGTCTGATAGGTATCGCGTCCAACTTCACTGAGATTACTTATTTTAATATTGTCAATGGTTTGAAAACCATAGATTAAAGCAAGGGCAGCAAAACTATTATTAAAAAAAGGTGATGCAAACCTTGAAATTCCCGAAAAATCAACGCATATTTCAGCTTCATGTTGTTCGATAAGAGGAATTAATTGTTCTTTTAATAAAATACCTTTAGTTTTTGATGCTGCTTCTTTTGAAATATTTGAAATTGTTATTGTAGTCATGAGCGTTCCTCCTTTAATATATACACATGGTTATAATCTGCGGTGATGGTAAGGGTTATTAAAGTTCCAAGAATATCATAACGCAGAGAAGTTGTAGTTTCTTCGGTAGAACAATTGTAGTATATATCATTTGTAAAAATATTCAAATCTCCATTGTTTAATTTAATAAAATCTTTTAGATCAGATAAGCCAAGTCCTCGTGGAACACCATCGGATAACTGCTTGGTGGAATTGCCTCGTTTTAAAGCCCACAGCAGAGCCTGGTTGGAAGAAAATGTTGAATTTGTTCTTTTTATTGTTCGCGGTATACCGAGCCCGGTATCGCAAACAGAGAAAACAAGCTTTTTTTTAGTTGGCATCCAATGGCCGCATGCAAAAACACCAAACTGAGAATTGGAATGTTCTACTGCATTAGTAAATATTTCATATATATTCTTGAATAATGAATCACGACATTTTTCGCTTAAAGTAATAGGGGCAAGATCAAGAATATTTCCAATATAATCCACTAGACTATCATCGTCTAAGTTTACTTGTGTGAATGGAATAGAGTTTTTGTTTGCGTGTTTTATTGTTGATGAAGTAAAGTGGTCATATAAGCCTGAATTAAGGAAATAACGTTGAAGATTACCAGCTGTAGTTTTAAACTTAACATTTTTTTCCCATTTTTGAGCTAATGATCTTAGTGCGCCAAAATAGGCAGTAAATGCAGCATCTGAAAATGTGCAGGGAGTGAAGTCTAATACAATAGAAGGTTCTTCACAAGAATAAATATCATATTGCAATTTCCCTAAAAATTGATAGGCATCTTTGTTAATGTTTAATGCAGGTGGCATAGTAATTATTTTATCCATAATAATATCCTCATATGCAAAAAATCATTTCAACCTTAATTCTATAAGTTCTTTCTGATACCCCAAAATCCGTGCAAGCTGATCTGTGGTATATTCCTGATATTCAGAAAGAGCATCGTCTCCGACAAGAAAATCCATTGCAAACTTATTTGCTTCCAATTCGTATCGGTGAGTATTGAAATGCGTACGTGTATCCATAAAAATAGCATTGGCTTTTTTATGCAGAAACATATGTCCAAGCTCATGAGCACAAACAAAAGCCTGTTCGTGTGGTGGCAGATTCTCATCTATATAGATGATATTATTTCTTTGAAAATATTGGTAAAACCCACGTACTCCTGTCAACGGGGCAAAGACAAGGATAACATTAAGTCCTAGAATAAGTTCAAAGGGGTTACGTGTCTGGTGCTTGCGGACCAAAGCGTCAGCCTTTTTCTTTATATCCATAGGCTAATCCTTCTTATATTTTTTAGGGGTGTACTTTTCCTTGTTTTTCTTTTTAGCCATTTCCATACCGATTTGCATTGCAGAAAGAATAGAGTCAATAGCTTCTGGGCTTGCTGGATCACCATCAAACATCAGACCTTCCTGGGAAAGAAGCTGTTCGCGAGTATTGTTTAATATTTTTTCAATATCTCTTTCGTCCCGGGCGGTAAGCGTTGGGGCTTTTTCTTTTATGGTTTCATCTGTATTTGATAGTAGGTAGTCAAGAGAGACCTCAAGTAAGTCAGCAATTTGTTGCAGCTTTTCAACACTAGGTTTATTTTTATTAAATTTGTTAATAGAGCTTCTGGCAAAACCTAATTCCTTTTCAAGTTTATTAACGGAGTAACCTTTACTTTTTGCGATGTCTCGTATCTGTTCATATAATCCCATTAGTATACCTCAAAATTTTGCGCAATTAATCCTTGACATACGCAAAATCTTGTGTATAATAAAATTATAAGTTGCGCAAGATTTTGCGAAAGACTAATATTCTTAATAGTTGTTGGCACTTCTGATTGTAGAATATTTTACGCATAAAGTCAATATTATAATCTCAAAATTTTGCGCAATTTATCTTATAGCGAGGAGGTGAAGTAGGTGTTATACGACAATGTCAAAAAGATTTGTGAAGAAAAGGGAATAACGATTATGCAATTAGAGCAGGAATTGGAATTTCCACGAAGCTATATTTGCAAATGGAATAACAATGAGCCCGGTATCCGCAAAGTTCAGAAAGTAGCGGACTACTTGGGAGTGCCCATTGAGAAGCTGTTGAAGTAGGAGGTGAGAGAGGTGAAATCATTCAAGCTAAAAACTCTTGAATTGGATTTAGAAAAAAAGGCCCTGACGATCAATGGAAAATCCGTTTCCACAACTGGACTGACGGATTTCTCTTTATCAATAGGGCCGGACGGAACCTGGATTTTATCTGGAAAGAAAGATTTGCTTATGGAGTTTTTCGAAGAGTCTCCTGTGCCAGATTTATGATTCCCGGAAGCACGGATGTCATTGCTGTGGTTGCTATTGTAGCCATTTGCTCTATGCTGGCGCTTCCTGCAACGCCGATAAAACTTTGAAGTATTTTGAATACTTTAGGTATTCTCATATTGGCGAGAAGTGCGTGAGCCTCCGGCATGATGTCTATAAAAGAGAAGCCACCATCTGGATGAAGCTTTCCGTGATAGAAAAAGCCAGACAGATAGAGTTGCTGACAGTGGTAGGCAAGTTCCTCAGATGTGTATTCAGTAAGCCGTGAGTCTTCTTGGAGATCTTCCATAGATTCGAAGTGATAAGTGGTATTTGCGTCCTGAACAGTTTCTTCGAAAACTTCAAGTAAATCACGGATACATTTAGGGTTCAGTTTCATGCATAACTCCTTTCGAAAAGATGTTTGGTATTGGCAAATACAAGTATATGGTGAAAGAAGTGGAAAAGCAATAGAGGGAAGGAGTGAGAAAGTGAAAAAAACTTAATCCGTATCGAGAACCACGGAAGATCTGCCATTGGAGCCAGATTAATAGCAACAAGTACATGCTCCAAGGCATACAGATGAAGAGAGAGGGGTGGTGATATTGAAAGAGATTACTTTTACCAATCATGTAAGGATTGGAGAACAGAGATTGCTTCTGGATGAACTTCCGGAGGAACAGAGACGAGATATTGTTAACAGCATCTGCTACAGATCGCTTTTGACAATTCCTAATACAGAAGTGATCCAGACCGCCTGAGAGCGGCCTTGGTGGACAAGCTTGGAAAGGAGAGAGAAGCAATGGCAAAGATCAAAAACTACAATGGTAGGACAGGCATGGAGCTGTCTTATGTGGCAGTGCAGGCAACCAGGCCAAAGAAGGAGTCAGTGGACTGGGTAAGGATTACTGAAATAGTTGTTGCAGGTGGTATCTGGGCGGTGGCCCTGATGATGTTTGGGGCTGCGCTTGCGGTCCAGGTGCTGTGATGGCTGTGCGGAATGACCAGTGCGGTACCTGCATCAGGAAGAACCGGTGTATGGAGAGAAGCCGCTTACAGGCATGCAGAGGCTACATAAAAAAGGACCCAGGCAGCGGCAACTGCGGAAGGTCCGGTAACAAAAAAATTGTACACCCTCATTATACGGAGGGAGAAGGAGAAATGCAAGATGGCAATGAAAATTAACAAGCTTGAGATCGAGAACGTCAAGCGTGTAAAGGCAGTAAAGATCGAACCGACAGCAAATGGGCTTACGATCATTGGTGGAAACAACAACCAGGGCAAGACCTCTGTCCTGGATGCGATCGCCTGGGCTTTAGGCGGGGACAAATACCGTCCGTCCCAGGCTCAGAGGGAAGGCTCCGTGATCCCGCCAAACCTTCATATAGTCATGAGCAATGGTCTGGTAGTGGAACGCAAGGGTAAGAACAGCGCGTTAAAGGTAACAGATCCACAGGGACAGAAGGCCGGGCAGCAGCTTTTGAATGAGTTTGTGGAACAGCTAGCACTGGACCTTCCGAAATTTATGGAGGCTTCTGACAAGGAAAAGGCAGGTATCCTGTTAAACATCATCGGTGTGGGAGACCAGCTGGCCCAGTTGGAAAAGGAAGAAAAGGAACTTTACAGTGAGCGTACCTATGTGGGACGTACGGCAGACCAGAAAGAGAAGTATGCAAAAGAGCAGCTTTATTATCCGGATGTCCCGACAGTCCCAGTCTCAGCAGCGGAACTGATCCGCAAACAGCAGGAGATCCTGGCACAGAACGGGGAAAACCAGAGAAAGCGTGAAAGACGCCACCAGCTGGAGCAGGAGATGCAGCGTGTCACGGATCAGATCCAGGAGCTTTTAAGGAAGCAGGCAGAACTGGAAGCGGATCTTAAGATCGCCCGGTCGACCAGTGAGAACCTGCAGGATGAGTCTACCGCAGAACTGGAACGAAACATTGCAGAAGTGGAAGAGACCAACCGGAAAGTACGGGCCAACCTGGACAAAGACAAGGCAGAAGAAGATGCCAGGGGATACCGGGAACAGTACAATGCACTGACCGGAAAGATCCAGGAGGTACGGGATAAAAAGCTGGAACTGTTAAAGAAAGCAGATCTGCCGCTTCCAGGACTGACGGTTGAAGACGGGGAACTGGTCTACAATGGTCAGAAATGGGACAACATGTCCGGATCCGAACAGCTTAAGGTATCCACTGCGATCGTACGCCGGTTAAATCCGAACTGTGGCTTTGTGCTCATGGACAAGCTGGAACAGATGGACCTGCATACCCTTCAGGAGTTTGGAAAGTGGCTGGAGGCAGAAGGTCTCCAGGCGATCGCTACCAGGGTATCTACGGGGGACGAGTGCAGCATTATCATCGAAGACGGGTATGTGATAGGACAGCCGCATACCGAAGAAAAGAAAGAATGGAAAGCAGGTGTTTTTTAAATGGAGATCATCAGAGGAAAACAGCCGGGAGCAAAGAAGACCGTGATCTACGGTCCGGAAGGGATCGGGAAGTCCACGCTGGCTTCCTGCTTCCCGGATCCGCTGTTCATTGATACAGAAGGTTCCACCAGGGATATGGATATCGCGCGTACCAAAGAGCCAAGCAGCTGGATGATGCTCATGGAGCAGGTCATGTATGTAAAGAACCATCCGGATATCTGCAAGACCCTGGTCATTGATACGGCGGACTGGGCTGAGATGCTCTGCATTTCCCAGATATGTGATAAGAACCACAAGAGCAGCATTGAGGAGTTTGGATATGGAAAAGGGTATACCTATGTCCAGGAGGAGTTCGGACGCCTTTTAAACCTGCTTACGGAAGTGGTCAAGGCAGGCGTGAACGTGGTCCTTACAGCCCATGCAAAGATGCGAAAGTTTGAACAGCCGGATGAGCTGGGAGCCTATGACCGCTGGGAGATGAAGCTGAGTAAAGGCGTAGCGCCCATGGTAAAAGAGTGGGCGGATATGGTACTGTTTGCGAATTATAAGACCATGGTGGTGAACGTGGACGGCCAGGGAGTCCAGAAGGGAAAGAATAAAGCCCAGGGCGGAAAACGTGTCATGTATACCACCCACCACAGCTGCTGGGACGCAAAGAACCGCTACAGCCTTCCGGATGAAGTGCCTTTTACATATGAGAGCATCCGGCAGATCCTGGAACCGGGAGCAGCCCGGGCAGAGGAGAGGCAGGAGGTAAAACAGCCAGGCCCTATACAGGAGACACAGCCAGCACCACCTGTCAGACCGGTAGAAACGGTAAAACATCCGGAGACAGCCAGTAGTAACAAGGGCAATGAAAAACCTGCAGAAGAAAAGAAAGGCATTGCGCCTGTGGAGGGCAGCAAAGGGGATGTAAAGCCGGATGGAAGATCGGCACTGGATCCACGTCTCCCAAAGAGACTGCGGGACCTGATGAGCGCCAATGATGTGTGCGAATGGGATATACAGAACGTATGTGAAGCCAAGGGATATGTACCGGTGGATACGCCCCTTTACATGTATGAAGAGGTCAATCCGGGCTTTGTGGACGGCGTTCTGGTAGGTGCCTGGGACCAGGTGTATACGGCGATCAGGGAAATGAAAGAAAAGGATTCTTTAGTATTTAATTAATGAGGAGGATGAAAGAAATGGCAGATTTAGGAAAAGAGATCGGCTGGGATGATGCGATCGAGAATGAAGGGACTGAGCCCCTTCCGGAAGGGACTTATGAATTTACAGTGGCATCCATGGAACGCGCCCATTTCGGAGGAAGCGAGAAGATGGCACCCTGTAACGTGGCGAACCTGGACCTTCTGATCAAGGATAAAGACGGCAAGGAACACCATGTATTTGACAGCCTGTACCTGAACTCAAAGGCAGAGTGGAGACTGAGCCAGTTCTTCTTATGCATCGGACAGAAGAAGAAAGGGGAAGCACTGCGGCCTAACTGGAATGAAGTGCCATGCTCTACCGGCAAGGTGGAAGTCATGATCAATGAATATGTGGACAAGAACGGCAATAAGCGCAGGAATAACCGTGTCAGCCGTTATCTGGAATATGAACCAAAGCAGTTTAAGGCGGGTGTGTTCTAAATGGAATTGAGACCGTATCAGGCAGAAGCGAAAGCAGCCGTATTTGAGCAGTGGGATAAGGGTGCATTTAAGACCCTTTTGGTACTGCCGACCGGCTGCGGAAAGACCATCGTGTTTGCAAAAGTCGCAGAAGACTGTGTGCGTCAAGGATACAGGGTACTGATCCTGGCGCACCGGGGCGAACTCCTGGAACAGGCTGCGGATAAGATCAAGAAGAGCACGAACCTGGGATGTGCGACAGAAAAAGCAGAGCAGACCTGTATTGGAAGCTGGTTCCGGATTGTGGTTGGATCCGTGCAGAGCATGATGCGAGAAAAGCGTCTCAGTCAGTTCTCTGATGATTATTTTAATACTGAGTTACCCAAATGTCAACAGAAAATTAGCACTCATTTTAAATGAGTGCTAGCAAAAGTACATCACCTGCTGTTCACATTACCATTTTTACATAAAAAGATCCACCGTACCTTATTGTACAGTGGATCAAGCAAAAAAGTATTAACTGTGGATCCGTGAGTCACCTGATATGACCTTTCTGTAAATTTTTCACGGCAGAAAATCCCTGATTTTCTTACTTCTGGACGGATTGCGAAGCTTTCTAAGCGCTGCTGTCTCAATCTGCCTGATACGCTCTCTGGTAACTTTGAAGCGCTTTCCTACTTCTTCCAGTGTCAGGGGATGGCCGCTTTCAAGACCAAATCTCAAGATGATCACTTCCCTTTCCCTTGGATTCAACCCCTGGAGCATCTGTTCGATCTCTTCTCTTAAAAAAACGCTTTCTGCTTTTTCCTCTGTGGAAGCATTGGAATCATCTGCCACAAAATCGCCTAAATTTGAGCCGTCTTCATCTCCTACCGGTGTCTCTAAGGATACCGTATCACCGGAAGACTGCATCAGCTCTGTAACCCGCTTTTCAGACATTCCCACTTCTTTGCCGATTTCTTCATTGGAAGGCTCTCTTCCAAGCTTTACAGCTAAAGCTCTCTGGGCTTTTCTGATGCGGTTTACCGCTTCTACCATATGGACCGGCAGGCGGATGGTACGGGACTGGTCTGCCAAAGCTCTTGTAACAGACTGTTTTACCCACCATGTGGCATAGGTACTGAGACGGTATCCCTTTGTATAATCAAACTTCTCTACAGCCTTCATAAGACCGATATTTCCCTCCTGGACCAGATCCAGAAAACTCATACCACGACCGGTATAGCGCTTTGCAATGCTGACTACCAGACGAAGGTTTGCTTCTACTAACTTCTTTCCTGCTTCTGCATCTCCCTCGGATTTACGCTTTGCCAGGTCCTGTTCCTGCTCCTGAGTCAGCAGCGGAATGGAACCGATCTCCTTTAAATATTCACGGATGGGATCCGTACTTGCAACGCCTTCTAACAGCTGTTCCGAGGTAGCAGTTGTCTCTTCTTCCTCTTCTGCAGAAGAAGGGGTAAAATCATCGTTATCCCCGTCATCTAAGGAATCGTTGTGGCTCCATCTGTATTTATCTCCAATGATACTGGAAACAGACTCATCATTATCATCTGCATCATCTAAAAGAAGGCTGTCATCGGTTGCCCCCTCTTCCTCCTCTGTCAGTATCTGGATCCCTTTCTTCTCCAGCTTGGCATAAACAGCTTCCATTTCCTCCGGTGTTACCTGTTCCTTTGCAAAAGCATCCAGAACCTGTGTCATCTGGAGTTTGTTTTCACTGGCTGCTGCCAGCGCTGTCAGTTCAGCCAGTTTCTGCGAAAAATTGTTTTTATCCATGCCATTTCCTCCATTGCTGCTTATGTTCTCTCAGGGTCTTTCTGTGCCTGAAAAGGCAGGTACACGAAAGACTCCAAGAGGACATTTGTACGCTTTCAGAATTTTTATCCTTTTACAGACAATCTTCTTCCTGCTCTTATCCTTCAGTTGCCTCTGTACATGGAATCTCATGGGACTGTAAAAACTGTTTAACTGCCTTATCCCACTCAAGATCCAGAGTTTTGTCCATGGTGAAAAAGTTTAATGATGTTCCGGTGATACAGTACATTTTCCCGTCATCGTAACGTATGTTCAGATACAGTCCCTGGATCTGGCTTCCTTCGATCCCGGCACCTGTTCTGGCTGCAAACTTCTCTGTGCCTGCCTTTGGCAGCTGCAGCACGATACGAAAACTTCCGGGAAGCTTTTTTCCCTTGATCAGTGAAAAACAAAAAGGCCTTAAGGTCTTCCAGGATGAAAACTCTTCTATATGGTTTTCTTCCCGTTCCTCCTCTGTGTAATAGCCCTGTTTTACATGTCCGTCAATGGAAAAACTGTTGTAGGTGGTAATGTTTACTTCCTTTACCAGAAATGCATCAAAATCCTCCCGTACAAACAGCTTGGTAGTAAAGGACTTTACATCTTCGGCCTTTAATGCGATCATCTGTATTCTCCCGTCTGAAAATTTCCAAATTCTTTATCAATTATACAATTTTTCAGGCAAAACGTCAATCAGGTTTATACAAAAAGCATAACGCCATGTCATGGCTGAACTGTAACAACGCCAAAAGAGAGCAAAACCACAAAAGTCCTGCTCTCTTATTATCTTACTTATCTTAATTTTTAATCAGAAACCATAGGCACATCTTCCCCAACTGCCTTACGTCCCATATTGTGGACCAGTCTGTAATAAGTTGGAAGAAGGATCAGTGTCAGGATCGTTGCTGCGATCAGACCACCTACATCTACCAGTGCAAGGCCCTGCATCATGGCACCGGATTTACCGTAAGCAACTGCGTTAGGAAGCATGGAGATCACGGTTGTTCCTGTTGTCATCAAAATAGGTCTCATACGGATAGCACCAGCTTCTACCAGCGCCTTATCCAGAGGCATTTCTGCAAGGAACTGGTTTACCGTATCTACATACAAAATACCATTGTTTACTACCGTACCAACTAACATCAGGAAACCTAACATAGATACCATACTGATGGGACTGTCTGCCAGGAACAGAAGTCCAAAGGATCCTATCAGTGAGAATGGAATGGTCGTCATGATCATCAGTGAGAACTTAGGTGACTCAAACTGGATAGCCATTACAACAAATACCAGGAAAACGCCGGTTATAAGAGCGCCTCCTAAAGCACCGATCTCGCTTCCCATGCTCTCATCCATGGCATTTGGCGCCATTTCTACCTCATTTGGCATATTCCAGTTACGCACAAATTCCTTCACATCTTTTTCAGCTGTTTTCTTATACTCAGACTGTGGCTCCATCGTAATAGATACCTGGTACTGCTTATTCTTACGCTGGATCTGCTGCGGACTGTCTTCGTAGTGGATCGTCGCCAGATCTTCCAGAGGAAGGGTTGTTCCTGTAGCTGTGGTGATCATCATTCCCTGCAGTTTGTCAATGCTGTCATATTTATCTGCATCAAATTCTACTCTTACATCTGTATCTTCACCGTTTACACGGACTGTGGTTGCCTTGATACCACTTAAATTGCTGTAGATCAGAGATCCGATGGACGCAGGTGTAAGACCTTCTGCCTGTGCTAAAACAGGATCTACATTTACCTTGATAACAGGTGCCGCATTTTCAATAGAAGAATGTACCTGCATTACATCTTCTCTCTTACGCAGTTCTTCTACCAGTTCATCAGAAGCTTTCTTTAAAGCATCGTAATCGGTACTCTGTAAGTCAACTTCGATCTGATTGGTACTGCTCATGGAGGAAGAAGTGGTACTTCCCTGTTCCATTGTTACAGAAATATCTTTGTAATTTTCTGTTTCACGGGTCCATTTGTCGATGACTTCATCTGTGGACATTTTACGGTCATCCTTTAAGTAAGCACTTAAGGTAACGCTGCTGCCGCCCATGGTACTTAAACCACTGGAACCGTATGTCAGCAGATAATGATCGACTTCTTCGTCATTTGCCACCATATTTTCAATCTGGGACACTGTGTCATTAACAGCAGCAACAGAAAGACCCGGGTTTGTTTTAACAGTTACATCTACAATACCTTCATCTGTAGAAACCATCAGCTTTACATCCAGTCTGGAAGCTAAGAAGAAGGAAAATACAAGCAGTAAAATACTGGCACTGATAACTGTCTTTGTCTTCGGGATAATACCAGGCATGATATTACGGTAAATTTCCTGGCATTTACGTATAAAACCGGCAACAGGTGCATTTTCCTTTTCTACCGGATGCCACTGATAATAACACAGCGGTACGATGGTGACCGCAGAGAATAAGGACGCGATCAAACTGAATACGATCGTGAAACCTAACTGCTTAAACATTTGACCGGACAGACCGGAAAGCATTGCCAGCGGGATAAATACAACGCAGGTAGTGGCTGTACCACCTACAATGGAAGTGATCATAATACGGCTTCCTTCAATAGCCGCATCAAAAAAGTTTCTATGTTCTTTTGCACGGAAACAGCCATCCAATACGTTGATGGAGTTATCTACCATCATACCTACACCAAGTACCAGGGATGTCAGTGAGATTACGTTTAAGGAAAATCCCATAAGCGACATGGCAATCAGGGTCAGCATGATTGAAATAGGGATAGAAGTACCTACAATAACAGAGGCACGTATATCTCCGTAGAACAGCCACAGAATGATCATAGACAAAATGACCGCCATGATCATAGTCTGGAATACGTTGGTAATTGATTCGGTGATCATATCACTGGAATCATTGACCACGGTAAATGTAAGTCCCGGATAAGTCTTTTCCAGTACACTTACCTGCTTTAAAACATCTTTTGATACATCAATAGCAGTAGAACTCTGCTGTTTTTTAATGGATACAGATACAATGTCCTGACCATTATAACGGCCAATAGAATCTGCATCTTCCAAAGCATTGGAAACAGTTGCCACATCAGAAAGATGGATCACATCTCCATTTGCCAGCGGGATCGCTACATTTTTCAGTGCTTCTGTGTTGTCAAAATCATTTCCGACGCTGACAGACAGATTCTGCTTTCCTACGTTTACATCACCTGCAGGAATGGTAAAGTCTGCAGCACCTACAAACTGTGCAATACGTGACATGCTAAGGCCATACTGCGCTACTTTTTCAGGATCCAGCTTGATGCTGATATATTCTTTCTGGCCACCTGCCAGAGAAACTTCACCAACAGAACCTAATTTTTCCAGTTCCGGCTTGATATTGTTTTCTACATATGTATAAAGGTTTCCGTCTACCTGACCACCTACAGCCAGTGTGATAACAGGCTGGGAGTTCATATCCATTTCCATGATATTTGGCTCATTTGCGTCATCAGGCAGGTCACTCTTAATACCGTCGATCGCTTTCTTTAAGTTGATGTATGCAGTATCAATGTTGGTACCGTAATTATATTCAACTAAAACGATGGCTACGTTATCCTGTGAGAAGGAATAAACGTTTTTAACATCATCCAATGACGAAACCGCATCTTCTTGTTTGGTTGCGATCAGGTCCTTGATATCATCAGGGCTTGCTCCTGCGTAAACAGTGCTGACAACCAGCATAGGGAATTCCATCTCAGGAGTCAGCTCTACCTTGGTCCCTAACAGGGACTGGATACCAAAATATGCAATGGTCAGCAAACACATGATAATGGTCACAGGCTTGCGTACCGCAAATTTTGTCAGATTTAACATCTTTTATTCACCTGCTTTCTGTGTTTCTTCTCCAGCATTTTCTGCAGCGCTTTCTCCCTGGGCTGCATTTTCATTCTGTCCATTGTCACTGTCTATAAGAACTTCCTGTCCATCTACCAGCTCATTGCTCCAGGTTGTGATGACCTGGTCGCCTGCAGTCAGTCCGGACTTAACCTCCATGGTCTGTGCATCATAAATACCGGCTTCTATCATAACCTTCTTTGCAGCGCCATTGTCATAGCAGTATACAAATGCCTTTCCATTATCATAGTTTACAGCATCTACAGGAACGGTCAGTACATCTTTTACCTGATCCATAACCACAGTCAGTTTTACTTTGGTTCCGCTTGTAAGGCTTTCTGCATTGTTTACAAATGCCTTTGCGTCATACAGGCCGGTTGCGGAGTTTACCATACTGCCGATTTCTGTTACATTACCTTCGTAATCAGTACCGTTCTTTTCAACCTGGACCGGATCATTTACCTTCATATTGCGAAGGATCTTTTCTGTAACACCAAATTTAACCTGAAGCTGGTCACCACCGGAGATTACGCAGATCTTGGTGTCTGTTCCAATATGATCATGTGGTTCTACATTTCTGGACTCGATCACACCACTGATCGGTGCTGTTACTGTAGTGTATTCTACCTGCAGGTCATACTGGTTCTTTGCAGACTCGTATGCCAGCTGGGCGCTGGTTGCAGAAGACTGTGCCTGATCAAACTGCTGCTGTGAAATATAGCCAGATGCATACAGAGGCTGGATACGTGCCAGTTCTCTTGCTGCATTGTCTGCTGCTACAGAAGCGGACTGCATCTGAAGCTGTAAAGCAGTCAGTGCGTCAGAGTCGATCTTACAAAGCACCTGACCAGCTTCTACCTGATCACCAGCCTGGAAGTTTACCTCCAGAAGTTCTCCGCCGATCTTTGGCTGTACAACTGCCTTGGAGATTGGTTCAATCGTACCGGTCAGATCGGTATACAGAGTGATATCTCCTGTTTTTGGATTTTCAACAGCTACGGTTGGACGGGTTTCATATTCTTCTTCTTTTTTGTTGCCACCGGCAATACGGACAACAATACCCGCTGCTACCAAAAGAACTACCGCTCCCGCGATGAGTCTTTTTACATTTTTTTTCATTTTCCTGTGCCTTCCTTTCTTTTTCTCAAACTTTCGGATCACTCTCTGATCCCTTTGTCTAATATTGTCAGCTGGTGCCATGCAGCCTCCTTTAACTCTGCCAAAGGAGCATAGTGCTCTACATAGCGCATGGAAAGCTGGACCATAGCCAGCAGTCCCATATCAACAGCATATGCCAGTTTTTCCGGTGTCAGTCCCGGATATCTGCTCTGGTCCATATGACCATAACATTCTTCTATGACCTGACGCCACTTGGGACTTGCCTTAAACTGTAAAGCCCCCATCTTGCTTTTCCTTGTGAAATCCTCTTCTTCCATGACCCGTTTATAGACTTTCCATACTTCTCTGGAAATGTCATTTTCCAGTGCCTGACTCATCCAAAGCTTCATGCTTTCATAATAGCTTCCGTCTGACACTCTAAACGCTTCTGTCAGTTTGCGTAATATCACATCTACCCAGGACTCTGCAATACAACCTAACAGATCTTCTTTATCTTCAAAATACAGATAAAAGCTGGCTCTGGATATACCCGCTTTCTGGATCAGATTGCTGATGCGGATCTCTGAATAAGGGATATTCATAAACTCCCTGCACATGGCTGTGAGGATCGTCTGCTTCTTACTTTCCGTAAGATTTATGAACTTTTGTGTTGGCATCCTGCTTCATCTCCTGTTCTTCCCCAGGCTGCTGTCCCAAATGCACACTTTCATGTGCCAAAGGAGACCGGGGAAATTTTGCCTTCTCTCAGTCACAATTAATCATTATATGGATTTTTGTTTAAAGAGCAATAGACAAAACAAAACCGAATGCACAGTTTTTGTACATTCGGCTATTAAGTGTACTAATTTGTTAATTTATTATCATTTATTTTGATACATTTTATCAATTCCGGAAGCGGTTTGCGCTTCGCTCTAAAGCCCGTTCCAATCCACCGCCAAAAAGATAATTGGCCCGCATCAGGATATCTGACAGTGACTTTTTATCTGCATTTTCCCTGCTTAACCATTCATGCATAATTTCTCCAACTGCATGCTGGCACATAGCACAGATCATCTCTCTGTCTTCCGGCTCTGAATCAATACCTTCTCCCACTCGGTCAATCACATAACGGAAAAAACGGCTGGAACCGTCATCTAATATCTTGTGTACTTCCTCACTTTTTGCGGAACGGAGAATATTTTCAAATATGGTCCTGTGGTTTTCCAGGAATTCTACTGCCTTTTCACAAATATGATCCTGGTCTTTTTCATTTTCCTGCTGAAGAAATTTGAATATTTCTTCCAGGGAATAATCTATATATGCCTTAAAAACCTGATAAATGTCCTGGTAATGATAATAGAAGGTATTACGTGAAATGCCGCACTGGTCTGTAATGTCTTTTACCGTTATCTTCTCTAAGGGTTTCACAGACAACAGATTTTCAAATACCCTCATGATCACAAGTTTCGTAAATGCCGCCATGTCCTGCCGCTCCTTTTGTGTCCAAAGTGTGAACCTGAACTTTTATTATACGTTAGAGCGGCGGATATGGCAATAGACAAATTTTGGATTTTTGTCATATTGGTAACGCAAAACACCCCGCCTGACGGCGGGGTGCTGCTGCAGAATTGGTGTTACACATCCGCCAACAGGCGGAACTCTTTCCATATTTAATGCAGATTGGTGTATCCCATCAGACTGCGGTCTACCTGACCGGCTACTTCTCTTCCCTCTCTGATCGCCCATACAACCAGTGACTGGCCTCTGTGCATATCTCCGGCTACAAAGACTTTGTCTACATTGGTCTTGTAGCTTCCTGCTTCTGTGGCTACATTGGTTCTTGCATTGCGCTCTACTCCAAAAGCATCGGCCACATAATCCTGGCATCCTAAGAAACCGGCTGCGATCAGTACCAGATCTGCAGGCACTTCTTTTTCACTGCCTTCTACCGGCACCATCATGGTACGGCCTGTTTCCGGATTTTTCTGCGGTGTAAGACTGACTAAGATCACCTTGCAAAGCTTTCCTTCCCCGTCTTTTACAAACTCCTTTACAGTAGTCTGGTAAATACGTGGATCAGAGCCAAATACGCTGATGGCCTCCTCCTGACCGTAGTCCGTCTTTAGGATCCGTGGCCACTCCGGCCATGTATTATTCTCAGTTCTCTTTACAGGTGGCTTTGGCATCATCTCCAACTGGGTCACAGAAGCGCAGCCCTGACGGATGGAAGTTCCCACACAGTCATTTCCTGTATCACCGCCGCCGATGACAATTACATGTTTGTCTTTGGCAGAGATATAATTTCCATCCTCTAAATTGGAGTCTAAAAGGCTCTTTGTATTTGCCTTCAGATAATCCACTGCAAAATAGATACCAGCAGCATCTCTTCCAGGAACATCAATATTTCTTGGATTAGAAGCGCCGCATGCCAGGATAATGCTGTCAAAATCACGAAGGATCTTGGCTGCCTTATAATTTCTTCCCACATCTGCATTGGTAATAAAGATAACTCCTTCTTCCTTCATTACATTGACTTTACGGTCGATGACCCATTTCTCCAGCTTCATATTTGGGATGCCATACATTAACAGGCCACCTACACGGTCACTGCGCTCAAATACAGTTACGCTGTGTCCTCTTTTATTTAACTGGTCTGCTGCTGCCAGTCCGGAAGGTCCGGAACCGATCACGGCCACTTTCTTACCGGTACGCACTGTAGGTGGTTTTACCTTTGCATAGCCTTCTTCGTATGCCTTTTCAATAATAGCGTGCTCATTTTCCTTAATAGATACCGGATCGCCATTTAAACCGCAGGTACATGCAGCTTCACAGGGTGCAGGGCATACTCTGGAGGTAAACTCCGGAAAACAGTTGGTCTTTTTCAAGCGGTTAAATGCCTGCTGCCAGTTTCCTGTGTATACAAGGTCATTCCACTCCGGGATCAGGTTATTTAAAGGACAGCCGCTTACCATGCCGCACATCATCATGCCGGACTGGCAGAAGGGAACGCCGCAGTCCATGCAGCGTGCGCCCTGTAATTTCTGTTCCTCTTCACTTAACGGAATGTGGAATTCATTCCAGTTTTTAATGCGCTCCTTTGGTGGAAGCGCCTTTCCATTTTCACGTTCATACTCTAAGAATCCTGTAATCTTTCCCATTTTTCAGCGCCTCCTTAACCTCTGATGTTTGCATAAAATGCTTCGATCTGTGCCTGCTCACTGTTTAAGCCTTTTTCTTCCATCTGCACAATGGCATTCATCATGCGGCGGTAGTCGTGAGGCACGATCTTCTTAAACTTAGGCAGATACTCGCTGAAATGGTCTAAGATACGTTTGCCCTTTTCAGAGTTGGTGTATGCTACATGTTCCTGGATCAGGCCTTTCAGCTCTAATACATCATATTTATTGGAGACATCTTCAAAGGAAACCAGTTCCTTATTTAAACGCTTATAAAAACTACGGTCTTCATCTAATACATAGGCAATACCGCCGCTCATACCAGCTGCAAAGTTCTTTCCGGTAGGTCCAAGGACTACTACACAGCCACCGGTCATATATTCGCAGCCGTGATCGCCGGTTCCTTCTACTACTGCAGTAGCACCGGAGTTGCGGACACAGAAACGTTCACCGGCAATTCCGTTGATAAATGCCTTGCCGCTGGTAGCACCGTAAAGTGCAACGTTTCCTATTATAATGTTGTCCTCTGCCTTAAACTGAACACCCTGAGGAGGATATACGATCAGCTTGCCGCCGGATAAGCCTTTTCCAAAGTAGTCATTGGAGTCGCCGGTCAGTTCCAGAGTCAGGCCCTTAGGGATAAATGCGCCAAAGCTCTGGCCGCCGCTGCCGTTGCAGCTGATGGTAAAGGTATCTTCCGGCAGACCATCCGGGTACTTTCTGGTGATCTCAGAACCGAAAATGGTACCTAAAGTACGGTTTACATTGCTTACATCTAACTGGATGCTCTTCTTCTGTCCATTATTTAAAGCACTCTTTAACTTCTTTAATAAAATGCTTTCATCTACTGTCTCATCTAATTTAAAGTCATAGACCTCTTTTGCATTATAACCAGCCAGTTTTACGCCCTCATATGGGTTGTCCAGGATACGGCTTAAGTCTACTTCTTTTGCACGGCTGTATTCAATATCATCTTTTCTCTTTAACAGGTCTGTACGTCCTACCAGCTCATCTACTGTACGTACACCCAGTTTTGCCATATATTCACGCAGCTCTTCTGCAATGAACTTCATAAAGTTTACAACATACTCCGGTTTGCCCTTGAAACGCTTGCGAAGTTCCGGATTTTGGGTTGCAATACCCATTGGACATGTATCCAGGTTGCACACACGCATCATAACGCAGCCCATAGTTACAAGAGGAGCTGTTGCAAAACCAAATTCCTCTGCACCTAACATACAGGCAATGGCAACGTCACGGCCGGTCATTAACTTACCATCTGTTTCCAGTACCACTCTGTCACGCAGTCCGTTCATGATCAGGGACTGATGTGCCTCTGCAACACCAAGCTCCCATGGAAGACCTGCATTGTAGATAGAGTTTCTTGGAGCCGCACCTGTACCACCGTCATAGGAGGAGATCAGGATAACCTGTGCGCCTGCCTTTGCAACACCTGCTGCAACAGTACCAACACCAGCCTCAGAAACCAGTTTTACAGAGATCCTTGCTCTTGTATTCGAGTTCTTTAAGTCATAGATCAGCTGTGCCAGGTCCTCGATGGAATAAATATCGTGATGCGGTGGCGGGGAGATCAGGCTTACACCTGTAGTTGAATGTCTGGTCTTTGCGATCCATGGATATACTTTCTTTCCAGGAAGCTGTCCGCCTTCACCAGGCTTTGCGCCCTGTGCCATCTTGATCTGGATCTCCTGGGCGCTTACCAGATAGCGGCTGGTAACACCGAAACGACCGGAAGCTACCTGCTTGATAGCAGAACAGCGGTTATTGTCAGCAGGACCGGGAACCAGACGCTCCAGGCTCTCACCACCTTCACCGGTATTTGACTTACCGTGGATCCGGTTCATGGCAATAGCCAGTGTCTCATGGGCTTCCTGTGAAATGGAACCATAAGACATAGCGCCTGTCTTAAAGCGGCGAACAATGGAGTCTACACTTTCTACCTGCTCAATGGGGATACCGCCATCTTCCGGATAATTAAAGTCCATCAGATTTCTCAGATGATAGGTCTTTCCTTCATTATCCAGTGTATCTGTATACTGCTTGAAAATGCTGTAATCGCCTCTTCTGGTTGCTTCCTGAAGGAGATGGATAGTAAGAGGATTGTATAAATGCTCTTCCTGTCCTGAACGTGACTTATGGCTTCCTACACTGTCCAAAGTCAGGTCTACATCCAGTCCTAACGGGTCAAAAGCTGCAGAATGAAGCACATCCACATCATTTTCAATATCCTTTAATGTAACACCGCCAACACGGCTTACAGTATCCGTAAAATACTTATCCACTACTTCCTTTGAAATACCAATTGCTTCAAAGATCTGGGATCCCTGATAAGACTGGATGGTGGAAATACCCATCTTGGATGCGATCTTTACAATGCCGTGAAGCACTGCCAGATCGTAGTCTTTTACTGCTGCATAATAATCTTTGTTTAACATACCAGTCTCAATGAGATAATGGATGGACTCATGAGCCAGATACGGGTTGATAGCACAGGCGCCGTAACCTAACAAAGTTGCAAAATGATGAACCTCTCTTGGCTCGCCGCTCTCTAAGATCAACGCTACACTTGTACGCTTCTTGGTGCGTACCAGATACTGCTGAAGGGCAGAAACAGCCAGTAAGGATGGGATCGGCACATGGTTTTCATCAATATCACGGTCAGAAAGGATAATGATATTGGCACCGTCTTTATGTGCACGGTCTACTTCCAGGAACAGACGGTCAATGGCCTTTTCAAGGGAAGTGTTCTTATAATAAGTGATGGGGATCACTTCTACCTTAAAACCAGGTTTTTTCATGTTTTTGATCTTTAACAGATCGGTTTCTGTAAGGATCGGATTTTCTACACGGAGGATCTTGCAGTTTTCCGGTGTCTCCTCCAGGATATTGCCCTCTTCACCTACATATACAGTAGTGGAAGTAACGATCTCCTCACGGATGGCATCGATCGGCGGGTTGGTAACCTGTGCAAATAACTGCTTAAAGTAGTTAAATAATGGCTGATGCTTCTTGGAAAGCACTGCTAACGGAGAGTCAACACCCATAGCTGAAACAGCTTCTGCACCGTTTAATGCCATTGGAAGGATCATGGTGCGGTACTGCTCGTAAGTATAGCCATAAGTCTTCTGTAAGCGGAGACGCTCTTCTTTTGTAAGTGTAGGAGCTGCCTGGTTCGGTACTTTCAGATCATCTAATTCTACCAGGTTGGAGTCCAGCCATTCGCCATATGGATTTTTCTCTGCATAGCGCAGCTTTAATTCCTCATCGCTTACCATTTTTCCTTCTACTGTATCTACCAGAAGCATTTTTCCAGGACGAAGGCGGTCTTTTTTAATAACCTTTGTCTGGTCAATATCAATGGCACCAACCTCGGAAGAAAGGATCATATAGCCGTCATCTGTAATATAGTAACGGGATGGACGCAGGCCATTTCGGTCAAGGATTGCACCTACCACATCACCATCTGTAAACAGGATGGATGCAGGTCCGTCCCACGGCTCCATCATAGTTGCATAGTAGCGGTAGAAGTCCTTGATCTCGGAGTCCATGTATTTATCATGTTCCCATGGAGCAGGAATAGTTACCATAACAGCCAGCGGCAGGTCCATACCACTCATGACCATAAATTCCAGGGCATTGTCCAGCATGGCTGAGTCAGAACCTTCCTGATTAATAATAGGAAGGACTTTGTGCATATCGTACTTAAAATACTCAGACTCCATGTTCTCTTCACGGGCCAGCATCTTATCTACGTTGCCGCGGATGGTGTTGATCTCGCCGTTGTGAACGATAAAACGGTAAGGATGAGCTCTCATCCAGCTTGGATTGGTGTTGGTACTGAAACGGGAATGTACGATGGCAATGGCAGACTCATAATCCTTATCCTGAAGGTCCGCAAAGAACAGACGCAGCTCGCTTACCAGGAACATACCTTTGTATACAATGGTCCTGCTGCTTAAGGATACTACATAGGTATCTTCATTACTCTGTTCAAATACACGGCGGACTACATACAGCTTTCTGTCAAAGTCCAATCCTTTCTTTACGTTGGCAGGTTTTGCAACAAAGCCTTGGACAATGTAAGGCATAACGTCTACTGCTTTTTTGCCTAATACATCCGGTGTTGTAGGAACATCTCTCCATCCAAGGAAGGTAAGTCCCTCTTTCTTGACGATGATCTCAAACATCTTCATGGCCTGTTTTCTGGCAAGTTCATCCTGTGGGAAGAAGAACATACCAACGCCGTATTCTCTCTCACCGCCTAAGGTAATACCAGCCTGTGCTGCTGCTTTCTTAAAGAAACGGTGGGAGATCTGAAGCATGATACCGACACCGTCACCGGTCTTTCCCTCTGCGTCTTTACCTGCTCTGTGCTCTAAGTGTTCTACAATGTGGAGTGCCTGGTCAACTGTTTTATGTGTTTTGATGCCTTTGATATTGGCAACTGCACCGATACCGCAGTTATCATGCTCAAAACGAGGGTCATACAGTCCCGGCAGTTTCTGTTTGGGATCCATAGTGTTCTTCCTTTCTTTACGTGCCTCAGGAAATGGGATCTTCCTCTAAGCTTATGTCACAGGAAAGAACGATATGGGGGATGTTCTTTCACAGTTGGGGTAAGACGTATAAGCATCAGCACTTTTTTATTGAGCAGATAATACTACTATTTTTCTCATTTGTAAACAATTGATTTTCGTGATATTGTCAGATAATTAGATTATTTAATGTTGTTATTATTCTTACCTTTCTATTCTAATATAGTTCCATGCCCATGAAACTATGTTTGCATGCTGCAGGAACAAAAATTCCATGCCGGGGAAACTATTGTTTCCCGCCAAGGGAAACCTTCGGCAATATCAGTTCGAGCAAACGGGTTACGGATTCCTCCAGGCTCAACACGGAAGTGTCTAACGTCAGGTCAGGATGTTCGGGTGCTTCGAAAGGAGCGGAAACACCCGTGAAATCCTTGATCTCGCCCCGGCGTGCCTTCGCATACAACCCTTTGACATCGCGCCGCTCGCACTCTTCGATCGGAGTGCTGACATATATTTCGAGGAAATCGTCCTGCCCGATAATATTGGCAGCCATTTCGCGGATATCATTGTTAGGACTGATAAAAGCGGCAATGGTAATAATACCGCTATCTATAAAGAGCTTTGAGACTTCGGCTATGCGACGGATGTTTTCTACACGGTCGGCTTCCGAAAAGCCCAGATTATTATTAATACCACTACGGATATTATCACCATCGAGGATACGACACAGCAACCCGCGTTTGTGTAACTCACGCTCCAAAGCAATGGCAATGGTGCTTTTTCCGGAACCGCTCAATCCGGTGAACCATATCATCACGCTATGCT
>OLFS01001142.1_pt1 | contig 22197 bp, 19 predicted proteins | sample 1605491 | NCBI WGS metagenome assembly OLFS01 (sample SAMEA3888921, study PRJEB22519) | human gut metagenome | biome: human gut; feature: human-associated habitat; material: faeces | place: Denmark | collected 2011 | reverse complement strand
CCGCAAGCGCGCGCGATCCGCACCACTTTGCCGTGCTGCTGGGCTTTGGCGCGACCGCCATCTACCCCTATCTCGCCTACGAAACCCTGGCCAAACAGGTTGAAGAGGGCGTGCTCACCATGTCCCTGCGCCAGGCCATGGTCAACTACCGCAACGGCATCAACAAGGGGCTCTACAAGGTGATGTCCAAGATGGGCATCAGCACGGTCGCCAGCTACCGCTGCTCCCAACTGTTCGAAGCGGTGGGTCTTGCCAAAGCCGTGGTCGATACCTGCTTCCGCGGCGTATCGAGCCGTATTCAGGGTGCCGATTTTGCCGATATCCAGCAGGATCAGCACAATCTGGCCCGTCAGGCCTGGCTGGCCCGCAAGCCCCTCCCCCACGGCGGCCTGCTCAAGTTCGTGCACGGCGGCGAGTACCACACCTACAACCCGGATGTGGTGCAGACCCTGCAAGCGGCGGTGCGCTCCGGCAACTATGCCGATTACAAGGAGTACGCGCGTCTGGTGAACGAGCGCCCGGTTGCAACCCTGCGCGATTTGCTGGCCCTGAAGAAAGTCGACAATCCGGTCGCGCTGGATCAGGTTGAGCCAGCCGACAAGCTGTTCCCCCGCTTCGACTCCGCCGCCATGTCCATCGGCGCCCTCGGCCCTGAGGCCCACGAGGCACTGGCTGTTGCCATGAACCGCCTCGGTGGTCAGAGCAACTCCGGCGAAGGTGGCGAAGATCCCAAGCGCTTCGGTACCGAGAAGAACTCCCGCATCAAGCAGGTGGCTTCCGGCCGCTTCGGCGTCACCCCCCACTACCTGATGAACGCCGATGTAGTGCAGATCAAGGTGGCTCAAGGCGCCAAGCCCGGAGAAGGTGGCCAGCTGCCCGGTGACAAGGTGACAGCCCAGATCGCCCAGCTGCGTTATTCCGTGCCCGGCGTGACCCTGATTTCACCGCCGCCGCACCACGATATCTACTCCATCGAGGATCTGGCCCAGCTCATCTTCGACATCAAGCAGATCAACCCGAGCTGTCTGGTGTCGGTGAAACTGGTCTCCGAGCCTGGCGTCGGCACCATCGCCTGCGGCGTGGCCAAGGCCTATGCCGACTTCATCACCATCTCCGGTTATGACGGCGGCACTGGCGCGAGCCCCCTCACCTCGGTCAAATATGCCGGCTCCCCGTGGGAGTTGGGGCTGGCCGAAACCCAGCAGGCGCTGGTGGCCAACGGTCTGCGCCACAAGGTGCGGCTGCAGGTGGATGGTGGTCTCAAGACCGGTCTCGACATCATCAAGGCGGCCATCCTCGGCGCCGAGAGCTTCGGTTTTGGCACCGGCCCCATGGTGGCGCTCGGTTGCAAATACCTGCGGATCTGCCACCTGAACAACTGCGCCACCGGCGTTGCCACTCAGGATGAGAAGCTGCGTCGCGAGCACTTCACCGGCCTGCCGGAGATGGTGATGAACTACTTCAAGTTCATCGCCGAGGAGACCCGCGAGCTGATGGCCCAGCTCGGCGTCACCCAGCTGACCGACCTGATTGGCCGCACCGATCTGCTGGAAGCCCTGCCCGGCCTCACCGCCCGTCAGGCCAAGCTGGATCTCTCCGGCATTCTGGCCCGTCCGGTGGCACCGGCAGGCTCCAGCCTGTTCAGCCAACAACACAACCCCACCTTCGACAAGGGGCCACTCAACCTGAAAATGGTGGAAGATCTGCTGGAGGCGGTGGAAACCTCAAGCGGCGGCGAGTTCCGCTACGACATTCGCAACACCGACCGCTCGGTGGGTGCGCGCCTCTCCGGCGAGATCGTCAAACGGCACGGCAATCAGGGGATGGCAGCGGATCCGGTCAAGGTGCACTTCAACGGCACCGCGGGCCAGAGCTTCGGCGTCTGGAACGCGGGTGGCCTCGAGATGATCCTCACCGGTGACGCCAACGACTACGTGGGCAAGGGGATGACCGGCGGCAAGCTGGTGATCAAGCCCCACGTCGGCGTGGCGTTCAAATCTCATGAAGCGGCCATCATCGGCAACACCTGCCTCTACGGCGCCACCGGCGGCAAACTCTACGCCGCGGGCACTGCCGGCGAGCGTTTCGCGGTGCGCAACTCCGGCGCCCTGGCGGTAGTCGAGGGGATTGGCGACAACGGTTGTGAATACATGACCGGCGGTATCGTCACCGTACTGGGTCAGACCGGCGTCAACTTTGCGGCGGGCATGACTGGCGGCTTTGCCTACGTGCTCGACGAGTGCGGCAACTTTGCCAAGCGCACCAACCCCGAGCTGGTGGAACTGCTGGACGTGGCAGATCTCGCCATCCATCAGGAGCACCTGCGCGGCATCATCACGGCGCACCTCAATGAGACCGGCAGCTCGCGCGCCGAGGAGATCCTGGCCAACTTCGACTCCTATGTGCCCAAGTTCAGGCTGATCAAACCCAAGTCCAGCGACGTGAAATCGCTGCTGGGTCACACCAGCCGTTCCAGTGCAGAACTCAGAATCCAGGCGCAATAAGGAGGGAACCCTATGAGCCAGAACGTATTTCAGTTTATCGATGTCCAGCGGGTCGACCCGCCCAAGAAGCCGCTCAAGATCCGCAAAATCCAGTTTGTGGAGATCTACGAGTCCTTCAATCAGCCGCAGGTACAGATGCAGGCGGATCGCTGCCTCGAGTGCGGCAACCCCTACTGCGAGTGGAAGTGCCCGGTCCACAACTACATCCCCAACTGGCTGAAACTGGCCAAAGAGGGGCGCATTCTGGAGGCGGTGGAGCTCTCCCACCAGACAAACAGCCTGCCGGAAGTATGCGGTCGGGTCTGCCCGCAGGATCGCCTCTGCGAGGGCTCCTGCACCCTCAACGATCGCTTCGGCGCGGTGACCATCGGCAACATCGAAAAATACATCACCGACAAGGCGTTCGAGATGGGCTGGAAGCCCGATCTCTCGAACGTGGTCAAGACCGGCAAGCGGGTCGCCGTCATCGGCGCCGGCCCGGCGGGTCTTGCCTGTGCCGACGTGCTGGCACGCAATGGCGTCACCCCGGTGGTGTTTGACAAGTATCCGGAGATCGGTGGCCTGCTCACCTTCGGCATCCCCTCCTTCAAGCTGGAAAAAGAGGTGATGCAGCGTCGCCGCGAGATCTTCCAGGGGATGGGCGTGGAGTTTCGTCTCGAAACCGAGGTGGGCAAGGACATCACTTTCGCCGATCTGCTCGGCGAGTTCGATGCGGTCTTCCTCGGGGTCGGCACCTACAAGTACATGAAGGGCGGCTTTGCCAACGAAGAGGCGCCGGGCGTCTATGACGCCCTGCCCTACCTCATCGCCAACGCCAACCGCTTGCTGGGCTTTGAGAAGGCGCAAGCCGACTATATCGACTTCGCTGGCAAGCAGGTGGTGGTGCTGGGCGGTGGCGATACCGCCATGGACTGTGTACGGACCGCCATCCGTCAGGGGGCTGACAAGGTGATCTGCGCCTATCGCCGCGACGAGGAGAACATGCCGGGCTCCAAGCGGGAGGTGAAAAATGCCCGCGAGGAGGGGGTTGAGTTCATGTTCAACCTGCAACCGGTGGCAGTCGAACTGGATGCCAACGGTCGCACAGTCGGCATCAAAGTAGTGAGCACCGAGCTGGGTGAACCCGACGCCAATGGCCGCCGCAATCCGGTGATCATCGAGGGCTCCGAGCAGGTGCTGGCTGCCGATGCGGTGGTGATGGCGTTTGGCTTCCAGCCCAACCCCCAGCCCTGGATGGCGGAGTTCGGCATCGAGCTCGACAACCGGGATCGCATCAAGGCCCGCGAGCAGGCGGAGTATGCCTTCCAGACCAGCAACCCCAAGGTGTTCGCCGGTGGCGACGCGGTACGCGGATCCGATCTGGTGGTGACTGCCATCTACGAAGGGCGCAAGGCAGCCGAAGGGATCATGGACTATCTGGCGGTCTGATCCGACCGGCCAAGACCCTGATGCACTTTCACTATCAGCCCCGCCAATGCGGGGCTGATTTCTTTGACATGCCGCCAGTGAATAGCGATGGCTAACTCTTTGGCATCGGACAAACCCAAGAACTGCGCCATTCTGGCGCGGCATACTCATCGGGCCAATACTCGGTCTGCTGTTGAATTTTACCTTCCGCAACATGGTGAAATGTGATGGCGCGAGCATTTACGACCCCATCGCTGACCAGCACCTCACTGATCACCTCACTCCCTTGTGCCAGAAGACGGACAATCTCGAAGCGCCACAGGCCAGCTGCGGGGTAGCGACGATTGATCTCAATAAAATTCTCTCGCCCCACAATCCGTTCTCCCGATTGGGGCCAGTCACAGAAAAAATCATCTCCCAGCCAGCTTGCCGCCTTCGCAAAGTCATTGCTCTGCATCTCCTGCCAATAGGCCTCTACCACTGCTTTTGGCTCCATGGTGTTCAATTCCATACTCACTCTCCCTACACACGCACCACCAGCCACTCCCCCTTGCCAACCGGCACCAGCGAGGTGGCAAAGGCCGGGTCCTGCCCGACCTCGTTCATCCACTCCACCATCTCGCTGCGATGGGAGATGGCGTTATCAACCACCAGCAGGCCACGGGGTGCCAGCAGGCGGCGGATCTGCGGCCACCATGCCCGGTAGTGCTGACGATCCGAATCGAGGAAGATGAGCTGATAGCCAGCTTGCGGCAAGGTCGGTAACAGCTCGCCCGCATCCCCTGCCAGCAAGGTTACCCAGGGGGCCAGCCCGGCCCTCTGAAAGTTGTCATAGGCCAGCACGCGCTTATCCTCATCCAGCTCAATGGTGGTCACGTGCCCCTCCAACCGACGCACCGCTTCTGCCAGCCAGATTGTGGAGTAACCATTGGAGGTGCCAATCTCCAGCACCGCCTGCGCCCCACGGGTCTGCACCAGCACTGACAGCAACTCCCCCGTGTCGCGGGTGATATTGAGCAGCTTGCGGTGTCGAGCCTGCTGCATGCTGTCATTGCGCTCGCCAAGCTGCTCCAGCTGGCGTTTTAACTGTTCCAGTTCCATCAATATCCCTTTCGTCCTTGCCCAAAACCGTTAGCCCACACCTCCAAGCTTGGCATTTGGGAGTCAAATGATTGCTTTCAACCGCCATTCACACCACAAAGGATGAGAAAAGGACAACCATTTGAGGCAGAATTTGTGACGTCTATCTGTTACACTTCGCGCCCGCCATTTTCCGGCTCACTCTCTGACTTGATGTCAGGCGCAGCCGTCGGTGGTTACAACCTCCGTCTCGCTCATGCCGAGCTAACCAAGCCAAACACAGCCCAGCTGGAACACAGGAACCCATTATGAGATTTGAATCGTTCGATTTTGCCCCCGAGATTTTGCGTGCTGTCTCAGATTGCGGTTATCAGGAGATGACCCCTGTGCAGCAACAGGCGATCCCGGCCATTCGCCGTGGCCGCGATGTGCTGGCCAGCGCCCAGACCGGTACCGGCAAGACCGCCGCCTTCGCCCTGCCCATCTTGCAGCGTCTGGTAGACAATCCGGCTCCGGTCCAGCCTTCCAACGCCCGTGTGCTGATCCTGACCCCGACCCGCGAGCTGGCGGCTCAGGTGGCGAGCAACATCAATGACTTCGCCAAGTATCTCGATATCACTACCATCACCATCGTCGGCGGTGGCAAGCAGGACGTGCAGGCCAAGAAGCTCAAAGCGGGCGCTCACATCATTGTGGCCACCCCGGGCCGTCTGCTGGAGCACCTCACCGCCTGCAACCTCAGCCTCTCTGGCGTCGAGTGTCTGGTGATGGATGAAGCGGATCGCATCCTCGACATGGGCTTCAGTGCCGATGTGCAGAAGATCCTGCAAGCGGTCAACAAGACCCGTCAAAACCTGCTCTTCTCCGCCACCTTCTCCGATGCGGTGAAGAAGCTGGCCAACCTGATGCTGGACAGACCGCAGATTGTCAGCGTCAACAAGCAGAACTCCACCGCCGACACCGTCAGCCACACCGTCTATCCGGTCGAGCAGAAGCGCAAGCGCGAGCTGCTCTCAGAGCTGATTGGCAAGCAGAACTGGCAGCAGGTGCTGGTGTTCGCCAGTACCCGCGAGAGCTGTGATGTGCTGGTCGAGGAGCTGAACCTCGACGGCATCAAGTCCGCCGTTGTCCATGGCGAGAAGGCCCAGGGCAACCGTCGCCGCGCCCTGCGCGAATTCATGGAAGGCAAGGTACGGGTACTGGTGGCCACCGAAGTGGCCGCCCGTGGTCTGGACATTCCGGATCTGGAATACGTGGTCAACTATGATCTGCCGTTCCTGGCGGAAGATTACGTGCACCGCATCGGCCGTACCGGTCGTGCCGGCAAGCGCGGCATGGCCATCTCCTTCGTCAGCCGTGAAGAGGAGCGCACCCTGCTGGAGATCGAGGCCCTGATCGGCCAGAAGATCCGCCGCATCATGGTGCCTGGCTATGAGGTGAGCAGCCGTGACGAGCTGATCAAACAGCTGCAGGAGCGTCGCCGCTTCGGCAAGCGCCCGCAGCGTGAAGATAACGCCGTAGCCCAGGTGATGGCCGAAGCCAAGCTGCAGGGTCAGCGCCTCAAGCGTCTGGCCGCCGCCAAGAAGCCCCGTCAGCCGAAATAAGGCGGGCAGTTGCTCTATTGAACCGCAAAGGCGCCACTGGCGCCTTTGCCATCTCTGTCATCGGTGTTGGCCCCTGGTGGTCAACTCAAGGATTGCTTATGACCTCTCCGACCTACAATCAGGCCCTGCTCGAGATGGCCACCCAGAGCCTGGCCGAACTGGCCCGCACCGCCGAGCAAAAGGCGGGCAAGCGCACTCCGGCCCAAGAGAGCCACTTTCTCTGCACCTGGATGGCCGACTCCCTCAAGGAGAAGCGCTTCTCCCGTCTGGTGATGGAAGATTTGAAAGCTTGGGTGCAGCTTGGCCGTACCCTGGGCGCGGGCGCCGACCTCAAGGGATTGCTGGAGCGCATCGCCTTCCAGTACCAGTGCGCCATGACCAATCCGCAGCAATTGGGAGCCAAGCTGGCGGCCCTGCTGGAGGATCTGGCAGCGGCAGGCTGGCTGGTGCTGACCGAGAGCGAGGTGAACGCCAAGCTGCGCCTGCAATCTGGCGGCCAGGCGAGCCTGGTGGTAAGCCACAGCGAATATGAAGGCCATATCGAGGACGGTGAGCTTGTCAAACCCCTCACCCTCTATGTGCGCGGTGACGAGAAAGTGCTGGCCGAGGCGGCCTTCAAGCACGGCCTGCTGCTGAGCCAGGGCAACAAGAAGACCACCCTGGTCAAACACCACAAGGCCTACCGGCTGATGCCGGACAACGCCCAACCGGCGATGGCACTGCTGAGCGAGGCTCGCCAGAGCGCCTGATCCCGCCAGTGTGCAGCAATAAAAACGGCAGACCCTTGCGCAGGAGCTGCCGTTTTTTATTGTTCGATGTTTGGTTATGAGGTTGGGTAGTCGTTTAGCGGATCTTGATGCCAATCTGGCCCGCGTCACACCATTCGAACATCACCTCCTCGCTCTTGCCGCAGCAACTGCCACCACAGACCCGACTCTCGCGCTTGATGACCCGCCCCTTGCGCATCCAGACGCCGAGCATGGCCTCCACCGCATCTTCCGAGGTGTGGAAGTGGCGAGCCAGATCACGCCGGCTCACCTTCTGCTGCGCGGCGAGGTAATCCCCCAGCTCGCGCAGGATCATAAGGTCACCACCTTGCGGGCAACGATGTCACCGTGACGGCGACCTGCCCACCAGAGCAGTACCAGAGAAAGGCCGTAGCTGACGATCCAGAACAGGCTCTGCTCCGGATGAGCGGCAAAGGTCGCGACCTGATAGAAGAGGGTGGCGCACATAAAGGCCATATAGTTGCACCAAGCGGCGGTAAAGAGCGCCCACTGACGACCGGTTTCCCGCACCAGCGCGCCCATGGCAGCGGCGCAAGGCATGTAGAGCAGCACGAACAATAGGTAGGCAAAGGCACCGGCCGCCCCGTCGAAGTGGGTCTGCATATTGCCGTAGGTGGAAACATCGACCTCCTGCGCTTCGGCGGCAGCTTTCTGGTCGTCGAGGTTGCCAACATCAAGCCCCATGGGGTCGCTCGGGTTGATCTCCGCCAGATTGGCTGCCACGGCATCGATCGCCTCGTGGAAACTGGCCACCAGCGAGAACTCGCTCGCCTCCTCTTCATCTGCGCCACCACCGGCGTAGAGGCTGTTGAGGGTACCGACCACCGCCTCTTTGGCGAAGATACCGGTGACGATACCGACCGTGGCTTGCCAGTTGTCATCGCGCACACCTATGGGGTGCAGCACCGGGGTCACCGCCTGGCTTATCTTGCTCAGGACCGAGCTCTCCTGCTCCTGATGGCCAAAGCTGCCATCGGTACCCAGGGAGTTAAGCACGCTCAGCACGGCAACCACCAGTACGATGGTTTTACCTGCGCCAAAGACGAAGGATTTGAGCTTCTGCCAGGTCTTGATGGCAACGTTGACCGGCCGCGGCCACTCGTAATCCGGCATCTCCATCAGCATGGAGTCGCTCTTGCCCGGCAGCAGGGTGCTGCGCAGCAACAGGCCGGTGAGCACCGCCACCAGAATGCCAATGAGGTAGAGACCGAACACCAGGTTCTGACCTGACTCGGGGAAGAAGGCCACCGCAAACAGAGCGTAAACCGGCAGACGGGCACCGCACGACATAAAGGGGGCCATGGCGGAGGTCATCAGCCGCTCCCGCTCGGAGTTGAGGGTACGGGTCGCCATCACCGAGGGGACGGTACAACCAAAGCCCATCAGCATCGGCACGAACGCCTTGCCCGGCAGGCCGAGGCGGCGCATCAGGGCATCCACCACGAAGGCGGCACGGGCCAGATAGCCGGAGCTCTCCAGCACCGCGAGGAACAGATAGAGGCAGCCAATCACCGGAATAAAGGTGGCCACGGTCTGCAAACCAACACCAAAACCGTCTGCCAGAATGGCGCCCAGCCACTCGGGGGCATTGACCAGCCCAAGCAGGTGGTGCACCCCATCGACAAACAGGGCGCCGCCCATGATGTCGAAGAAGTCGATAAAGGCGCTGCCGACGTTGATGGCAAACAGGAACATCAGGTACATGACAAACAGGAAGAAGGGGATGCCAATCCAGCGGTTGAGCAGCACCCGATCCAGCCACTCGCTCTGGGCCTCGGTGAGCTTGCCCTTCTGCTGACGAGCCTGTTGTACCCACTGGTGGATATGGCCGTAGCGAATATCCGCCAGCTGCAGGTCGATATCCTGTCCCTGATGGGCGCGAGCTACTACATTGGCGGCGGCCGCCTGCTGACCGGGCAGCAGGGTCTCCTGCATCACCGCATCCTCTTCCAGCAGGCGCAGGGCGCGGCCACGGGTAGTGAGGTGATGCGGAGCGAGCAGGGTCTCCAGCTCCGCCAGATCGGTTTCAAGCTCTTGGCCGTAATCGAGCTGCAAAGCGGCTTGCGGCTGACCGATAAACTGCCGGATCTGCTGCTTGAAGGCGGCAACCTGCTTGCTGTTGTGGGCAGAGAGGGCCACTACAGGGCAACCGAGGGATTTGCCGAGCTTGCTCTCGTCGATGACGATGCGGCGCTTTTGCAGGATATCCAGCTTGTTGAGCACCACCACCATGGGCAGGCCCAGTTCGCGCAGTTGCAGCGTGAGGTAGAGGGAGCGCTCCAGATTGGCGGCGTCGATGACGTTGAGCAGCAGGTCGGGTTGTTGGCCCTGGGCAAAGCGGCTGGCGATCTGCTCGTCCAGACTGCCATCCTGACTGGCCAGGCTATAGATGCCGGGCAGATCCATCAGCTTGAAGTGATGCTCACCCGCGCTGAACTCACCCATCTTCTTGTCGACGGTGACACCACTCCAGTTGCCTACCTGCTGGCGAGCGCCGGTCAGGGCGTTGAACAGGGAGGTCTTGCCGCTATTGGGGTTACCTACCGTTACCAGGGAATAATTCATACCAGCTCTACCTCTATTTTCTTCTGAACCCGCCGCGTGCGTGTGGCAAACCGCTTTGCAGGTTCGACTTCTTGTCTCTGAACCGCTCCCGGTGACTTTCTTGACCGGAGCGGCAGCCGAGCAGCGGGTTATACCGGCTCGACTTCTATGTGCTGGGCCAGACTCTTTTGCATGGAGAGACAGATCCCCTGGCACTGGATCTGGAGCGGGTCCCCCAGGGGGGCGGAGCGCAGATAGATGACTTCAGTCTGGGGCAACAGGCCCATCACCATCAGTTTGCGGCGCAGCGGCCGGGCGAGCTGATTCATATTCTTGATGCGAGCACTCTGTCCCGGTGACAACTGCGTGAGTACCATGACTGACTCCTGAAGTTAAACAATAATAATTCGCTTTTACTTGGGGCATTATAAGCTGTGTCTTCAACTTTTATTTGAGTAAAATCAAACTCCGCTTAGCTAACCCATAAAGTATTGCCATGAGTCACGACAACAATAGCCGCCTCGTTTACAGCACAGATGGCGGCATGATCAAGGAGCAGAGCGCTCCCCAATCCGCCTCCCCCTTCCCCACCGACGGCACCGTGCGCATTCGCCGCGAGACCAAGGGGCGCAAGGGTGCCGGGGTGATCACCATTCATGGCGTACCCGCCGATCAGCAAAAATCCCTGGCCACCCTGCTCAAGAAAAAGTGCGGCACCGGAGGCGGTATCAAGGAGGGAGTGATCGAGATCCAGGGGGATAAACGGGACCTGATCAAAACCGAGCTGGAGAAAGCCGGTTTCAGCGTCAAGCTGGTGGGTGGCTGATCCCCTTGTCACTCATGCGGTTTTTCCCTAGAATGCCCGCTCCCATCGAGGGGGAGTAGTCTCGTACGCCGGTGCCATTGATTGCATGAATACCGGTTTGCGACCCTGATCAACATACTTGGTGCCAACTCACCATGGTCAGGGTGATCCATGCCAGCCATGGATTTGACAAGACCTTTGACGGGCCAGTGCCAATACCGGGGACGGATGGCGCAGGCTTGTCTTTGGTTTATAACAATTCCGTCCCCCGGTCATTTTTATGGAAGCCTTGTTAACCTCAACCCTCAGCGTCGCTATTGCCGAAATCGGCGATAAAACCCAGCTGTTGGCGTTGCTGCTCATCTGCCGTTTTCGCAAGCCCTGGCCCATCATCGCCGGCATGCTGGCGGCTACCCTGCTCAACCATGCGGGCGCTGCCTGGATTGGCGAGTTCATCAGCCGCTGGCTCGATCCCAAGATAATGACCTGGCTGGTCGCCATCGCCTTTATCGCCATGGCTATCTGGATTTTGGTGCCGGACAAGATGGATGACGAGGAGAGCTCGCTGGATAAATACGGCCCCTTTATGGCCACCTTCGTGCTCTTCTTTATCGCCGAGATTGGCGACAAGACCCAGATCGCCACCGTGCTGCTGGCCGCCAAGTATGACTCGCTGGTGCAGGTCATTACCGGTACCACCCTCGGCATGATGCTGGCCAACGTGCCTGTGGTGCTGATCGGCAAGCTGGGGGCAGACAAGCTGCCGCTCAAGGGGATCCGCATCGCCTGCGCCATCCTCTTCGTCGGCCTTGGGGTGAGCACTCTGATCTTTGCCTGATCGCCTTTTCCGCTGCTCAAGCCCTCCCCTGTGGAGGGCTTTTTTGTTTACTGCTATGTCTATTGCGTAACCCGCTGTCGCAACCACCAGCCGTAGAGCCAAGGGGCAGTGCACGGTTGCGGGTGCCTCATGCCATAATGGGGCAAACCTCGTGGAGTCCCCCCATGCACAACGTATCAAGAGAGACGATTCTCGAATGGGTCAAACAGGGACGGCTGGCGCCAGAGAAGCTGGCGGACGCCCTGACCCTCGCCGATCTTCCCCCCCATCCGGCGCGCTGGCAGTGGCTGTTTGACCGGCTGCTGCTCTGGCTCGGTGCCCTCTGCATCGGGGCTGGCCTCATCTTCTTCGTCGCCTTCAACTGGCAAGAGCTGGGCCGGGTCTCCCGCCTCGCGCTGCTGGAGGCACCGCTGCTCGCCATGCTGCTTCTGCTGTGGCGCAAACCGCTGGGGGATACCCCCCGTCAGGCGCTGCTGCTCGCCATCGCCCTCAATATCGGCGCCCTGCTGGCGCTGGTGGGTCAGACCTACCAGACCGGCGCCGATCCCTGGCAACTGTTCGCCACCTGGGCGCTGATGCTGGTGCCGCTGGCGGCATTTGGCCAAAGCCCCCTGCTCTGGACCTTGAGCTGGCTGCTCGGTCAGCTGGCGCTGGTGCTCTACTGGCGGCTCGGTTTGTTCACGCTCTTCTTTACCTTCGATGAAGAGGGATTGGGCTGGTGCCTTACCCTGCTCAACGCCGCCCTCTGGGGTCTGCTTCTGCTGGCACCGGCCCGCTGGCGCCTGATGCCAAGCTGGCTGGCGGGCCTTGCTGCCGGTCTGGGAGCTACCCTGCTCACCCTGCTGGCGCTGTTTGATGCAGCCTCCCCGCTGGTGTGGCCGCTCTGGCTTGGCTGGCTCGCTGCGGCCTATACCCTTTGGCATCACAGATTTATCGCCGGACTCGCCATGGGGTGCCTCAGTCTGATTGCCGTCATCCTCGCGGCGCTGGGCAAGTGGATGGAGCCCGACATCAACGGTTTCTTGCTGCTGAGCCTGATTGCCATCGGCCTTTCGGTCACCGCCGCCCGCTGGCTGCAACAACAACGGAGGTCTCATGAGTGATCTGACCCTTTGGCAAGCACTGCAACAGGCCAATCTGGTGGAAGGGGATCAGCCCAGTGATACCCAACCCCACTGGTCGAGCCGCTTTCTGCTGGGGCTGGTGGGCTGGATTGCCGCCCTGTTCCTGCTCTTTTTCCTGTTTCTCACCTTCGAGCAGCTGACCCGCGAGGCCAACAGCGCCCTGCTGCTGGGGGCCGTGCTGCTTGCGGGGGCCTACGCCCTCAATCGCAGCCAAAGCGGCGATCTCTGGGATCAGTTCGTACTGGCCCTCACCCTGGCGGCCGATGCCTGGCTGCTCTATGGCCTGCTCGATCAGCTGGATCTCCATCACGCCCTGCTCTGGTTCGGTCTGTGCCTGCTCTCCCTTGCCATCGCCGTGCTGTTCGATCACTGGTTGGTGCGGCTGTTTCACAGCGTGGCGGCGGCCCTGCTGCTCACCCTTGGCCTCGCCTGCCTCGGGCTGCAACTGCTGGCCCTGCCGCTGGTGATGGCGGCCATCACCTTCTGCTGGCTGCGGGCAGATCGGGATCCAGAGCGCCACCAGCTCTACCACTCCATCACGCTGGGGCTGGCCCTCTCGCTGCTGGTGCTGGGCCGCCTGCACCACCCGCTGTGGGATGGCGGCAGCAGCGTGCTGGACGAACTGGGGCTGTCTCGCCTGCCGCTCTGGCTCAATCCGCTGATCTGCGCCGCCCTGCTGCTGGCGGTGATGGTGAAACTGAGGCTCCCCCTGCTGTTTGGCCTGCCGCTGGTGCTGATCAGCGCCGTTATCCCCGGCATGGGGGCGGGCGCACTGGTGCTGATCCTCGGCTTTTATGCCGGCAGTCTGGGGCTGATGACCCTCTCGGCCCTGCTGCTGCTCGGTTATGGCTCGCTCTATTACTACGATCTGGGGCTCACCCTGATGACCAAATCCTGGCTGCTGCTGGGCTCCGGCATCCTGCTGCTGGGTGCCCGCCAACTGCTCACCACCTTCGCGGCAAGGAGCGACACATGAAACCCGTCACCCGACAGCTCTCCCTGTTGCTGAGCGGCCTCGCCATCCTGGCAGGCATCAATGCCACCGTCTGGCGCTATGAGCGCGCCATGAGCAGCGGCGAAGTGGTGCTGCTGCGGCTCGCCCCGGTCGATCCCCGCTCCCTGATGCAGGGGGATTACATGCGGCTGAACTACGAGATTGCCCGCGAGCTGACCAGCCGCGACGCTCGTACTACTCAAAACAAGGGCAGCGATACCCTGGTGATCCGGCTCGATGCCCATCAGGTGGCCACTCTGGTGGCCGATGGCAAACCGGATCGGCTCGCCAGCGATGAGCGGCTATTGCAGGTTCACCAGAGCGAGCGGCAGTGGCAGATCGGCCCCGATGCCTACTTCTTTGAAGAGGGCACGGGGGAGCAGTACGAAGCGGCCCGCTACGGCGAGTTCCGGTTGCAAGCGGATGGCAAGACCCTGCTGGTGGGGCTGCGGGATGAGGCCTACCAGCCCATCGGGCAGATCCGCGCCCGCTGGTAACGGCAGTGAGTGGCTATTTACTCTGTTCATGGTCACACTCAAGGGAAGGTTGATCGCTAAGGATGTTCCCAATGAGGATATGGCTGATCTGTCATCTGTTGCTGCTCTGCTGGGCCTCAACGGCCCGGGCTGATCTGGGCAAGCTCGAGTACCTCACCGAAGAGTACCCCCCCTACAACTTCAGCGATCCGCAAGGCCAGCCCACCGGCCTTGCGGTCGATCTGCTGCAGATGATCTGGCAACACAGCGGCGTGACGCCCCAGCCGGTGCGCATCCTGCCCTGGGCGCGGGGTTATTACTTGCTAACCCAGAAGCCCAATGTGGTGCTCTTCTCCACCGCCCGCACCCAGGCGCGGGAGGATCTCTTCAAGTGGGTCTGCCCCATCGGCTACTCGGAGTACATACTGCTCGGCCGCAAAGCGCAGAACATCACCCTGACCGCCTTCGATCAGATGAGCCAGTACAAGATCAGCGCGGTGCGCTCGGATGCCGCCGAACAGCTGCTGCTCAACAACGGCATGGATGATAACAACATCATCCCGGCCAACCGCCTGTCGCAGGGGTTGAAGATGCTGCTCTCCGGCCGCGCCGACCTGCTCGCCACCAGCAAGCTGGCGGGATATGACGCCATCCGCGAACTGAAGCTGAGCAGCGACGACTTCAACGTGGCCATGGTGCTGAGCGCCGAGCAGCTCTGCTACGCCTTCAGCCGTCAGGTGCCAGACAGCGAGATCACCCTCTTTCAGCAGGGCCTGACCCGCGCTCTCGCTTCGGAAGAGTTTCGCAAATTGCAGGCCAAATACCTGCCGGTGCGCTGAGCACTCACTCACCCGATGGGCAGCGGTTCGCTGCCCATTTTATTGATGAAAGATGCAATAGAGGTGGCTAGCTATTCCCGCCACAAGCAGTCAAACTGGGCTACATAGTTGATTGCGAAGGATCTTTCCCGTGCGGACATGGCACCTACCTCATCTGCTACTGCTCTTGTGGGCCACCTTCGCGCAGGCCGATCCGGGCAAACTCGAGTATCTGAGCGAAATCTCTCCCCCGTTTAATTTCAGCGACCAGCAAGGGATGCCGACCGGATTGTCGGTAGATCTGATGCAGCTTATCTGGAAAGCGCGGGGCGTGTCGCCGCAGCCCATCCGCATTCTGCCCTGGGCCCGGGGCTACAACCTGCTGCAACAAAAACCCAATGTGGTGCTGTTTGCCACCGCCCGAACCCCGCAGCGGGAAGCGCTTTTCAAGTGGGCCTGCCCCATCGATCACTCGGAGTTTGTGCTGCTGGGGCGCAAGGCGGACAACATCACCCTAGGCTCCGTGGCCGAGATCAGCCGCTACAAGGTCGGCGTGGTGCGCTCTACCGTCTCCAAACAGCTGCTGCTCGAGCGCGGTATCGATGAGCGCCAGCTGATGCTGGCCAACCGCCTCACCCAGGCGGCCAAAATGCTCACCTCAGGTCGCGCCGATCTCTTTGCGACCAACAAGCTGGCGGGCTATCAAACCCTGCAACAACTGGGCTTCAAGCCGGATGACTTTCATGTCGCCTTCGTGCTGGATGCCAGACCGCTCTGCTACGCCTTCAGCCGTCAGGTGCCCGACAGCGAGGTCGCCCTCTTTCAGCAGGCGCTGACCCACGTCGTCGCCTCGGCGGATTTCTCGGCCCTGCAAGCCAAATACCTGCCGCTGCGCTAACGCCCTGATCGCCGCCGACATAGGGCGCTGGATGGGACTGTGCACCCGCGCTTTTTTGCCAAACATGCTCCGTCGCCTTGGCGAAATCGGCCAGCTTGGTCACACTTGAGCAGATATTCCCTTGATCAGGATGGCAAAAATGAAACCATGGATTGGATTGGCCGGGGCGCTGCTGGCCACCCTCGCACAGGCGAGTCCTGAGCTCGGCAAACTGCACTACATCACCGAAGAGTACAAACCCTACAACTACGCCGATGCCAGCGGCGCCCCCACCGGCCTCGCGGTCGAGTTGCTGCAACTGGTATGGAAAAAGACCAATACACCGGCGCAGCCCGTCACCATCATGCCGTGGGCGCGCGGTTACTACCTGCTGACCCAAAAACCCAATGCGGTGCTCTTCTCCACTGCCCGCACCCAGGCGCGGGATCCCCTGTTCAAATGGGCCTGCCCCATCGGGTATGCCGAGATCGTGCTGGTGGGGCTGGCCGATCGCAATATCACCATCACCAAGCTCGACGATGCCAAGGCGTTCAATATCGGCGCGGTGCGGGCCGATGTGGGGGAGCAACTGCTGCTCAACAACGGCTTTGACGAAACCAAACTGATGGCCGCCAACCGGCTGGCACAGGCGCTCAAGATGCTCACCTCAGGCCGGGTCGATCTGGTCTCCACCAACAAGACCACTATGGAGCAGCTGATCGTCGAGCAAAAACTCGATCCCGCCCGCTTCAAGGAGCAGTGGGTACTTAGCTCGGAGCAGTTCTGCTTCGCCTTCAGCCATCCGGTGAGCGACGAGCTGGTCAAGGAGTTCCAGACCGGCTTGACCCAGGTGCTGGCGAGCAGCGAATACCCGCTGCTGCACAGCAAATACTTCCCAACCCCCGCCGCCAAATAGCCGCGCGGCGTCGAGCACCAACAACAAGGGGCCCACCGCGGGCCCCTTCGCTTTTTACCGTTTGCGCTTCACTCTTTTTACCGTTTGCACGCCTCTCGCGGCGTCACCCCACCGCCCTGCCAGCTCCAAGCCCCGACAACCAACAACTAATCGCTAATTAATAAAAGTTTGTGCCAGCGCAAAAAATCACTCTTTTCTGATAGTTAGCTCATCAAAACCATAGATAAGACCACTCTGGCTCCGTAATATGGTGACGGGCGTCTGTTGACCCCTTTTCCGAGATCAATGGTCAACGGCGCAATCTGGTAGCGACAGTCAGGGGCGGCAGCCAGTTTAGCGTAGGGTCGATTAGCGAAGCGTAATCGTCCGCGGTAACCATCCCCTCTCCCCTTGCGGGAGAGGGTTAGGGTGAGGGGGTCGGTAACGTCATTGCTTGGCGAAATATCGCCGTCTAATTGGCATGGCTTCGCCATGCAGGACACGAGGACTCCGTCCTCGACGAGGTTTCGCCGCCGCTGCGCGGCTTGGCGAGTGACTTTGGAAAGACCCAAAGTCACCAAAGGTCTAATCCCCCACTTGTTCGCCCTCCTGCGTCGGGTTCCCTCGGTTCAGGCAAAAGGTCTGGCGGAACGACGCAGACGGTACATCCCTGTACCGCCTGCGTCTGCACCGTCGTCCATGACGGCGCTCCTGACCTTGTGCCCTCACCTCGGCGAACAACAGGGGGCAACTCCCAACCCGCCGCACCGAGGCTGATTAACAGCATCCGGTGTATTCGAGGCTGTGATCGGGAGAGACGTTATCTCTGATCCAGCCCCTCACCCGCCATATGGTGAGGCCAAATTGCCGCACTGATGAAACAAGAATCATCAACGTGGTTGCATGGGTGAAAAAATCATTATGAGAACAACAGCAAGCGGCACACATCCCTATCGGGGAATGGCTTTATATTGAAGGCCCGATAGTGAGTATTTCACCGTAATAACTCCTTATTTCTCGAACGTCCGATTACGCTTCGCTAATCGAACCTACGGCCCTTATTTATACAGGAAATTAAATATGTTTATTGAAGGTGGCCAAGAAGAAAAAAGATTACTTATTGAAGCACTTTCTAGATACAATTACTTCCCGAATCAACGATTAGGGTTAAGTGAACTACCTCCATCATTTGACTCGAGACAGTTTACTCCAGAAGTCCTGACATCCCTCGTTAAATTACAAGCAGCAAAAGTAAGAAAAACTTTAGGGTATAGTCTTACAGAGTATCGCTCAACAAGATTCAATAACATTCCTAGATTACTTGGAATTATTCATCCAAAAGCTTACTCACATCTTGCAAGCTGTATTCACGAGAATTGGGATGAAATAAGAAAAATAACAAAAAACCATTGCAGCCAAATAAAACCAACTTTTCATCACAATGAAAAGCGCCTACTTGTCATGAATTACGACGATCCATCAGAAAAAATTAGACGAGCCCTATGTGCTGAGTTTACAAAGCGTTTTAGAGTACATGCAGATATTAGCAATTGTTTTCACAGCATATACACACATGCAATTCCATGGGCCATTGTTGGTGTTGAAGAATCTAAAAGACGACTCAAAGAAAACGAGAAAAAATCTTGGCCTGAAGATTTAGATTTTCATCAAAGAAGAACCAAAAGAAATGAAACACAAGGTATACCAATTGGCCCTGCCACATCAAGTATCTTGGTAGAGGTTATTTTACAATCCGTAGATGAAGCGCTAAATCGAAAAGGATATCACTTCATAAGGTATATCGATGACTACACATGCTATTGTGATACAAATGAACATGCTAATGACTTCATCTTGGATCTAGAAAATTACTTATCTATCTACAAACTCACCCTGAACTTAAAGAAAACATGGATTGAGACATTACCAGCGCCAACAGAAGATGAGTGGATATTAACATTAATTTCATTCCTCCCTAGCAGATTGGCCAATGAACATGACGGTGAAAATAAATTAACAACATCAGAAACGTTGACATTCATAAATCAAGCAATTCGTTTAAATAAAACAACGCCTGATGGTAGCGTGTTGAAATATGCCATAAGCATCATTCTTAATCACATTGATGATTATGCTGCAATCAACTTACTGGATTCTGTTATAAATTTATCTTGGCACTACCCCGTTTTAGTCCCCTTAATTGATAGAATCATTGACCTAACAAATTATCCTGCTGAACATATACTAGAGCAACTGAATAAGATAATCGATATCAATGCACTTTCAAGACGGTCAGATGGTATGTACTGGCCATTACACATAATGTTGAAACATAATTTAACATGCGATGAATCAACTGCAGATAAAATTATAAAAAGCCAAGACTGTGCCGCATTATCTCTATTGTTAGAGCAAAATGAACACAACAATAAAATTATTGACTTTACAAACGAAATAGTATCGTCAGATATATACACTAAAGATAACTATTGGCTATTGCTATATCAAATGTATTACAAGGGAATAATTGATGCACCCTACCAAGAAATAGAGGAAAATGCTGTCTTTAAGACTTTAAAACAACATAACGTAAATTTCATACCTAGAAACTCTAAAACTAAACATGAAGAAAAATGTGATGAAATTCTCAGAGAGATACAAGCTGAACAGCTCAAAGATATTTTTTCAAACACACCTGTTGAGTTTTAATTATTTACCCCCTCAATCATAGATTTCACATTTCTCTATTCGGTACCTACGTGTGATAGGCACTAAAGATTAGAACGGAAACCAACAAAATATTTTCCGTTGGCTAATTCTGTTTGGCTTCAAAAAATCACTTGCCAAGCAGCGCTTGCAGCGGCGAAACACCATCGAGAATGGTATTTTCACCCTAAAAAAACCGCAGCCTTGAGCTGCGGTTTTTATTTCTATTCCCCAAACACACTTCTATCCCAACCAAAACCCTATTTCCCCAACCCCTTGCACTGCTCTCCCCCTGCGGCGGGATAGGCGGTGAGCGTCTTATAGAGGGCGGCGTGCAGGCTGCCGGATTGGCAGAAATCGCAGCTGCCGCCAGCGTCGATATCGGTGATGCGGGCGCCTTGCGGCCCGTCCTGTACCAGATAGGAGCTGACAAAACGGTAGGTGCCGCTGGGGGCGTCAAGCGGGGTGCCCGGCTCGCCAAAGGTGAAGCGCACCTTGACCTCACTGCGATCCCGGCTGCCGGAGATGGCGCGCGACGAGAGGATCTCCGAGCCCAGCAGGTTATCCCAGGCGTTGGGTAGGAAGGGGTTGCCCTCGACAAAGGGGGGCTTCTCGTCGGGGGCCTCGCGAGTGGCTATTTCGCGCGCCCTGGAGGCGGCATTGAGCAGGCAGAGCAGCTCGGGGGAGACGATGGTGGGCAGCGCGCCGCCAAGATCGCTCTGATAGAGGCCGCTCGGTTTGACTTGGCGCTCCCAGTCGAGAAACTGGGCTACCTTGGCCTTGGCACGGGCACTGGCGGCCAGATCGAGTTTGCCGCTGGTGGTGGCGCCCGCATGGGCCGGGGCGATCAGGGCCGCCGCAGAGAGGGCCACTGCCAGCACGGACCAGCTGGATATCTTCATGGTGCCATCTTCCTTATGTTCGCTTGCATGGGCCGCGCCTTGAAAAAGAGCGCAGCCAAATAAGAGCCCAAACTTTCATCTACAGGCCCCCCCCTCACAGCCTATAGACTTCCACTACGACTATAAGATTTAGCTCGAGCTAATATCTCCACATAAATAGCTAACATCCTAAGCAGAAAATATATTAATTTAGTAAATCATTAAACTTAATATAATATGCTACGCCCAATATCACTTGAGCTTCTCGTATGTTTAAAGTCATAGTCATGATTAACAAAGATCGTGCAAACGCCTATATTTCAGGCAATTCTCAATTTTTTGATAAGGAAAAATCCGATCTGTATCAAACCATCATTGGTACCGATAATCATGGTGGCAACAATAATTTCCTTAATTGGGCTAGGGGCTTTACATCTATCAGCCAATTAGAATTCTTCGTCATAGAATCATCCGTTAAAGGTGAAGCTATGAGTAAAGCCAAACACTACCTTTATTCGAATAACATTTCACCAAGTAGCATACGAACACGAGAATATAGTTTTTAACTATACAATAAAAAACCGCAGCCCAAGGGCTGCGGTTTTTTATTGGCTCAACCTGTTGGCACCAGACGCCAACAAGGCCCACCGACCTTAGGCACGGCGCCAGCTGGTTTTGCCGGCGCTGTCTTCCAGCACTATGCCCATCTCGGTGAGACGGTTGCGGGCGGCATCCGCCGCGGCCCAGTTCTTGTCGGCACGGGCCTGATTGCGCTCGGCGATCAGGCGCTCGATCTCGGCAACCTCTTCGTCCGCTTCGTCACCCTTGAGGAAAGCTTCGGGATCTTGCTGCAGGATGCCGAGCACGGCGCCCAGCTCACGCAGACGGGCGCCCAGCGCGGCGGCAACGGCCATATCTTCACCCTTCTGGCGGTTGATCTCGCGCACCAGATCGAACAGGGCGGAGTAGGCTTCCGGGGTGTTGAAGTCGTCGTCCATCGCTTCCTTGAAGCGCGCCACCTGCTCGTCACCACCGGCAGCAGCGGCCACCGGCAGATCGCGCAGGGCGGTATACATCCGCTCCAGCGCGGCGCGGGCTTGCTTCAGGTTATCTTCCGAGTAGTTGAGCTGGCTGCGGTAGTGGCCAGACATCAGGAAGTAACGGACGGTTTCGGCATCAAAATGGGCCAACACGTCACGGATGGTGAAGAAGTTGCCAAGGGATTTGGACATCTTCTCTTTATCCACCATCACCATGCCGCTGTGCATCCAGGTGTTGACGTAGTCGCCACCGTGGGCGCAGCAGGACTGGGCGATCTCGTTCTCGTGGTGCGGGAACTGCAGATCGGAGCCGCCGCCGTGGATGTCGAAGTGGTTGCCAAGGTGCTTGGAGTTCATGGCGGAGCACTCGATGTGCCAGCCAGGACGGCCCGGGCCCCAGGGGCTTTCCCAGGTCGGCTCGCCGGGCTTCGACATCTTCCAGAGCACGAAGTCGAGCGGGTTACGCTTGGCATCGACCACGTCGACGCGGGCACCGGCTTGCAGCTGTTCCAGATCCTGGCCGGAGAGCTTGCCGTAGTCGGCGTAGGATTCGACGATAAACATCACATCGCCGTTGTCCGCCACGTAGGCGTGCTCTTTTTCCAGCAGGGATTGCACCAGCTCGATGATCTCTTCGATGTGCTGGGTGGCGCGCGGTTCGATATCCGGGCGCACCATGCCGAGGGCGTCGAAGTCGGCGTGCATGTCGCCAATCAGACGCTCGGTCAGCTCGTCGCAGGTCACTTGGGTCTCGGCGGCACGCTTGATGATCTTGTCATCCACGTCGGTGATGTTGCGCACGTAGGTAAGGTCGTA
>OLFS01001136.1_pt1 | contig 22252 bp, 13 predicted proteins | sample 1605491 | NCBI WGS metagenome assembly OLFS01 (sample SAMEA3888921, study PRJEB22519) | human gut metagenome | biome: human gut; feature: human-associated habitat; material: faeces | place: Denmark | collected 2011 | reverse complement strand
ACCCTAACCTTGGCAAGGTTATGCTCTACCAACTGAGCTATTTCCGCATTTTTTCGTTTGCGGTTGCAAAGGTAGGGATTTTCCGTAATTCTGCAAACATTCTGCATCTTTTTTTCGCAAGAATCTGCACACTTTGTTTCCGCAAACAAACAATTGTTTTGATTATCAACTCATTCGGTCCCGATAGTCTTCATAAGAAAATTGCTTGTATATTTCCGCTTTCCCTTCTTTTGTCCACAAAGCGATGGCGGGATGATGGATTCCGTTAAACATATTTGTCTTGACCATAGTATAGTGAATCATATCTTCGAACACAATCCGTTCTCCGATCTGCAACTCATGATCGAAACTCCATACTCCCATATAATCACCACTCAAACAAGAATTACCTCCCAAACGATAAATAAATTCTCCTTCATTCCCCATCTCCGCACCACGAACGGCAGGCTGATAAGGCATTTCCAGACAATCGGGCATGTGGCAGGTGAAACTCACATTCAGAATAGCCGTCTTGATACCACGACTCTCAACGATATCTACCACTTCCGAAGTCAGGACTCCTGTCTGCCATGTAAAAGCAGAACCGGGTTCAAGGATGATCTGCAAATGAGGATATCGTGCTTTCAGGTCTTGCAATAATTTAATCAGATGTTCTGTATCATAATCTTTTCGGGTCATCAGATGCCCGCCTCCCAGATTCAGCCATTTAATTTGCGGGAACCAGCGGGAGAATTTCTCTTCCAGATGCTGCAAAGTACGTTCCAGCTCAAAAGAAGAAGATTCGCAGTGACAATGACAATGGAAACCTTCGATTCCTTTGGGCAAGGTATCCGGTAATAAGTCGGCGGTCATTCCGAAACGGGTACCAGGTGCACACGGATTATAAAGTTCTGTTTCTACTTCCGAATATTCGGGATTCACACGGATACCGCAGGAGATTCCGCTTCCTTCGGCCACTGTCATCGGATAGAAACGACGGAACTGTGCCATTGAATTAAAAGTGATGTGGCTGCTGCAACGCATGATTTCCGGAAAATCCTGTTCCGTATACGCAGGAGAATAAGTATGGGCTTTACTTCCAAATTCTTCCAATGCCAGACGCGCTTCATACACAGAACTTGCTGTGGAATGCTCCACGTATTCGCGGAATATCGGAAATGAACGCCACATGGCGAATGACTTGAAGGCGAGAATAATCTCTACTCCTGCCCTGTCGGCTACGCTTTTTATCAGACACAGGTTCTTTCGCAAGAGTTCTTCCTCCATAATATAGCAAGGAGAAGGAAATTGGGTGAAATCTATCATATATAAATTTATTATCTAAAATAACGCCTTACGGACGTGCCTGCAAAAATACAAATTCAAAAGCAAAGAGAGATTCTTTTATTTTTAATTAAGATATTGAGTTTCGAAAACTTTTTCTTATTTTTAGACCTTTATATTATAGATGTAGTTGTTTCATCCTAAATACCCGATTGATTATGAATAAAGATTTAAGAAAAGTGGTGATTCTCCTGGCGCATCCCAATATGAAGGAATCACAAGCAAACAAAGCACTGATTGATGCTGTGAGTGATATTGAAGGCGTAGCAGTATTCAATCTTTACGACCAGCAAGGCGCTTCTTTTGATGTTGACGAATGGAGCAAAATCATTTCCGATGCTTCCGCCCTCATTTATCAATTTCCCTTTCATTGGATGGCTGCGCCGTCATTGCTCAAAAAATGGCAGGACGAAGTATTCACCTTCCTTTCCAAGACTCCGGCAGTAGCCGGGAAACCATTGACAGTAGTAACCACCACAGGTTCCGAATATGAAGCATACCGTAGCGGAGGCAGAAACCGCTTCACAGTGGATGAGCTTTTACGTCCTTATCAGGTTAGTGCCATTCATTCGGGGATGTCGTGGCAAACGCCTGTTGTTGTTTACGGAATGGGAACCGCAGATGCGGGAAAGAACATCGCTGAGGGAGCCAACTTGTATAAGCAACGGGTAGAAATGCTGATCGGCAGCAGCAATGCAGGAAATAACTGGTGAATTATCTCCTATACCTTATTTCGATTAGCTATTAGCAAAAACAAATTAGCTATTAGCTAATCGAAATATGCTAATAGCTAATTTATTTCTTCAAGGCTTCTTCACCATCATCTTCTTTTTATTCAAAGTCAGTACCGGCAAGAAAATAAACACGCCGATCACGGACATTACCAATCCACCGATAGTACCTGCAGCCAAAGGAAACCAGAAACCTTCTTTCTCTGCTCCCACCATAAAGGGGATAAAGCCAAGGATGGTAGAAACAACCGTCAGAAAAATGGGGATCACTTTCGTATTCCATGCCTTCACGTAAGCACGAAGAGGAGAAAGGCAGGGAAAGCGTTTTCGAATCGCATTGTACTCATTTAAAATATAAATACTGGCATTCACTGTGATACCGCAGAGCAGAATGAACGAAGCGAAACCACCCTGGTCAAAGTTCAACTTGAACCAGTAGAACGTCAGAAACACACCGATATAAGAGATCGGAATGACAAAGATGATCGCTAACGGCTGTTTCAACGAATTGAACAGAATGCTTGTAATAAAGAAAATGATAGCAATCACAATCAGGAGCAAGCGATACTGTTTGTTGGCACCTCCACCCCATGACCAGTTATTACTTTCCGCTTCCGCCTTATATCCCATCGGGAGAAGTTCATTAAACTCTTCCAGGTCTTTTTTCAGCAATTTATTTCCCTGTTCCGACGCACCGATATACTCATATTGCAAGCATAAGCGGTATTGTTGATTCTCCTTCGCCACTTCCTGCGGCATCTGTCCCTTCTCTACCTTAGCCAGTTCCGCCAGTTTATACTCTTTATCGCCTACACAGAAAGGATAATACTGCATGGCCCATATATCCCGCTGATCCGACTGGCGGGAAGAGAGTTTGATTTTTTCCGTTCCATCTTCGGTAACAACGGAACCGATTTCCTGATTCCGCCCATATATGGGACGAATAGCAGCAAACAGTTCTCCGGCTCCGATCCCCGCTCCGATCATCCGTTGTTTATCCAGCTCAAAATAAAACTCCTGATAATCATCCTTCCACCACGAGAAATTAGAACCGACCGTAACTTCCCTGATACGGCGATGAGACAATAAGACCTCTTTCAGTTTTGTAGCCCAGCTATAAAGTTCATCATAATTATATCCGTACATTTTCACCCGGAATGATCCCGCGTTCTCGCGTACACTATTACTGAATCCCTGATCCTGTAATCCATAGATACTCCAATCTCCTCCCCCCAACTGGAGAGCTTTACTGATCATGTTAGCTTTCAGCGTATATGGGAACCCGCTTTTCTGATTTTCCTTTGTGAAACGAATGCTGATAGATGCCCTGCGGGCGCTTTCTACCGATGTCTGAAACTGCTTAATCTCCTTGAACTCGCTCAGATAAGTTTCCATTCGCTTGATCAGTGTATTCATCTGTTCAAGCGTACTGCCGTTCGGTAAATTGGCGTTGGCATAAAGCACCACCTCCTCATTCCGGGTAAAGTAGCTCCCTTCATACACCTTTTGCACAAACAGCCTCAGACTTCCTCCCAACGCTTTATCCACTATCGGTTTCACCTTTTCCTTATAGGTAGGAGTCCCCAGTGTCTTATTATAAATCTCTGCCCATTTGCCATCCCCATCCATCTTTTCCGGCAACAGAAAGACCGGTAATCCGAATGCCAGCAACAGCAACAGACAAACCGCTACTCTCCAGCGGCAAAGCCTCTGTATCAGCCACCTGTAGAAATGACTGAAATAGACCGGCCCCCTTCGCATCTTCGAACGCAGCCATCCTAAGAAACGGGTATTCCCCATTTTCCATTTTCTCTTCACTCCGGTCAGAGAAGACTTCCTGCGTCGTTTCAACCCGATTTTGTCAATCAAAGAAGGTACAAAGAACAGAGCAACCAATAATGAAACTCCCAGATTAATCATCACCACTGCGGCAAAATCCTGCAGATTCAGACGAATCCTCTCGTCCAGAAAGAAGATGATGACCAACGCTCCCATTGTTGTCAGTGTAGCCGCCAATACAGACATGAACGCCTTCCGGTTTTTACATCGAAGATAATGATCACTCATCACAATCGTATTATCAATCACCAGGTTCAGTGAAACCGTGATGCCCGCCAAAGAATATAACTGCATTTCCAGCCCGAAGACATAATAAAAGATAACGGCTATTGCCATATTCACGGTCAGACTGGTGACAATCAAAAACAGATATTTGGGGCTGAAAGTAATCAGCAGTACAAACAAGAGCAGGATAGCCACCGTCACTCCCGTACGCAAATAAATCTTGTTCAGCTCGTCATGTATAAACTCTGTAGTATCATAACTGGTATGAATCTCGTATCCCGCCGGAAGCGACAGTCTGATATCATCCATACACGCCTGTACTTTTTTACTCAGTTCCAGCTGATTAGCCGCCTCTTCAGCGACAACAGACAGATAAATCGAATTCAGCCCATTGATCCGGTAATAGCTCTGAGGCTGCTCTTCCATACGGACGACCTTCACCAGTTCGTCCAAGCGGATGATTCTCCCATCCTTCACTTTCACCTGTATCTGCCCGGCGTCAAACTCCCGGTTATCATGTTCGGGCATCAGCACCAACCGAATCCATTCCTTGCCCGAAGCCGCCTGTTCCACATCATAAGTCCCCAGAAACTCTTTCTGATAATGCAGACCGACTGCCTGACTAATTTCATCCGTACTCACCCCCAACGCACGCAACTGCTCATAATCATACTCCAGACGCCATTCCATCGGTGTGGCTCCGCTGACGTTTATCTTATAGATTCCTGGAAGCTGCGCAAGGCGTGTCTTTATATGTTCCTCCGCATACTTCTGAATCAGACTGGGAGTGGCAGGCGCATTAATCGTGAATGCGATAAAAGGTCCCTGACTTTTCTGCTCCGGACTTGCCATCTGAATGTACGGGTAACTAACTCCCGCCGGCAATTCCGGCCAAGTCTGACGAATGATGGTCGAAGCCTCAAAACGTGCGACAGCCGCATCTGCATGCTTGTCCAGACTCACATTTATACTTCCCCAGCCATTGCCGGAAGTCGAAGATATGCTTTGTATTCCCTTGACACGGGCAAGCATCGCCTCCAGTTTGCTGGTAGCCGTCATCTCCACGACACGCGCCGAAGTCCCTCCCATGCCGAACCACACAGAAAATCCGGGTAAGGTCCGTGACGGATTCAGCTTCACCGGCAGCAACGGAACAAGTGCCAGCCCGACCAACGCCACGCTGATAAAAGCGACAATGAGCGTAAAAGCGGAAGCCTTTGATGACTTCTTTATTGGAGAATTTATTTTTTCCACTATCAATTATTATATAATTTAACTCTCATAAGCTGTACACCCCGCATGGCTTGGGGGTGACTAAAAAGTCGGTCTCAATTTCTGTTAGTACTGATTTATCAATCAAAATCTAACTTCGATTCCTCACTGTTATCTGATCAGTCTTCCTCCATTAAAGTCGAAACGATCCGAAAGAGAAAGCTTCGTAGCAAAATCGAATAAAGTCAGACGACGTATTTTATAATAATTCAGCCAGTAGTTCTGCAAGGCAGAAATGTAGTTGCGCTGCGCCTCCTGCTGCCTGTTGAGCGAAAGCGTCAGACTATTAATATCCGCTTTACCGATAATAAAACGTTGCCTTGTCTCATTATAAGCCAGTATCGCCAGGTCCAGCGCTTCTTCCGCACTGGCAATCAACTGCTGCTGGATATTAAAATCACTCACCGTCATGATGACTTCCTCCTCAATACTGATCTCATCCTGACGTGCCGAAATCTTCACTACATTCAGATTATTCCGTGCCATGTTGTATTTGCCCTTACGAACGCCCCAGTCCAGCAGCGGAATCGATACGCTGACCGCTACCAAGTCCTGCTGCATCGGTTTATGATACACATCTCCGAAGTTTTCCGCCACCTGGTTGAAACCGATACTGGCATTCACGCTGGCATTGAAACGGGATTCCTTCTTTGTTCTATCCACATTCCGCTCCGCTTCCAGTACATTCTGCTTCAGTTCCAGCAACTGCGGATTATTGCTCCTTCCCCATCTCAAAGCCTCATCCACCGGAATCTCCATCATACTTGGGCGTGAAGGAAGCTCCAGTTCGATCTGGGTATTCTTATCCAGATTCAGAAAAGATGCCAGTGAGAACATTGCCCGTTTCAAGGCGCTTGCCCTATTCTGCAATGTATTCTGTGCATTCACTTTATCCAGCTTTAAAGTCAGCAGGTCCGCCTGTGAAATAGCGGCGATCCGGTGCCGTTGCTGTCCGATGCGGTACAAAGTATCCGTAGATGCGAGGTTCTCCTTTGCCAGTTTGTATTCCGCCTGCGCCATCGCCAGCGAAAAGAAATAATTCGTCGCCGTTTCCGAAACCTTTTCCACATTATAAAGAAATTCCTTTTTCACACGCTCGTATTTCAGCGGTTCGATCTTCCGGTCCCATTTGAAAGGATTATACCCGACCAAGCTCTGCGAATAACCGAGCCGTATCGGGACGCTGGTAAACTGCGTTGCACTATTATCCCCGAAATTACGCATATAGGCAAGGTTCGACTCCAGATAGAACGTACCTCCGGTCAGGTCCAGATTTTGACGGACACTTAATCCTCCATAGGCATAATATGACTGTTGCGTACGGTAGACATCCAGGTCCTGTCCCGAATCATAACGTTTCGTGATATCCCGGTTATATTGTGCCGGGGTAAGGTCCATTGTCAGACTCGGCAAACGGTTTGCCCGGTACGTCCGGTATTCCCAATAACCGGACAGATACATATTTTGTGTGCGGAATGACTCCAGCGAACTGTCGTTAGCTAAAGCGATAGTCTGGTTCAAGTCCAGCACCAGACGTTTCTGGGCATATACTGAAGAGAAACATATCCCCGATGCTGCCATCAATACAAAAAGAACGGATGATTTCTTCATAATTCAACATGTTTTTCATTTGGTTTGTGATTCCCGCTTTTTCCCCGATAGATAAACCAGTAAAGCAGCGGTATGATAAAGAGGCTGACCGCCGTACCGATGGACATCGTGCCTATCATGGCGATAGACAACGGCTTTTGCAGTTCCGATCCCATATCCGAGGAGAACAGCAACGGCACCATGGCAAAGATGGTCGTCAGCGAAGTCATGATAATCGGACGCAGACGCCTGCGGCCTGCTTCATGAATAGCTTCCAGCAAAGGAACGCCTGCCTTGCGCAGTTCATTGATCGCATCCAGTTTCAGGATAGAGTCATTGATTACAATACCACAGGTCACAATCAGACCGATGGCAGACATCAGATTCAGCGTATGCCCGCATATCCAGAGCAAGAGTAAAGCAAATGCCACATCAATCGGGATTTCCGCCAGTACCAGCAACGGCTGCAGAAAACTCTCGAACTGTGCGGCAAGAATGAAATACATCAGCAGCAGTGAGATCAACAGGATCACGACCAGTTCATCCAGCATCTCCTTGTTGGAGAAGATACTGCCGGAGAAGCCCGTATCCCAGTCCCCTGTTTCCTCCGCCACCTGTTTCACTTCACGCATCAGCCGGTTCGCATCCTGCACGCCGTAAAAGTCGAACGGGACATACTCGCCGTTACGTCCGGAAGTAATACTTTTCAAGTCTTCGGCGGGAGCTACGTTGATCAATTCCCGAAGCGGGATAAAATCGACATTCCCACGGTTGTCCGGTTGCGTCTGCACCAGTGTTTCCTGCAACACCTCGTTCACAGTCTTTTCATCCCCGGCAATGTTGATCGGCAAATACTGCTGATAAGAGTGCAGCATCGTCACACTGTTTTCCCGGAAAGCCGTTTTCAGTACCCGATACAGTTCGTTGTAGGAAACACGGTAGAGCAAGAGTTTCTCTTTGCTGATACTCAGATTCAACTGGTTTTCGAAGGCGATACCTGTCGGATTGATTCCGGTTTTTCGTCCCAGTTCCTGTTCAACGCTACGGATTGCTTCCGCTTTGGGGGCTTCCGCTTTATTACGGGTGTAAAATTCCGCCACCACATCCGGTTCACCCGTTACAAAGAGTTTCTCAAATACCGTTTCCGGCGGAGAGAAAGAAATGACAGAGAGCGGATAACGTTCCTTCAGTTTCCGGTATACCGCCTGTTCCAAAGAGGCAATAGCATTGGAAGTCTCCGTACGGAAATAAAGTTCCGCTTCGGAAGAAGACAGTTCCCGTTCCCGATTGAGAATGAAATCCTGTCTGCCGATAGAGGCTGTTTGCTCCAATACTTCATCCTTCAGTTCCTTGAAAAGTTCATCCACCCGTCGTTTGTTTTCATCCACATGGATATTCTCATTCCATTCTATCCGGGCGATCAGTTCATTCTCCTCAATATCGGGCATCCGTTCTTTGTCTATAAAGAAAAAGAAGAATACGCAAAGCGGAATGGAAATCACACAGAACAGTACACTGAACGTTTTATGGCGGAATACCCAGTCGACACCCGCATCATAGAAGCGGTCCAGCGTGTGATCCTTGATCGGGTTATTAAATTTGAAAGAAAGCCACTTCCATTTCCGGGTGCGGACACCTGTCCGGTAAACCAGCAGATAAAGTACGGGAAGCAGCATGATACCGGTGAGATAAGACACCATTAGTCCTACAGTGACAGAAAAAGCCTGATCAAAGAAAATAGCGCCTGCAATACCGCTCATAAAAATCAGTGGGGCAAAGACAGCAATAGTCGTCAGAGAAGAACTCAGCATGGGGGTGACCACTTCACTGGTTCCCGTCACACAGGCACGGCGCAAGGAGTATCCCCGTTCACGGTATTGCGATATATTCTCGGTCACAATAATCGAACTGTCAATCATCATTCCCAATGCCAGGATCAATCCGGCAAGTGAAATGATATTGAGAGACATATTGCAAAGGTAGAAAAAGACAAAGCTGATCACGATGGACACCACCATACTGAGTCCAATGACCAGCGGAGACTTTACATCTCCCAGAAACAGAACCGCTACCAGACAAATAAAGAGAAAACCAAGGGAGAGATTCTGTTGCAGATTAGAAATGGTGTAGTCCAGCAGTTCCGTCTGATTACGGCTGATGCTGAAATCGATCTCCGGGTATACTAACTGAAAATAGGTCATCGTGCCTACCAGCGCCTGCTTCATCTTATCCATGTTCTCATCCGCCTGTTTGATGACGGCAAGGCTCACCGCCCGTTTGCCATTGGACAGGGATACTCCTTTTTCCTTTACAGGTACGACGCTTACTTTGCAGAAGTCTTTTAACTGTACGATGCGGTCATCCTTACGCAGATAAATATTTTCCACATCCTCCGCCGTACGCAGCAATGTCGAGAATTTAATATTGTATTCATAATACCCGTCTCGCACTGTCATGCTGCCCGGTTCCACATTATTAGAAGATAAAGCCGATTCGATATCTCCAATGGAGAGTCCCATCATGGCGAGCTTGTCCTTGTCGGGCACTATTTGTACCTGCCGTTCCAAAATTCCGGTCACATCCACCATGGCAACTTCTTCAAGCTGCTCTATCCTGCGCTTAATGACAGACTCGGCAAACTCACACAATTCAAGGAAGGAGTGCTGTTCCGTAGCTCCGTAAGCACTGTCATTCTTCAGTGTCAGATTCAGATAGAATACAGGAATATCCGTTGCACTCGCTTTGATTACCTTCGGGCGTTCCGCTTCTTTCGGAAGATAGTTCATGGCGGCATCTATCTTCTCATTTACCTCGATAAAGGCAAGGTCCGTATTCGTTCCATATTCAAATGACAAGCGGATAATGCCCGCCCCGTCTCTCGATTCACTATGAATATCCTTCAGGGTAGAGACCTGAATCAGCTGCCCCCGCAAAGGTTTGACAATCGTGTTTTCCAATTCCCGGGCAGAGGTATTGGCAGACGCCACCTGTACCGTAATCTCAGGAATAGCGATATTGGGAAGCAGCGATATAGGTAGCGTAGAGTACGTCACCAGTCCGATGATGAAACAGGCGGTAAAGGCCATCAATACGGCAATAGGGCGCTGAATTAAGAATTTTATCATAGATTCATTATTTAATTCTTAATTCTTCATTTAACATAGACTTCCGCCTCATGCGCCAGATTCAGATTTCCGGTGACAATCACCGTATCTCCTTCCAGCAGACCATCCTCAATGCCTTTCTGCGACTTGTCGGAGACGACACATTCTGTCGCATTCTCCAGTCCCGTATTCACATAATTCCACATTGCCTTGCCGTCTTTCAGGGTAAATACCACTTGTTTGCCGGAACGCAATACAACGGCACTCTTCGGAATAACCAGCCGCTCTCCCAGCGAACGGCGGACACTTACCCTTACATTCATTCCGCTGAACAGTTTTCCTCCCGCATTTACCAATGCTTTCACTTTCACCATGCCGTTGGCATCTACCAATGGATTTATTTCTGACACACTGCCTTCAAACGCATCTCCTCCGGCATAAGGAGTAATTACCACTTTATCTCCCATCCTGATAAAAGCGAGCTCATTTTCCAGCACTGTGAAATCAGCTTCCATTCCTTTGGAATCGATAATAGTACAGAATGCTTCAGAAGTATTTGCCGGATTATAAGGCTTCGAAAATAAATTGGCTACCACACCGTCAAAAGGAGCAATCAACGTAGCATGCTCCATCTCTCTTTTTGCCAGTTCATACTGGGATTTCGACTGTTCATACCCGCTTTTTACTTTGGCGATTTTCATTGTTTCGGCAGGGACTTTACTAAAGTCGTCAGGAGAATATCCCTGCCCGATCAGTACGTCTTTCAATTCCAGTTCGGCTTTCAGTAAAGCATCTTCCGACTGGGATAATTTCTGTTCCAAGCGGAATTTATCCAAATCAGCCAGTTTCTGCCCTTTCTGTACACGGTCACCATTCTTCACATAGATATGAGCGATGACTTCACCGGTTTCAAAACGCAGATCGGCTTTGCCACGGGCACTGATTTTGCCGTTACTCACCAGTTCGTGATGAAATGCTTTTCTTTTCAGTATTTCTACCTTTACCTCGTTTTTAGACATGGGAAGAACGGTAGTAACACCCTTGTCCGACTCATCCTCAATATTTTTCTTACCGCTACAAGCTGCCACCATAATCAATGCAGAAGACAGACAGACCCATGCTAACTTGTGTTTGTTCATTTTTTATTTTGTTAGTTACACATCCAAAAATACATATTTCTTTCTAAATAAAAAGAGATACAAGATATTATTTAAATAATAATCAACATCTTCACAATTATATACATTACTTTCACTAATTTATCAATACCACCGAAGTTCCTCATCCCTGCAAATAAACGGACGATAAGATATTCGTCCTTTCTGCTTCTTAGGTCTGAGCAGTAACAATGCATCCTGCGGTATGTTATCAAAAGCCATTGGTTTCCCGCTGAAAGTGGCGCTGTCCAAAAGCTTCCATCCATCTTTCCAATATAAGAGTTCATAGGCAATGCCATCATCCAGCAATATCTGATGGTAAGGAATATACCGGATTTCCGACAATACATAAAAGTCTCCTAAATCAATATCAATATATCCGGCTTCTATACCCAACTTCAAGTAACCAGTACCGGATATATTGTCTAATACATATTCAGGCTTCTCACCGTTTTCTGTCGAATCCGTTTTCTGTATAAAATGCACGTCTGATATACGCTTACCGCTTTCTGCAATAAAAGCCAGTTCATTTAATGCGATCGAATAATAAGGTAAAGTCATCCGCACATAACGCAACTTTCTTTTATTATTCACAGAGAGGCAATGCCTGTAAATACCTATATTCTGTGGAAAGACACAAAGGGTATCTGCTGATGTAAAGTAGGGTGTTACATCACCCAGCAATACGGTTCCTGCCACTTTCCTGTTATTCCATACATTACCGCTATGATACGTTGCTCCCACATTATGCCTTAACAGTATAGAAGATTTCTCATTCTTCCATGTTGCATTCAAGGACTTCTGCGTGCCATCTTGTTGTAGCAAAAACGGGGTACCCGCACCTATTACGCTTCCTTTCCGATAATAAGCAGGCAGATAAACGACATCACGCCCCATTCCTTTAAAGACAACAGTCTTTCCTTCTATTTTTGCCCATTGAACAGGATTCCATTTACCTGTATTAAATGTACACAAATAAGCATATCGCTCATCATCAGGTACATTCTGCAAAGTAAGCGTGACATTGACTGTATCAAAATATTCATGAGATACATCTTTTTTTCTTACATCCCTGAACACCTCCGGAATGTCCTCTATATCCATTTGAGTATCTTTAAGAATAGCATCCATATGCGCACCATAAGTTCTGCGAAAAACTTTAGAGAGCCTGAAACGTCCCCATGCCTCATCAAATGTTTTATTATTATATATTCGCTTGTATTTCCATCGGTCGGCATCCCAGAAAGGTTCAAACGGATACGAAACCCCATTGACGATCAATACATTCCACGAATGAGATCCATTCCTATTAGCCCATCCCGGAACAAAGTCCATGGCAGCAGCCATTCCCAAAGAAGAAAAAAGCATTATATTAAACCAACAACGGTCTTCGCACAGGCCGTGTCTCATATATTCCATCTGACTGGTAGCTAAAATAGGAATCCTTGTCCCATAAAAGCAAGAATGAGTCAGGAAATTATATTTATATAGCAACGAATCAGCTTCATCAATAAAGTCCTTACCCGGTTGTGAGAAGAAATGTTCATGATATTTTTGATAGAACTCTGCACGTTTCTGATCAGGCAACGCTCCATTTTTTCTTCTATATGGCAGTATATATTCACAAAAATCATCAAACGAACACTCACGTGTGTGTATATTATTATTCCAGGCTCTAAAAGCCAAATCTATTTCATGAATAATAAAATCAGCTTTTAAGACTTGCAAGTCGAAAATCTTTTCCTTATTAATCCCATAATATACTTTTTCGCCAAATTTCTCCCAGATACTGTCCACTTTTTCTCCCCATTCTACACTCGTTTCATACTGATAGATCCGGGATAAAGAATCATATTCCTGGGTGAACTTCCTGCAAGCAAACACTTCCGTAGAGTCCGGTCCCCAATATCCTATCATATTAGTAATCAGAAATTGAGCCGCTTTCTTCTTCAAAGGTTCATTCTCATAATGTTTCAGCACCTTTTCCCATTCGTGACTATTCTCTTTAGCATATGATAAAGCTTCCTTCAGCCTATTATCCGCACAGGAAACAGTAGCAAACAACAGTAAGCCGCTCCAACAGGTTACAATCAAATATCCGGAAAATTTTATCATCTTTCAATTATCTCTTTAAAAGTTTTTTTACCTCTTCTCTCATTTCTCTTATTGCAGTCGATTGCACTTTCGGCTCTTTGGTCAGTACTACCTCAACTGCTTGTCTCAATTTCTCCGGATGCCAATACTCCGGTTCTGCATAAAGCTTCGCTAACAAATAATACGGATAAATTCGTCCCGGGAGCCGGTGGGTAGACCGTATGAAATATTCTTCAGCTTTCTCATATTCTCCTGTAGCCTGATAATTCTTTCCTATTATATTCAGAATCATGGGATCACAACTATGCATTATAGCCTCTTCCATTATTTCTGTAGAAGCATCATACTCTTTCAATTTATGCAAGCAATGACCGTATTCAAACAAAAATGTTCCCCGGTCATTTAATTTCGGATAAAGTTTCTCATAACTGTCTTTAGCAGACTGATAGGCACCTATATTATAAAGCATTTTGCAACTAGTCCACTCTTTACAAAACTCATACTGATTATATCTCCAGTAATAACTTCCCAACAACGCAATCATAATAATAAAAAGTAAAGTATATATTCGTGAAGATCCTACTACACAAGCAGCCAATAAAAAATAGAATGCTATGGCAAATCCCGGAATCTGCATTGGATAAGATGAAAAAGCAAAGACCAATACGGAGATGAGGCCGGCACATGCGCTTAGCCTTTTTTCTGTTATTCCTTTCCATAGGCAAAAGCTGATTACCAGCAATACAACTACCAAGAAAAAAACTCCGTAATCCACTCCTACCTGAAGATATTCATTAAAAGCATATTCCGGACTTCCAGCTACCAATTCTTCTTTATCCGAGTACTTTCCTCCTGCAAAATAATTCTCCTGAGCCATACCATAAGCAGAAGCAAAATTACCAATTCCATGTCCCCAGACAGGCTCTTCAGCAATAGCCCTAACACTCATCTTCCAAAGCAGCAGTCGTCCGTTAGCCGAATCCGCTTTCAATTGGAAAAAGGCATAACCAGTCATTAGCAATACCATTCCCCCGGCGATAATGACCGGAAATACCCTTTTCCTATACTTTTCCATTATTCCCCGCAAACGATTTCCCCATGAAAAGTGCATACCATATACCCATACCCCTGAAACTAGAGCAGCCATCCATGCCGAGCGGCTCATACCAGCCGGCAATACGCAAAGAATCAGTAGCAATACCCCGGAAGTTCCATAATATTTACCTTGTTCTATCCATGTACGATTTCCAATCTTTTTCAAGCCCAGCCATTCATTCAAACAAACCGGAAAAACCATTGCCAAATATCCGGAGTAAGGCCCCGGATTATAAAAAGAACCAGTAAGCGTATATAATGAATGATTAGATATAGTCAAACCATATATTTGCCTCATGCCCCAAACAGCCTCCATTCCACCTAAGATAATAAGAGACCAGATCACTGATAAGTAAAATGCATTTCCTTTCTTGTCCAGACATACTGAGATCAGGCTACATCCTACAAAAACAATAGCCATACGCCCTAGCCACAACTTCTGATAAGCCATTTCTCCTGGTGAAATATTATAAGAAGAAACAGTCACAGTACCCAAAACGGCAATGACTCCCAGCAACATCAATGCATGAGCTATATGTTTCTTTTGTATGATCATTTTCTATCTTCCCTTCTTTATATAATCTTTTTCAAAATCCGTCCCCAGCGTATCTGATCAGTATACTTATCCTTTGAATTCCAGATACGGGTAGCTTTCCCAACTATATACTCTTCCGGCAACATACCCCAATATCTGGAATCTTGCGAATTAGCCATATTATCTCCTGAGACAAAATAGTAGTTCTTTTTGAAGCTGTATCGATCAATAATGCTATCCCCCAATAACACCTGTCCGTCTTTTAATACTATTTTCTTCTTCTGTTCCCAGGCTATCAGCTGTCTATATAAAATATAAGTAGTACGGTTCATCATAACAAGCTGTCCTTTTTGCGGAATAGGTAACGGGCCAAACTCCCGGATATTCCATCCCAGATTTTCATCATAAGGAAATGTTCCCGTTACAATTCCTTGTTCCTCCGGGTGTTGCAGACCGGCTAGATATTGCTGGGCATTGCTATTCCCCAACAGTTCATTGCATCCTCTCACTTTATAAATTCCCTCCCGAATTTCTAAAGTATCTCCCGGCATAGCTATACAACGTTTCACATAATACTGCATTACATTCATCCGGATACTGTCCCACCGAAACTCCTCATAAGGAAAATTGAATACTATCACATCATTTCTCTTCAAAGTTCCCAATGCAGGTAATCGATAGATATTCACATCCTTTTGTTCCAATGCAGCAAACACATCGAACAGTCTTGCCCCCATGATCATCTTGTTCACCAATATCCGGTCGCCATCTTTTAGTGCCGGTTCCATAGAGTCCGATGGTATCTTGAATGAAGTGAAACAGAACAATTGCCCTAGAAACATCAATCCCATCAAGCAACATACTACAAACGATATATCCAGAAGCCTGATTACTACCTTTTTTATATTTTGCTTCACGTTACCCATTATTTTGTCTCCATTGTATTAGTTTCTGATAAGCTTTCCATCCCAATACTCTTTTCACACGTTCATCATTTCCATTCAGTAATTCAGAAGGAAAAGTAGGTTCATTCTGAATACATGCCTCCAAATAAGCAGCCCACTGCTGTAACAGTCCCCAGTGCTTTTCCGCATAGTCAAAATCATTCTCCAATTCTACAATAGCTAAAGTCATCATCAACATATCGGCAGCAACCTCAATACTATGATCCTCTACACTCGACTGACGTCCCGATATCGGATAGGTTCCTATATCATAAGGAGGATATTTTTTTACCCAATCACCATTCTCACATGTTTCAAAAACTGAGTTTAGTAATCCTTTCATCAAATCTACCCGCCCCCACAGTAACAGTGCAGGAAAACATTCACAAGCTTCCCTTATATTACCCAAAGTATCTCCGAAACAATAGAACTTATTATCAGCATTCATCACGAGTCTGTGATTAGCCATGAAATTCCTATACACAGGCAGTATCTGTGCTAATTTTTTATATCCATTCCGAAACGCATTTTCTTTTAAAAGATTATCCGTCTCGTCGCATTTGTCCTTTAAGGTCCAACATTGATCCCCAACAAGCCTCATCATATCCTTTATTGTTTTCTCTCCCCCTTTACTCCAACAAGTATATATATTATCCCCCTCGTACTGCATCGTCCTTTCTTCCTCATATCCTATAAGCAAAGCACCAAAATCCATCTGTTCTCCCCCTAACTTCTGAGAGAACACAGCATGTCCGCCTTCATAAGAATATTCTTTGCCTTCGGCCTTCATATCAACAGAAAAACGGTCAAAAGACCATTCCATATCTACATCAAATAATATCTCAACATCAGGACATTCACCTTCTTGGGGAACTACATGATATGTAATAAGTCCTACCGGACATCCCCTCATATCCGGCTCATCCAGTAAGCCGGGAGAAATAAAGTCAAGCTGTAGTTCCACACTTCCACACTGAAAAACATAATGAGTTTGAGTTGCTTGCACATCCACCTGTTTCAGAGTCGCCGTATCCAGTTCGCAATAGGTTTTATTTTCCACATACAATCCAAAGTCCAATAATGCAAATCCTCCTCCTTTACTATGCCCAAAAGCAGCAATCACATTATCCCCACTCTGTAAATGATTGACAATCATACCGGATAGTTGCCTGCATTCCAATTGCATAGATTGATTATCAATATGTGGAATATGCTCTCCATTGCAGTAAAGATCGATCTGACCATCGCATATATATCGGACATACATTTTTCGTCCTTCCAAAGCCTCTTTATCATCAATGGTAATATGCCTGCGTACATAAATATTATTCGCTCCCCACAAAGTATGGACCGGATAATATATATTTTTTACGCCAAATGCACCAGTTCCATCCTGCCATTGCGAATCGTCATATCCTTGTTTTTCCCAACCCACTCCCGGATATAAATATGAATATTTACCACTCCATCCTTCACCGCTGTAAATGGATGCTATAGGAGCAATACGCAAGGAGTCACCGCCTATAAAACGATATGATTTTCCATTGACACGCAAAACACCGATCATGGGAAACTCTTTTCCTGTGCGTAATCGCAAATATTGCTTATACAATGCCGTGCTGTCAGCCTCCATCGTAAAATCCGGTGAAAGTGTCATTAAGGTATGTTTTGCTACATAAACAGGTGGGAAAAGTACTTTCTCCTTTTCAACATGATGACAAGCATATATCAGCAGAACAACACCTATTGGTATTATCCACAAGACTGTTTTCCGTATGATTCTATTTCTTACTTCCATGCCTGAGTACCATTTTCATAAACAAAAATCCGTTCATCCACCCCTCGGGTATGATTGCGCAATAGTAAAAGTACATCCTTAGGGATATTCCTATAAACGAGCGAATCGGTAGTTGCTATCATCATACCAGCAGATTTCCAGTCTCCATCACAATAAAAAAGTTCAAAGGTATCTCCGGGACGAATATAATTATCTCTGTTTCGTGGAGTGTAAACAATACGATCTACTTGTACTTCTTTTCCGGCATCCAGTCCGGTCCACCCTCCGGTTGGCTCGATATAATCAAAAGACGTCCATGTTTTGCCATCAAATGCATTGGTGTATTCATGACTTCCATCCTGCTGGCTGCACCCGGGAGTTCCCAGCACTTTCCCCTTCAAGGCAATAGTATCATTCGGTTCATAAAAGGCTATTTCTGCAACATTACAACTGGCATTTTCAGGACCTACATATCTGAGATAACGATATTTTTTATCAGACCAGCTTTTAACTACTGTTCTCAGACGATAAGGTTTACTCTGGATAAGAAACAGAGTATCTTTATCTGCAAAATCCGCCCTATTACTTCCCTCGAACACACCTCCTATCATCCTGTCTCTGAAAAGATTCTCCGTATCGATATTAGATTTGGCATACAATACCACATCTTGTTTTTCTCCACCAGCTGAATAATAATGGCTTTTATTCGTCCATCCATCCACTATAAAAGGATCAGTCACAAAATGCAATGACCCATTCTCATAAGTAGCTACCCTCATCATAGAGCTTTTCTTCAAGTTTCGGAATACCAGATTGTTTCTATCATATTCTGTCCAATCAACCGGAATCCAACTATCACGGCTACTAAGACATAAGTAGGCTATTTTTCCATCGCATTTTTCCTTATATATCTGTTCAGAAGGAATCTTCATCTCCTTCTTATAATATTGGGCATACCCATGAGTCACATCTTTAAACTTCGGTAGCCGCCAAAAAGGATATAATTCTTCCCCATAAATTGCCATTGATTCATATAGCTCCCTATTTACACTAAAAGTATATCGGTACATCTTAGCACTCATATCCATTGCATACCACCAACTCTTACGAACCAATTGTAATGGTTCCGGAAAATCCATTTTATAGTCTTCCCCATTTTTATCCCAAGTTACTAACCAGAAATGACCGGCACTCCCGGAACCGCTCATTGGGATAAAATCAATAGCACAAGGGATTCCTAAGGCTCTGAACAGATATACACAAAAATCTGTAACTTCCCGACAAGACCCTGATAAATATTGCACATATTCCGGTCCGATATGCCCAAAAGTAGTTGGGGTAACAGAAGTGAAAATATGTTCTTTATTTGGTAGTCGTTCAATCAAATAGCTCGCAACAACTACCGGATCTTCTTTATCCAAGGTATTAGACATTCTCAATGAATCTAATAGTGAATTATATTTTTCATAATACATCTCACGCCAATAAGCCAATGATTCATCATCAATACGATAAGGAAGTATATACTCACAAAAATAGTCAAATGATATATTCTTTCCCCAAGGTTGTTCTTTCCAAACTTTAAATGCCCATTCTATATTACTGCATAAATAAGCTGAATCTATTTCCAATATATCACGTTTCCTAACCGTATTTCCGATAGGACCAAACACTTTTTTGATTGAATCTGAAATTAGTTGTGGTGACTTTCCCTTACTATTTTTCAGCCACATATAATATAGTTTATATTTCTCCAATTGTTCTCCACATGCATAAGAATAATATGGCATATTCTCTATTAAGAAACACGTAGCTTTATATTTCAGACTATCGGCAGTATCTCGTTGATAATAGCGAAGCACTTTCTCAAGTTCCAAACGATTTTTATCCGCTATGCATAACGCTGCTTCTAAAGAAGCTATAGACCGTTCTCTAGAAAAAGTCCTACTTACAATACCCCACCCTAATGCGAATAATAATAATATTATAATAGCATATCGAATATATTCCCAAAAGATTGCCATATATACCGTTTATATTACCTTATTCAGCATTTCCACTAATTTTCAATCTAAAAGGTGAATCCGTAGCATTACAATATATCGTTATCGTTTTATCAAAATGTTCTGGATGATCGGCTTTATATTTTACTTTGATGCTTAAACTTTTACCTGATTGTACAGGTTCTTTAGAATATTCTACCGTAGTACAACCACAAGATGTTATTATATCATTAACAACTAATGGATGATGCCCTATATTGTCCAATAATATTTCTCTGATTTGTTCATCATTACATGTAAAATTTCCCAAATCAAGAATCGAATCAGACATGACAACCTGGGTCTGTAAATCTTTATCTATATTACTTTGGCCTAGAATGATATTCAAATATATATCCTTAATTTTGGGATTCAGCACTGGATTTCCAATAGCGACTATTTTTTTATTCTTGTCCAATAAAAAAGTTTGAAAATTCATATCAACAGGAAAGTGATTCAATAAATTAAACGAATTTTTTTCATCTATGCATACAGGATAATTAAATTTATACTGCTTCAATACATTTATCATACTTTTTGTATTACTTGTATGCAAGAAAAAATACACAGGTACATTTAAACTCGTGACTGAATCCAAATCCTGAATAAAACTGGTCCATCGATCTAATTTCAATTTGCAACTTATGCATCCTATAGAATCCACATAAGTAACAATGGAATAAGTGTTCTTCTCAACAAAATCGAATCTAACTGTATCATGACCTAATGTAGTAAAATATGCATATGAAGGAAAAATAATTTCTTTTCCATTCCACTTTTTCACTAGATTAGTAATCCGTTCATTTTCACTTTCCTTACAAGAATTCAGAAGGATTAAAAGAAATAAAAGCAACAATTTATTCATCTTATTATTAATTATTTCTTCAAGAATTATTTAAATTCACTTAAGATCGAATCGGATAATACGAAATTCAGGCGAATCAGTTATTCCATATATCAACTGGCTACTTTCATCTATTACAAAGCGAAAAATCGGTGTGTCAAGCTTATACTGTCTGAGAGGATTACCATTCCAATCAAAAACAAGTAAATGATCTAACAAATAATTTGTATCTCCAGGATGATAAAGCTGACCAGAATAGAGAATATATAGTTCGTTTGATGTAGCTACTGGAGAAAAGTAGGCATCTCTCTCTTCTCCTATATTGGCGGTCACTTTTTGGGTATCACCTATACTCTTAATAATTTTAGAAGGAAAAAAAATATCAGGCCCTTGAATTCTATTTTTCAAAAGTCCAGTTTCATCATATATTTCTATTAAATCAGTTTGTTTATAAACAATAGCAATCTTTCTCTTTGACATATTCCAGGCTAAAGAGGAGGCAAAACCTTCCAATTGAGCAAGTCCCTCCAAAGCATTATCATCCCCTTCTATTGATGGATAATCTCCCACTGTATTTAATAAACTATCCCTTTGAAAAAAAGATATTTTTTTTAGCCGAGGATCCAAAACATTTGCAACTAACACAGAATCAGAGAACATAAATACGTCATCAAAATAGCTAGTAAATTGCATACTATTTTCTAGACGCAACAGACTATCAGAAGCTATTACATATTGGTTAAAGCGACGTAATCTAGAATCATAAGTAAACAACACTGAATCTTTTTTAAGTACATAACGCGGAGTCATCAAATCAGCCGGTCCACTTCCAAACGTTCCATAGCATCCGATCTCTTTTTCTGTATTTATATCTATCAACTGTATCAGAGACTCATTATCATTATTCAATAAAATAAGCGTAGAATCAAAAACAGAAATCCTCATGGGTCGCGTTAACATTTCACCCAAATTTAACTCATGTCCCTGCAACATAATTTCAGGTCCCACATCTTTCCATGAAAACGTAGAGCAATCTGTGTATTTTTTTCCTCTCTGATCTATACATCCTATTAACAAAATTGCTAGTATATAGCAAATAAATCTTAGTTGTTTCATTTTTTCCTATCATCTATTATGTAATAAAGAACTGAATAACGCTTAAGCATAGAACGTAATTTCTTATCAGAATCTGAACTTGTCTTCAAAGCCCCATTCTTTATATATTTATTAACCAATCGCTCCATGCTTCCATCTTTGTCATCTTCATATACAAGTAATACATTTAATGGTTTCTTTAATAAAGTCTCGGTTGTAGGGTATAAAACAAACTTTAAGTTTTTATTTTCTTCAGGAAACATATAATAGTATCTCGTAACGCCTGGGTAAAACACATATAATTTGAAAGTTCCATTAGGTTGTAATTCAGGCACAAAATCCAAATTAAAAGTATGTTCTTTAGGTATTGAAGTAGACATAGCACGCCCCAAATCATTTTCTTTATATTTCCCATCAACATATTCATGAAAAAAAAGGGTTAAATCTACATCATTCAGCAATTTAGAAGTCTGAATCTTATAATGTTTACTATTCAAACGTGGCGCATCAACGACTGCACCCGCTTTGGTATTCACCTTACGTATACCAAACATGCTGCTATTCTGAGCATACATAGTAACATTT
>OLFS01001132.1_pt1 | contig 22261 bp, 30 predicted proteins | sample 1605491 | NCBI WGS metagenome assembly OLFS01 (sample SAMEA3888921, study PRJEB22519) | human gut metagenome | biome: human gut; feature: human-associated habitat; material: faeces | place: Denmark | collected 2011 | reverse complement strand
CACCAGCCAGATCTATGAGGAAATAATGAGCAAACAGTGGAGAGAACGTTATCCAGATCGCTCCTGGTGACCTTAATCAGCAACAACAAGAGGTAGTACCAATCCCAATAGAAGCCGCATTCATTTATCACGAGCCCTTTTCTAGCAACTCGGCTCACAGGCTCATATCGATTCATCTCAGCATCAACAAGCAACACCATGACTCAACAACCATTATCCTTGCCGCCCGCCATGCCGCTGTTTGACAGCCTTATCTATCTGGAGGCCGGTAACCCGCAGGTCAATCAGTACCTTGCCAACCTCAGCCTCAACGATGTACCCGATGCCGGTCTGGTTTACGAACTGGCGGTCGATTGGCTGCTGGAGCAGCGCAACAGCGAAAACAACTACAAAACCTATCGCAGCGAACTGACCACTTTTTTACACTGGTGCTTTCGCGAGGCAGCCATCAGCCCGAAAGATCTCACTCGCCGCATCATGATCCGCTATCTCGACTACTGTCAGTCCCCCCCTGACGAGTTGATCGCCTATCGCAACGTGGCGCAGTTTGTCCTCGACAAGGAGTGGGGAGAGCGGTTGCCCAATCCACAATGGCGACCGTTTCTCGGTAAGCGGGAGCTGGGCCGCACCTTGCCCTATCGCCTGAGCGAGCAGGCGATGAAGACCAAGCTGGCCATCCTGTCGGCCTTCTTCCAGTTCCTGATCCAGGAGGAGTACATGGACAGGAATCCCGCTCTGCTACTGCAGCGGGTCAAACGGCCGCAGCAGCAGGAGGCCGATGATCAGGTGCAGGCCTTCAGCGAGTTGCAGTGGTCATACGTGATGCAAGCTGCCGATACCCTTGCCAACGACCATCCGGAGCAGCATGAGCGCAGCCGTTTTCTCACCATTCTGATGTACGCCTGCTATCTGCGGATCTCTGAGGTTGCAGCCCGGCCGGGCTTTACCCCTGTGATGGGGCAGTTCAGGCGGGATCGCAAAACCGGCGTCTGGGGATACTTTATTCCGCAAAGCAAGGGGGGCAAACGGCGTACCGTAGCGGTATCCCAAGCGCTGTTGGCGGCACTCGAACGCTACCGCCGTTTCCTCGGTCTCTCTCCCTTGCCGACACCGGATGAACAGACGCCACTGTTCGTTCGCCACAAAGCTGCAGCACATGGTCGCGAGCAGGGCGAGCTAAACGCCAACCTTGGTATTCGCCAGCTACGGGATTTGATCATGGTGATCATCGGCAAGGGGGCAGAATTGGCCGAACAGGATGGCTTTGCCCAGGATGCGGCCGAAATGCGGCAACTCTCCCCCCATGCGATCCGTCACACCGGGATCACCCATGACATCAACCTGCATGGGAGACCGCTTTCCCACGTACAAGCCGATGCAGGGCATGACAGCATCGACACCACTTCGAAATACCTGCACACCAGCAACAGTGAACGACATGAGAGCGCCCAGCAAAAGCCGCTGGACCGATTGAACCAACACGTGAGAGATAACATTCACAAGGGCTAACGAACAACGTGACATGCCCCCTGATTTGTATTGACTGCTCTTAGAAAACAGAATGGCTTGTTTGGGATGTCATAGAAGTTGGTGCGGCGATGTTGTACTTCTCCGGATGGCAATCGGCTCAGGGATTATTTTTTGCTTACAGGCACCTTGCCATCTGCGTCATACATATTTATCCCATAGCAGAGAAGCAAAAAACGAAATTGCTTGCTGAAACACCGAGAACACCCGATGCCGAAAGCTAAGTAACATGCCGGAAGCAGTCATATTCGGTTGAACAGCACCTTGTTATCACACTTGCATATCCAGTCATCATTGGTGATATTGATATCAATATTAACGAGATACCGAGGAGCGGGTATGCAAGTGGCAGTGGTGGAAAAGACCTTCAGGATCGTTGGCAAAGGGTCGCTCATAGCCCAGTTCACCTTTATCTCTTCAGGCACACTGCATATCTGGTTTCCGGATGTGGGCCTGCAGATGGAGGCCCACGGCAAAGAGTTGCGTATCGAAGATTGCACCATTATCTATACCAATGGCCTCCATCACGGCCAGCCCCGAGCACTCTGGTCCTTAACCCTCCATCCCGATGATATGAACGAGCTCAAACGCATATTGCAGCAGTTCAACAGCAACCTCTACTTGACCTGCCAGCCACCCACATTGGCCATCGCCAAACGTGCCTTGAATATCAATTGACCCGACTTCCAAAAAAGTCGCAATCATGCCAGCCACAACAATAAGCCGTGAGGATTAAGGGGAGGGGAATCTATCGCGATAATCGGCATTTTTATGGCTGTTTTACAAGAAGGAGTATCAATATTTCCAGAGAGAGACCTCTCAAGTAGGGGATAGATATTTCCAAGAATATTCACGGTAATGACGATAGTTATAACGGTGAAAATCAAACATAACGCTCAATAAGTGAGGGGGATTCCGCACAACGTATTGATTTAATAGTGAACTCTTGTCTCAAAATGGGACATTTCGGTGATGTGGGGCAGGGCGGTTGACTGTGTTATTCTGTTGTCGCTGCAACAGCATCTGCAGGGGAATCAACCAGATATTGTCCTTCTGCTTTGGGCAGTCAGATCGCTGGAGGTCTGTGTGTAGCCTCGATCCTGATCGATTTCCGAACCTTTAAGCTAAGGAAAAGCTGCGGGCTACTTCTTTTAATAAGCATTGTTATCTCTCACGATAATGCCGATAACCCTATTTATCGGCATCTCTGATAATTGGTGCATTTATGTATACTCTTGAAGACTTAAAAAAAGCCGAATCCGACTTGCAGGATTGGCAACGCCGTTCCGATAACTATGATGGTAACAACCCGAACAAATATGACTCTTCCCTAAAGCAGGCTAGAGCCATGGTTAGGATGATCAAAGACCAATTGAAAGCTGATGGTTTGCTATCCATGTCTGAATCAGAGCAGCTTTCCGCCAGACTTGATGCTGCTTTTCCTTATGCATCAAGCAAAGAGATTGTTGAGTTTGAAGGCAAAAAGTATCAAAGAATGTTCTATCCGCTGCAAAAGAGCCGAAGCGGGAAAACTGTAACCGAATGGGGTAAGAGTTGGTCCTTGGTTAAGTAGCATTTATTCGCTTTTCTTCACTGATTGGCCCCAATCCATTTCACCTAGTGACATAACATTGGGGTCACACTGAGCCAGCAGCTCTTCCAGTGTGTAGCGCGGTTTGCCACGTAGTTTAGCGCGAGCACGCTCCACATCATCAAACGCCGCTGTCAGCAGCGCCGGATCACCATCTTCAAGGGCTGCCTGCAGATACGTAACCATGTCGGCCTCAGTGGCCAAGCAGTCAACCACATCAAAGCGGCTCCATTGTTCGGTTCTCTTCATTCCGTCCTCCTGCATCCGTCATTGCGCATAATGCGAGCATTATGTTGAGGGTTTGCAGCACTTGTGCTGACGGGGGTTGGTAGAACGTGGGCCGCGAAGCGGCATCGTTATACCAATTCCCGCCCGTAACATAATGTCTATTATGCGTCAGTTGCATCCTTTCTCTCCGCACCCACCACTAGGCGTCATTGTCTATCTCCATCACGTTCTGTGAGAAAAAATAGAAAAAGGCCTAGATCGCGCGAAAAAATTTCCATTAGAATCCCCTTCGAAATCAAATGACTCCATCAAACTTGCCGGTGCGTCCGACTCTGTGAGAGAAAAATGAAAGGGAATTTTATTGTTGCTTCTGTGTTGGCCGTAACCACCTTGTCCGGGTGCGCTACTCTCCCTTCGGATCCAGGGCAATTCTATGTGCAAGACAAAAACATGAGCTATGCAGGGAACGTAGGGGCATATGCAGGGTATTACGGTGTACTCAAGGATAATAACTACAGCAAGAGCTTAGATACCCTTACTACAACAACCAGCAATGTACTGCTTCTGTCATCAGATATGGGGGCAACTCTGGGCGGTGGCATGGGGCTGGCGTTGGGATTTATGTCTGGATTGACAGCCCTATATCCTCTGAATATCTCCGATGTCTGGACTGCCCGGCTCAATCCAGGCGAGAAATACGACGATCAAGCAACGGCATTACGGGTTTTGAAATCAAGCTACCAAGTGCTTGATGTGACACATTTCAGTGCGAAGAGTCATGCCAGTTATGACAGGCCATTCATGGCAAAAGGTACGCTCAACGATGTGGTCTGCGAGGGTACGATTCTTCAGGGCTTCGACTATGTGTGTGCGGATCCTGCATTTCCAAAGAATAAGTTTTATATAGCTGCTGTCCGACCTGCAAATGGGATGGAATTCAGTGATATTTTGAGCATTCAAAAGGGTAACTATGGTGTTTATCTGATAGATGCTCCGAACACCGTTGAAATCAAATCTGATACCACTGACCATGTATTCCAGTTCCGTAACGGCGCTTATGTCGTCGGTCACACCAAAACTGTTTTGCCGCGTGTAGCCCCCCGTGAGGATGGCAAGCGCTTGGTGTTCATCGACGGTAAGGCAACCCTGATCTGATAAATTTGCGGTATCTCTTACACCAGGGCGGGCATCATGGATGCCTGCCTTTATTTTTTTGGTAACAGTTACCATAAATGGTGTTATTCTATTTTGGTCACCGTTACCAGAATGGATATCCGATGCGCGACCCTAACGACACCCAAACCCATGACCTGCTCCCTACACCCCGCCGCCGTGGCCGCCCCAGCACCGGAACGGCACTGACCCCAGCCCAGAAACAGGCCAGATACCGCCAACGCCAACGGGCCCGCAGCGTCACTGTGACGTTTGACAGAGCGGCCATCGATGCGCTCGACACCCACATTCGCGCCATCGTGGCCGGTCTCGATGCCCCCATCCCCCCAGAGCACGCGGCCTCTATCCTGGAATCGATCCGGGCCGCCACCCTAGCGCAGCTGGCACCGTTGGCGGAATCATGAACGAGCAGATCTCTAGCCGGGAGGAGTATGAGCAGGCGCTGGCGCTGATGGATGCGCTGGTTGATGACTATGACGCCAATCAGCAGTTGATAGAGCAGTTGTCCATTAGCATCGAGCACTGGGAGGAGCGGGCAGAGGAGTTCGCCGAGTTCAACCGGGCGGTTACCGGTAAGTCAGAGCCCTGATTTTGCCGTCCGCACAGGTGGTCATCTGTGCGACCACCTACGCCGGTCGGCCTGCCCAGCGGCAGAGAGCGCGACCCCGTAGGGGGCGGTTTTGTTGTTGTGTGTCGGTCGGTCTGGGGGAGGGTGGTTGGGTCGGGTGGGAGTACTGTAATCTCCCACCCAATTCTCACCGCGATAAATTCGATGTCATTTGAGGCCCTTCTTTTGGCCTGTTTTGGGGTCTGTTTTCACCTGTAAAAATTCGTTGTGTTCCGTCTGACCCTGTGGCAGGATGATCGAGTCCCGTATTTTTATGCGGGGCGGTCAGTTCGAGACACGTTCGTGTCTCAATCCAATCCTTCGGGATAAGACGCCTTCGGGCAATGCACCCTCCGGGGTAATGAAAATTGTTTTCTGGTTCGGCCTTGGCGCCGAGGCCGAATTTTTCATTATTCGCATTGCAGGCAGGCGCATGAACTCCGTATCACAGCACACCACCGATCACGATAGCCTCGAGGCGCTTTTGGCGTCGTTCGGGCCGTTCTGCGATTTCCTGCAACTCGATTTTGTTTTCCCCTGGGATGCCCGTTTTTGCGTCGGCGCCTCCGATGCGGTCGAGTCTGATGGCATCGTCTCCCTCTCCACCGAAAAATCGTTCGACCTCGACCTGAAAAAATTGGCGCTTTTGGTGCCTGACCTGCGCCTGTGCGCAGAGGTCCAACCCCAGCCGGATGGTACGTTTACCGCTGACGATCTGCGCACGCCGTTTGAATCTGTTGAATCACACCTAGGATCGATGGCGGTCAAAATCTATAACCGGGGCAATTCCCGGCTCGGTCGCGATCCTTACGTATCCGTGAAGCTAAATCCCACAAAGTTGACCTACGGCTGCAACGCATATAGCGACATTCGCACCCTCGCCCAGGCTCTGCCGATCGCGCTGAGCGCGTTTGTCCGCGCCTGCCCTGAACTCGCCGCGCTGGTCGACGTGGCCGGTGCCCGGGTAATGCGGATCGACTCCACCTCCGGAGTGCAGTGCGCCACCGTGGCCGATGTCGGGGCCATGCTCGACCGGGTTGGCCACGTGCAGATCGGCCACGTCCACGCTGCTGGCACAATGGATCACTACGCCGATGCCGAGCAGAAAATCCGCCAAAAATGCGGCACCAGCGTCTATTTCAACGCCACCTCCGAGCACCAGCGCGGCGTCTGTTACCCAAAGGGCCCCGAGGCCCGCGAGGAACTGAAGCGCGTGACTGCCGAGGCCCGTCGCGACCCCAGCAACGTCGCCCTGGCTGCCCGGGTCGAGGCCCTGTCTGACCCCGCCTACCAGAGCTACTGCGAAAAACTCTTACGTTTTGAGGCCCGCAGTATGCGTCGGGGCATCCTCGGCCAGCTCGAGCGGCTCGGCATCGTTGACTGGGATGGCACAGCCGTCGATCTCATCCGCTGCGAGCATCAGCTCTCGGCCCTTGGTACATCACTCACACACAGCCTCTGGGCACACGTCTGGCGCCCGGTTTTATCTGCACTCTGGGGAGATCCCACCATGTCGCTCGCAAACGAGACCGAGCTCGAGCAAAAACTCGCCGACTATTACGAACAAAATTTTACTGGCCGAGCCCGTTCTATGGGCCTGCGCCGGGCCCTGTGTCACCTGCGGGCGATCATCGATCGCGGCTGGGTTGCGGCAAAAAAATCGCCGCCAGCCAGTCAGGCCAGCTGGTATCGCACCGTCGCTGAGCTGATCGACGCCGGGATCTCCCGTGCAGCCCTCCAGTCTTGTGAGGGGACGGCTGAGAGCCGCCTCGCCGCTGGTGTCGTGGTGTCCATCCGCTCCGTGCTCGAGGTCCAAGCCGTCAACACGGCCCCGACATGGTTCAAACCAGCTGACCTGTCTCGCTGGATGGATGACAGCGACCTAATGCAGGTCCCTTTCCGTCACCGCCTCGCCGTGGGCGACGGTCTGGTTGCCTGCGTTGGCACCGACGACGGCCTCTGCGGTCCGGTCGATACCCGACCCGACACCGACGCCGAGATCCGAGCGTTCCTCGACCGCTCAGCCGGCCACGGCCTGGGCTCCCACGCTGGTCTGTTCCCGCCCGAGGTCGACTGGGATCTGATCGTTGTCCAGTCCGATGTGGCCGATCTCCGTGTTCCCGCCGTACCCCGCCATCCGCAGCTACGGCTGGTGTGAGGGGTTTTTATGGCACCAATTTTAGTAACTGTTACCAAAAAGGACTGATTCAGATGAACGATAAAACGCAACCTACTGTCGGCGCATCCGGCCTGTACCTGGTCGGCGAGATCGCCGGGGTAAAGCAGGACTCATTCCGCAACGGGGAGCAGCAGATCATCCGACACACCGTCGGCGTTCGGATCACCACGGTCGACGCCTATGGCGGTGAGACCAGTGAGCTGGTCGAGGTCAGGCTGCCGCAGGCCGCCGTCGATGCAGGTCTGCCGCGTCAGCTCGATAGGCTGCGCGGTCAGATCCTCAGTCTGCCTGTCTGGGTGCAGCCCTACACCGGAAAACGCGGGGCAGGGCACGCGTTGATGCTGGACTCTAAACAGAAAATTTTGGGGCTCTAGGTATGCACACGACCACTGTCACCGGCGTGCTGGCCGGCGTTAAAAATGCACCGGATTTTGCCGTTATCGTGCGCACAGCAGAGGGCGACGTCGATGTGATCATCCCGCCGCTAGCACTGCAACTCCTGCCCGATCCCGTGGCCCATTTTGAGCGGCTGGTCGGGGAAAAGATGGGGTTTTACGTCGTGCCGGGGCACGAGATCGATGGCGCTCGCGTGCTGGACACACAGTACCGGGATCCGGAGGCGCAGAGCTGATGCTGGCAGAGAGACGGCTGGCCACAACACCGATTCTGGGGGTCTGACAGACAATGGATCTGCTCCCCGATATTACCCCCGCGCAGGCGGTCGAACTGGTGCAGGCCATCGGCCTGCTCTGGGCCACTGCGTGGGTCCTACGTCAACTGCGGAAAATAATCCGCTAAATCACAACCTATGAGGAGTTTTTTATGGATCTTACATCCATCACCACGGCGATCACCGGCGCTGTCACTCAGATCACCACGATCGGGCTGGCCTGTCTGTCCGTGTACGTCACGATCCGCACGTTCACCTGGGTGCGCGGAGCGTTTAAGTAAGGAACTAGGGGGGCCGCAGCCCCCCTCTTTATATCGGAGGCCAACAGTATGGGGAGTGAATGGTGGCTGTACATATCAGCAGTAATCGGAGCCTTTTGGCTGCTCTACCACTGATCGCGCTCACTGCACCGGTGCACGCGGATGTGGTCGAGTTGTTCCCTGGGGCGGGCACAGTTCGGGTGGCCAACGGCACCACTGGGCGGATCGTTGGTGTCACCAGCATCGACCGAACAGCCCGAACCGTCGGCGCCGTTATCGATGCTCGGGACCGATTCGGGAACGCGGTCAGGGTTAACCGCGTTTTACGGGTCGTGCCTGACGCCCTGGCGCGGTTCGGTCGCACCTGCCTGTCACCTGCGGGGGCAGCTCGCTGTGCGGCGGTCGGCGCCATCACCGCCGCAGCCGCCTACGCCGGGTACGATCTGATCAACGGCTGGTTACAGCGGCCATCGACCGCTACTGGGGAATGCCCCCGTGACTGGGTTTTTCTGCCTGGCCCCGATGGCACACGCGTCAAAACGCTCCAGGGGTTGCCCTGTATCGAGAAAAAAACCGGCTATTGGGTCCTCAAAACTGCTGGCCCCAGTGGCGCAGCGGACAGCTGGCGTACACCGGACATCCCACCCAGTGTCCAGCGCGGGATCTTCTACACCACCTGGGGCGACCTCAATAACCCGCAGCCTGGCGACCTGTGGAACTACAAACGTAACTGGGCCCGCGGGGAACAACAGGTCGAGCCGGAAAACGGCGGTGAAATTTCCGATGCCGAATTTGCCGATATGGTCCTGTCTAACCCTGCCGCGATACAGATCAGTCCAGGGCTATATCCCGACATTTTTGAGCCAGTCATCGTCGATGAGACGGCCCCAAATCCGGGCGAGGGGACTAAACCCAACCCGGATCCGGACCCCGAGGCTCAGACCGATCTGGCCTCGATGGCCGATGTGCCCAGGGATGTGATCGACGTGCGCCGTTTTTACGACTGGGGGAGCGGCTGGTTACCCCGCCAGTGCCCAGCGCCCACGGTTGTCCCAGTCATGGGGCAAAATTTTTCCATCGACTACACGACCCTGTGCGGGCTGATCGAGAGCGCTGTCGCCCCAGTTATGCGACTGCTTTCGCTGTTTGGGTTCCTATCGATCGTGATCGTCGGAGTGGGGAGGCCTAGCTGATGTGGGGTGCATTTGGGACACTAATGGCCGGAAATTTCGTGGCCAGAATTCTGCTCGCGCTGGGTGTTGCTGTCGTGTCCTATCAGGGACTAGACGCCATTCTGTCGCTGGCTACCTCGGAGATCCGAGCGTTGGTCACCGGGCTTCCTGCAACGGCGCTGGGGCTGATGGGGCTGGCCCGCATCGATCTGTGCATCAACCTGATCCTGTCCGCCTATGCCGCACGATTGGCCATGGCGGCGCTGACCACGATGCGTGTGAGGTAACATATGATCACCCTCATCACCGGCCGCCCAGGGAGCGGCAAAACCCTGCTGGCCGTTGAGATGATCCGCGACAACGCGAACGGCGAGCGGATCCGGCCGCTGTTCGCGAACATAGATGGCCTGGCCTACGACCGTCTGCGCTGTTTTCCACTGGAGGACCCGACCACCTGGCCAGATCTGCCAGCAGGGTCCATCGTGGTGATCGACGAATGCCAAAAACTTATGCCCCCCCGCGCCAGCGGTGCCCGAGTGCCGCACCATGTGCAGTACCTGAACGAGCATCGTCACGCAGGGATCGACCTGATCCTGATGACCCCAGACCCGAAACTCATCGACGTGCTGGCTCGTAAAACTGTCGGGCGGCACCTGCACGCGTACAGGCCTTTTGGCATGGAGCACCGGAAAGTTTTCGAGTGGAACTCATGTAACGAGGATCCGGAACCATCCCAGGGAGAGAAAAACGCACTGATCACCAAAAAGCCCTTTGATAAAACGCTGTATGAGCTGTATACCTCGGCCGAGGTTCATACCCATAAATCCCGGCCACCACTGAAAAAATTTGCACTGCTCATCGGGTCGCTGCTGACGGCAGTTTCGCTGTTTGCCTGGTCGTTCTGGTCTATCTGGCAGCAGGGGCAGGGCGATATCCCGTCAGAGCAGGCCGCCACCGTCACCACCGCCGAGCAGGGGGCGGTGTCCGCCGCCGTCTCCAGTGCCGAGCCCAGCCTGCCGCCGCCGATCCCGCAGGCGTTTTTCCGTTCCAGAGTAGTGGTGAACGGTCACCCCGAATACCGCGTCGAACTGGGGGAGGGCGGGGGGTATGCGAATTTGGATACGTTCCCGGCGTACCGGATCGAGGGCGCCAACGTGCTGCTGCTTGCTCACGCTGGAGATGATGTGGCCCAGTGGGTGATACGGGATGCTGATCTGGTCGGGTATCTGCAACAGGACGCAGACGCGCTGATGGCAAATCGGTAGGCGCCGCAGGCGCAGGGCCGTGCGACTGGGCGACGACCGCTAGCGGGCGGCGGACAGGCGGATGGCCGGTCATCAATATAATTACGGTAACAGTTACCTATAATTATGCCGATAACCTATTTATCGGCATAAATTGTAAAGATTCTGTGAAGTTTGACCTTCAACATCTCCATTTTGACCTTCAACATCTCTAACGGAGCAGGCGCACAATATGGGAAATTGGAACGATTTCAGCGATTCAACGGACCCCGTTAATCCGGAATTTCTGGCAGAACGTGAACACGTCATAGCCAAACCAGTTTTTCGGGTCGCAACCCGTGAAGAGCTGCTGGCCAAAGGATATGTGCTGAGCCTGTCCGAGTTGAACCTGCCAACATCACCGGAACTGAACGAGATCATCAGCGTCCTGCAAACCCAGCGCGGCCCTGTGGCGCTTGCGGTGTGGTTCCAGTCGGCGAATGGCTGGCTAGGCAGTGCCAGTCCGGCCGATGTGGTGCGAGGGGTCAGCCCGGGAACAATGTCCGACGTTCTGCATGCGGCACGCCGCGAGGTCGCGCCAATCGATCATGCCTGAGCCATGCAACCCGGTGAGCAATGTTTAGGGCTGGCCGATGGCACCAGAGTTCACCGACAGACCCCGGGTGTGGGCCTCCCGCAGGCAACGTCGCCAAAAGTGCTCGCCACTGGGGGCTGCCCATTTCACCAGGTAACGACCGGACAGCCAGAAAATCGCCTCCAGCGGCAGATGGGCCAAGTCTTGTTGATGGGTGTACCAGAACGCCCGCCAGTCGTGGATAACCGCCACCCGGTCGACCAACTGCCAGCGGCAGACCCACAACGGGGTGTCCCGATGAACCAGCACCAACGCACCGGCCAACGGGAACACGTCGAACCACAGCAACTGGTGGTCATCGGGCACAGTGACATCTAGCCGCCGAAACCGATGGAGCCGCAGTTGTGCCAACAGGTCGACACCGGCGGTTAACGCATCCAGCGAGAGTCGATCCTGTGGGCGACGGCTGTGTTTCATCGAAAAACCTCCAAAACGTAATACGGGGGGAATTCCCAGACAACCATGCTCACAACATCCACGGGGGAGGGGTGTTATCTCTCACTAAGTGAAGGTTTTATCATTAAGCTCTTGTTTTGCAAGCAACCGCCCCAATATCCGTATGGAGCATGCCGCTTAATAGAGAATCTGACTCGAGGTATCGTGATGCAGCTAGAGAAATTTGTTCAATCGGCTATTCAACAAATAGCCAAAGGCGTATCCAATGCGTCTGAGGATGTTGCCAGCCTAGGAGGGCGAGTGAACCCTCATAATCCATCAAGCTCTCCACGTCTTACCAATATAGATTTTGATGTTGCGCTGGTTGTAAGTGAAGGTTCGCAGTTGCAGGGGGAGGGGAAAGTGTCATTGATAAAGGTTTTTAGCCTTGGTGGATCAGCTCAGGAATCCAACGCATATCAGCAAACCAGCAGGGTAAAGTTCACTGTTGCCGTAGAGCTACCAAAGAATTTGAAGGCTGGCAGCACTATGGAAGAGGAACAGGATGCGCTTAACGTACTTTATGCGGCCTCGAAACCAGAAAACGTTTGGAAGAAGTAGGATTTACTCATTATGCCGATAACCCTATTTATCGGCATCTTGTAGCTTGGTTCTTCTCTTGAACTCGATTTTTATCATTCAATAGCCTGGAGGCGTATGGATAATCCAAAAAAAATCATGCAGATCACACCTGCTGATGGTTGGTACTATCGTGTAGATGCCGTTAATGTTGCTGTCTTTCCTGTAGCCATGTGGGCATTGCAGGATTCGGGCGAAATCGTTGGGATTGTTGATTTGGGAAGTGGATTGCAGCCATTGCATCAATCTCCAAAAGGCCGTTACTTGCAGTTTGAGCAACTTACGCCAGAAGAACGACTCAAAGCAGCTCAACGTTGAGAACAATGATTATGGCTAAAATCATTAGAGGCAATGCTGACGGTAAAAATGGTGAAAATCAGAGCTACACCATACCTGGTCGTGGCACGATTTCTCGTAGTAAAGCGGTTACAGAGGTAAAGCAAAAAAAGCATCCAAATCATCATGTTATTGTGGTGAATGATGTTGAATATATTCGTGCTAATCGTGATAGCTCTAAGCCCAATAACATAGATGAAAAATGATACAACGCATTGATGTATCTCATATCTAGGGGCCTCCGGCCCCTTTGTCCTATCTACAGGCATGACTGCGCATAATGTCGCTGGCGTTATGTTGAGTGGTTTGCCCCTGCCATAATCCCGAAGGGCAGGGGACGCGACGAGGCCGCTACGTGGGCCAGCTTGCTGGCATCGTCGCAACGACAGAGCGCCCGTAACATAACGGCATTTATGCGCAGCCAGGCACCAAAGAAAAGGCCCCGCTTTAGGGCAGGGCCGGACTCGAATTAGGCATAATCAACGCGCCTTCTTTCTCTTCACGTATTCCTCGTAATCGTCCTCTGTAATCGTTTGAATCCCCTTCAATATCAACAGCTTAAGTACCTCTGTATCCTTGAGGCTGGTCTTCGTGGCAATCACCGCCCTGACCGTCTCCATCTCCACCTTGCGCCATGTCGGATCATCTATGTGCTTAGTCGGCATATTGATAACTCTGTTGTGAATGTGCTCAAGGTGATTCTAAACCGCTTTGATTCTAAGAAATGATATTTCTTGACAACTCAGACCTTAGATTCTAAGGTTCAGCCACCAATCTAATTTCTTAGAAATTGAGATTAGTCGAAGGGTATCATTTCTGACCAAGGGGGTAGGGGTTGTGAGTGCATCGATCAATCCGGCAAAACCAGAGCGAAGCGTCTATTGGCAACATGAGCCAACGGGCGACATTTCCGCTTGTATCGCTGGTCAGGTTGAGTTCTTCACCGACCTCCGCGAACTCGGCTGTTATCTCTCACTGACTTACCCCGATTTCGATTTCGTGCCTGTCGAAGTCACCGAGGAAACTTGGCGCGGGTTCTATGATCAGGGGGTCTTCTTTGATGACTGGTCATAACCCCAAAACCAAGATCGATTTCCTGTCCTTCACCTTCACGCCTGAACCGCTCAAGCGGATCACCGAGCTGGCAAAACAGGGGGCTTTGCTCAAGGCCATTCCGCGCTTTGATATCAAGTCCTCTGTTTTGGCGGCTGCCATGCCTGCGCCTGCTGTCGATGGCATGATTTTCCGCCGTCCGGTTCCCGCACTGCCGGCTCCGGCAAACCGTCTTGAAAAGGCAGAGCAGCGCCTCCGCGCCGTTGCTTATCCCGAGCCGCTTTATGTGGCCAAGTCCGAAGACGAAACGCCCTCAGTGATCACGCCGTCCATGACTCAAGCCATGGAGACCGTACTCGCTTCCCAGTACACAACCCGCGCTGACATTCACCGCGAACTCAAGGCCGTGTGCTCTAGCTTGCTCGATTTCTCCGAGTTTGAAGTGAACCCAGACGGCAAATACTGGGACGCTTACAACGACCTGATCCACAACTACGGGGTGCAGTTTCTCGATGCGCTCTGCTGCTCAGAACTGGAGATCTTCTTTGACGAACTCAATCACCAAATTGGCGTCCCGATCCCTGCGCCTCGCTTTGCCGTCCGCCATCGTCGCGGGGGCCTTCACGGCTACAGCTACAGTGGGGACATTCTCATTGATGGCATTGCTTGCGGGCTTGTCGCTTGGGGAGCTGCCAACCATGGCTGCATGGTTTCTTTCACTGGGGCAGGATGCGACGGACTGGATTTTGGGGCTCTTCATCGTGTCATTTCTGTGGTGCCTGGGCTCCGTATTACTCGAGTTGACCTCGCATTGGATGATTACTCAGGCTCGGTTATATCGTATCTCCGAGCGGTTGAAGCAGCGGAAATAGGCAATTTCCATCCGGCTCGCGGCACCGCTCCAAAATGGATGGCGATTCAGGCAGGGGAGTTTATTCCAGAGGTACACAATGCCATGCGTAAACGCTTTGGCATGATTGCATCGGCTGGCTGTTCTTTTTATATCGGCTCGCGGATTAATGGTAAGTGCGCTCGTATTTATGAGAAGGGCAAGCAGATGCAATCGGCAGAGCATCCCAACTGGGTACGCGCCGAAGGCGAGTTGCACAGTAAAGACCGACAAATCCCGCTCGATGTGCTGGTTAATCCAGATCCATATTTTGCTGGAATGTATCCCCAGTTTTCGATATGGCTTGCAGCGGTATCAGAAAATGAAATTGAACCTGTACGCATCACCACCTTCAAAAACAAGTTTAAAACCTGCCGCGATAACGCGGTGACAAATATGTCAAAAATGGCGGGCCGTCTGGTCAACTGGCTTAAACATGTCGAGGGATTAACCGATGCCTCTATCGTGCGCCAATTAACAGCACACTTGACCCCTGATGACGTTCCGGCGCGGTTGTTATTACCTCTGCCGCCTGAACTGGATACTTTAGCGATTTTCGAGCCCAACTGAACGGGCATTAATAACCTAAATGGAGAGTTTAGCCATGTCTAAAATTACTGGCGTTATGGTTCTGTGTGTCACCCACGGCAAAGGTATTTCCCGCAAAGGAGCTACCCCCAAGCCCTATGACTTCGCAAATATCCAATTCTTGGTTGCCGCAACCAACATTGATATGCCCGAGTGTCAAATCAATAACTGGGGCTTTGAGGCTAAAGAAATGCCACTGAAAAATGATCCGCTGGTGCTGGCTAATATTGCTGACTGTCCGAAATTGCAGCCCATCACCCTGTTGTTGGAAGCTGACCCGCGCAACCCTGCCCGAAATATCGTTGCAGGCTTTGAGATTGAAGGCGGGGCCAAACATGATGACTTTGGCCCACTGCATAAAAAGTCTTAATTATCCGGTGCCAGAGGAGGAGGAGCGAAGACGTGCAGCGACCGACGACGAGGCACCAAAACAATGCTCTGTGTTGAATTAACTTCCGAGGGGTACGTAAAACAAGCCCCGCCGGAAACGTGCTCTTACGTGCTCTTGACCCTCCAAGAGCACAACAAATTAACGGATATATCGAACTGGTTTCAGTTTGATATGACCACAACATCAATGGCCTTTGGTTTCGGATTAACCATATGGGTTATTGGTTTAAAGCTGGGCGCTATTGCCCGTGTAATCGTAGGTGCAAAAAGAGGATAAATATAATGCAAAAACTTTCAGGCTTGTTCCGCAATGGTTGTATCGCTCTGGTTGGTTCCGTGTCCGCTGTTGCGGCCAATGCTGCTGACGGTGGTACTGGTTCCGCGGCTGCTGCTCAGGCGGCGCTAGATGCGGCCCAATCCGATGTAAACGCCACTTCACCCAAGGTGATGATGGTTGTCGCTGCGGTGGTTGGGGTTGGTATCTTGATCAGCCTTATTCGCAAAGCCTAATCCATGTCCCTGCTTATCGGGACGCTCTGGTTTTTGTTCTTTGTCGAGGGATGGCGAACATCCTTTTCAATCTAAGGCGGCTTCGGTCGCCTTTTTTCATATTGGGGGCTGTGTGCGCATAGGCTTGTTTTTACTGCTGTTTCCATCACTGGCGCTGGCTGTCGCGGGCTGTCCTGTCGGTGTGCAATTGGGCAGTGTGACGATGGCAACACCATTGCCTGTCTGTCTTAAGTTTGAAGGTTCGGATCTCGGGGGCTGTCAGGTTGATTGCAAGGGTGTTTGTGTAGAGTTGCCTTTGAATAATACCAAGGGACCAGTGGAGACCACTGGCACGGCTTGCAAGTTGTCAGATAATGGCAGCGGTAACGGGGATTCGGACGGCAGTGGCAATACTCCAGGTGAAGGCCCTTCCGGCACTAAGCCGATTGATGGTTGGCTTAATTTTGAACCTGTTATTGGTGACGCCACCGGAACATCTGTTTCGGGTGCGGTTGCTAAGTTAAATAAAAACTTGGGTGTTGCTCTGCGTCAGGTGGTAGACAGCACCAAGCAAGATTCAAATAATATTAATTCTATTTCTCATAGTGCCGAGTCTTTTTCTCGGGATATGAAAGATGCGCTTTATCATATAAAGCAATCATCTAGCGAATTATCTCATGTTAATGGCAATCTTGGCGGTGTGGCTGCTGCTCTTGGTACCACGAGGGATTATTTGCAATCTATAGATTTGAAGTTGAACAATCTTGGCTCAGGTTCTTCTGGTGGAGCTTCTTCTGTTGCATCTGATGTGGCTGGTATTTCTTCTATGATGGGACATTCTCTTGGTATGCTTTCTTCTATTCAGGGGAACACTGGGGGCCTTAATAACAAGCTTGATGACATATCAGGCAATACCCGCGCAACCTCTTATTTTGCCAAGGATATGAAAACATCGCTTGAAAACATTGATCGTTCGCTGAGTGGCGGTGCTGGCTCGGGAGGTGGTTCTTCCAACTGGAGTAATTCCGACATTGCATCTGTTGTTGAGAGTGCTGCAACCACTGCAAACCAATCACAGCAAAACACCTATGTTTTGCAGGATATTAGAACTGCGCTCGAAATTATGGCTGAAAATGGTTCCGGCAATGGCTCTGGTGTTGACTATTCCAAGATGCCAGGCTCAGGGGACAACCCGCTTTCTGTTAAAGAGAGTAAGTATTCTTCCGCATGTTCTGGTGATAACTGCTTCTTTGATGTCGCTGCGATGGAGAAAAAACTCGCTGATGCTAACAAGGCGGTTTCAGATAAACACGCCGAAATAGCAGAAGAGGTAAAAGAAATATTTGCTGTTAGCCTTTCCGGCTCTGCTGGGCCCATGGAATGCTTCGATTTGTTTAGCTATGGCGGCAAGGATTATAAGGTGTGCCCTTCGGCAAAGGATTTTTGGCAGACGTTGGCGAGCTTGATGTTGTTTATCTTCTACTTCATTGCGCTGATGATCATTTTCAAGAGGTGATGGCATGGAATGGCTTGGTGAATTCTTTAATTCGTTTTTCAACGATATTTATCAATTGGCGGTGCAGTTCGGGGCATGGCTGGCGGTGAAGATGATTGTTTCATGGGTTGAGTTTAAGTTGTTTTTGCTCACCTTCTCGTGGGACGTCGCAAAGCAAATATTGGTCAATATTCATTTCAGCGAACTGATTTCGCAATCCTTTAATTCGTTGCCTGCGGATATGCGGGGCATATTGCTTTATCTACATCTGGATAAGGGGCTCACGATATTGTCTCAGGCGTTTGTCACTCGGTTTTTACTCAACATGATGGGGTGGTAAATGTCCATCAAGATCCACCACGGCGCGCCCGGCTCTTACAAGTCGTCAGGGGCCATTCATACCGATGTACTGCCCGCCATCAAGGCAGGCCGCCACATCATCACCAACGTTCGCGGCTTCACGGCTGAACGCTGCAAAGAGGTGTTGGGCAAGGCTGTTCCTGATGCCTTTGAAGTGACCTACATCGAGACCGAATCCCAAGAGGGCAGGGATCATCTGGCCCGTTTCTATCACTGGGCGCCGAAGGGGGCATTCTTTCTGGTCGATGAAGTTCAGCGGGTCTTTCCGCCATCATGGCGCCAATCGGATTTAGACCGCCTCGCTTATCCAGGTGGGCCAGAGCAGGCCAAGCAGGACGGCAGACCGGAAACCATTGATGTTGCCTTTGATATGCACCGTCACCACAACTGGGATTTCGTGTTCACCACGCCAAATATCAGCAAGGTGCACTCCGTTATTCGAGCCCCTGCAGAAACCGCCATTCGCCACACCAACATGGCCGTGTTGGGGATCGGTGGCCGCTACAAGACCGTTTTACACCTGTCGGATAACTCCGGCACGTCTACCTCTCATGTGTTGCAAGCCAAGCCATTCAACAAGGTGCCGAAGTATGTTTTCAAACTCTATGACTCAACTACAACAGGTAAAGTCTCGGATACAATCGCGGGCAGCTCGATATTACGAGACCCTAAAATACTGTTTTTTCTGGGTGTTATGGGATTCTGTCTCTACTTTGGTTTCATCAAGCCTGAGTATATTGATCAGCCTCGCAAGACCGCTCCGGCCACTGCTGCCGCTGCTCCGGCTGCTCCGGCTGCTGGGGAAGTGGGTACTCCGTCCGGTTCTGGGGTACGTCCTAGCGGCGCTGCTGCTCCGTCTGGTGGCGGGGTTCTTTCTGTAGGGCCGTTCGCTGGCCACAAGCTGATCATCAGTTGCCATGTGTTGGTGAAAGATGATCGGGGATCATATCGGGTGGAGTATTGCTTTGCGCTGCGCAAAGGGGACGAGGTGCAGCCTGTCTATGGCGATGACTGGCCGGATCAACTGGCCCGTGTTGAACCTGTGAGCGCCTGCCATGCAGTTATTCAGTATCAGGGCCAGCCTGTTGACGTGTTTTGCGACCCAGAGGGCGATGCTTTGCGGCGGCGGGTGAACGGTGCTTTATTCGCTGGGGCAGGGGACAAAGGCAAACCAAGTGATGACCGGACATAGACCTACTCACTGCGTAATGCGAATGTTTATGTTAAATACGATTGCCTAGCGCACAACGGACAGGGGCGGTAGCCCCTATAAGCCGCCCTCTGCTGTCCATTTAGCCTCCAACCGTCTCGCGGCGAAACACGCCCATCTTGCCCAAAGACTGGATCACCCCCTTTCCTGCCAAACCGATCTTTAATGCCCCAGTCAGAGCGACCAGCCGAAGGCTATGGGGCGCGGGTGGTATCTGCTCGTCCTCCTGTCGTAGACAAGCCCATGCCAAGCTCTTACGCCTTGTCAGTGCGTCTTTTCGGGCTGTTGCTGTTCAAGCCCCCCGGGTAGTAATACGGGGGGAATTCCCAAACAACCATGCTCACACTATCCACTGGCGAAGGGTGTTATCTCTTATAAGGATGTTTTTGTCAGTAATCGCTTGGCATGTAAACGACAACCTCAGATACTCATGTGAAGCAAACACACTCAATCAAGGAGTGGCTATGTCTTTTATGATTGGCGACCAAGTTCAACTGAAAGATGGCAATGGACCATGTATGACGGTCATTGGTGGTCTTCAAGGCGGCCATCTGGCATGTTGTTGGTTTGACGGTAAGGAATTACAAGAGATGACAGCCCATAAAGATTCGCTGATCTCTTGTGAAGCTGTCGATCACAACGCACGAATGCTTCAGGCAATCATAAATCTCAATCGGCAGTGATGCCGATAAAGCTAGTTATCGGCATCAGCTTTGTCAGGAGGCCTTCATGGCCTCTTAGCTCTACCCACAAGCATGACTGCGCATAATGTATATTATGTTAAATTTAGTATCTTGTTTCCTGTCACCACTTATTGAACTGTGTATAATGGCAACAATTGATCCTATCTTCGACCGGATGTCTTAAGTGGCTGAATTAACATCAGAACAATTAAAACCCGCTTTTGCGATTGAACAGTTCCCCAAGCTCAGCGAGCTTGAACCTATCCCCTTTGCTGCGCTGCAACCCAGAGCCATTTCCGGCATCAAACGTCTTGCCAGTTTTGATGGTGACTGTCCGGTCATGCTGCTCAACGGGTTTCCCGGCGCAGATTACGAAGGCGTTTGCCAGACGCTGATTGCCGACTCCAATGGCAAGGATGGTGACCTGTTTGATCTCTGCTACACCGAGAATCTGAACAACCCCTACAAGCCTATCTGGCTGCGCCTGCAACCGGGCACCGGCGTCGAGTTTTGCGAAATGGTTGGCGAGCTGCTCAAGCTGTTGAGCCACCATCTCGATGCCGAACGCATCGTGACCCGCATCATGCGCAAGCAGTACAATGATCCGAAAATCGATGATTTCCTCTCCGATCTGGCGGCTCACGTGGCATTGGGTCTGGAGTTCCAGCACCCCATTCTGATCAATCTGCTGATCCACCACGAAGCGCAGGAAGCGCCGGTAATTTATGGCCGTGACCTCAACTGGGATACCCTGTTTGGCTCCATCAACTACCAGACCGAGCAAGGCTCTGTCTATGCCAACCAGCACCTGTTGGAGCCTGGCTTGCTGCGCGAAGCCAACGGCGGTTACCTCATTTTGCAACTGGACGAGCTGCTGGATCAGCCGCACCTCTGGTTCAAACTGAAAAATGCCATGCAGAAAGGCGAGCTGGACTGGAACGCCTATCAGGAAGGGAAAACCCTGACCCCCTTCTTCGCGCCTGAAGCGACCCCCATCAAGCTCAAGCTGATCCTGGTGGGTGACCGACTCGACGTGGCCGAGTTCCAGATGCTGGATCGCGATATGTCCGAGCGCATCTTCCTGCGCGCGGATCTGGTGTCAGAGGTGAATATTGAAGAGGATCTGCAGGAATTTCTGCAGTACCTGGCTTGGCTGCGCCAGCGCTGGAGCCTGCTGGACTTCACGCCAGCCGCCCTCGCCGCCCTTTGTCGTCATGCCAGCCGCCTCTGTGACCATCAGGAGTGGTTGTCGCTCTCCGAAGTGCAACTCTCCGCCATCATGCGGATGGCTGACAGTCTGGCCCGGGAGCTGGGATCCGATGTGGTCACCGACGAGCATATTCGCGGCGCACTGGAAGAGCAGGATTACCGCCTCAACTATCTGGTTGAGCAGTCCGATCAGGGGGTTATCGACGGCCAGATCCTGCTGCAAACCGACGGCGAAGAGATTGGCCAGATCAACGGCCTGTCTGTCATTCAGGTCTCCGGTCACCCTTATGACTTCGGCGAGCCGGTGCGCCTCACCGCGACCGTACACCTTGGTGATGGCGATGTGGCGGATATCGAGCGCAAAGCGGAGCTGGCCGGTCATATCCACGCCAAGGCGATGATGATTATCCACGGCTATCTCTCCAACAAATTTGGTGCAGAGAACCCCTCCCCCCTGTCAGCCAATCTGGTGTTCGAGCAGTCTTACCACGAAATTGATGGCGACAGCGCCTCCCTGACCGGCTTGTGTGCCCTGCTCTCTGCCCTCGCCCGCCAGCCTATCTATCAGCACTTCGCCGTGACCGGTGCGGTCGATCAGTTTGGCAATGTGCAGGCCGTTGGTGGCGTGAACGAGAAGATTGAAGGCTTCTTCCGGGTGTGCAAAATCCACGGCATCACCGGCAAGCAAGGGATCATTTTGCCGGGCACCAACATCCAGCAGCTGAACCTCTCTGACGAGGTGATTGCAGCGGTTGAAGCAGGCCAGTTCCACATCCACCCGGTGGATCATGTGGAAGAGGCCATCGAGTTGCTGACTGGCTGTGTCGCCGGTGAGCCTGATATGCCCGATACCCTGTTTGGCCGTATTCAGGAGCGGTTGGACGAGTTGAACGGTTCCACTGCCAAAGTCGGACTGCTGCAATCCCTGCTGGGGCGCCTGTTTGGCCGCTGATGAAGTGATCGGAGTTGTTTAGCGAACAACTGTAAGCTAAATTGGCCCGGCTTTGACCCATTTGAAGGAAATACCGCGTGACCGTAGACAATACCACCATGGAAGCCCGCCTTTCCCTGTGCGAACAGGGCAAGAACTCTTTTACCCGTGAAGAGCTGCTGGCTTGCAGCCGTGGCGAACTGTTTGGTGAGGGTAACAGTCAGCTGCCTGCCCCCAACATGTTGATGATGGACCGCATCGTCAAGATCAATGACAACGGCGGCGAACACGGCAAGGGCGAGATCCTGGCTGAGCTCGACATTACTCCG
>OLFS01001125.1_pt1 | contig 22358 bp, 21 predicted proteins | sample 1605491 | NCBI WGS metagenome assembly OLFS01 (sample SAMEA3888921, study PRJEB22519) | human gut metagenome | biome: human gut; feature: human-associated habitat; material: faeces | place: Denmark | collected 2011 | reverse complement strand
AAAGCCGTGCCTACTACTCTATCATCGCGCTCGCTCCGGCAGTATTCTTTGTAACATGGATTTCCTGTTTCCGCGGGTATATCCAAGGCTATGAAATGATGACGCCCACAGCGATTAGCCAAATTGTAGAACAATTGCTACGGGTTATCGTTATGCTCGGTGCTGCTGCTATTTTATTACCTTACGGTTTACCAGCCGCAGCAGGTGGCGCTAGCTTGGGTGCAGGTGTAGGTGCTTTTGGAGCCTTCCTGGTGCTGTTGTATTATTACTACAAATTACCTAAGGCTAGTAATACTGGTGAAAGCTATGATGGCCCTCGTGAATCAGCTAAAGAAATTTTGTCACGACTCTTAACATTGTCCATACCAATTTCCTTAGCAAGTATCATGTTACCGTTGACGGCGAATCTCGACTTGCTTATCGTACCACGTCGCTTATTAGATGCTGGGTTCCCGATGAACGAAGTAACAGAGCTCTTCGGTTACCTTACTGGGATGGCGGTGCCACTCATCAACTTGGCTACCATCATTACCGCAGCCCTTGCAACAAGCATTGTACCAGCTATCTCTCATGCCTTTGCAAAACGCGATCATCAAGGTATCTATGATCGCACTGCAGGCTCTATGCGACTAACATTTATGGCAACCGTACCATTTACAGTGCTATTGTATGTACTGGCTGCCCCCACCGTTACACTGATTTACAATGCGCCTAAGGCAGAACTAGCAACGCAAATCACGGCGTTCTCTATATTCTTCCTAGGTGTACATCAAGTAACAACAGGTATCTTACAAGGGCTCAACAGGCCACGTATTCCAGTCATAAATATGGGAATTTCCCTCATAATCAAGGTTATCCTTAACTGGACACTGACTGCTATTCCTTGGCTAGGCATCGGCGGTGCCGCCTGGGCAACCGTTGCTGATATAGGCTTTGCCGCATTACTCAACTTGATTTATATCAAAAAATACACAGGCTACTTCCTCGATATTTCCCTTCTTTGGAAAAACGTGGTCAGTGCCGGTGTTATGGGTATACTCATCTTCTTGAGTTACCACTATTTAACAGATATCTTACCAATGTGGGCTAACTTTATACTCACTGGTATCGAAGGCTTATTGCTCTACGTTATTATCATGGTCCTTTTAAAAGGCCTCAATAAAAACGATGGTGCTAGCATGCCACTCGTTGGTAGATTCTTTAGATAAGCTATATATACTTACATAAAAATAGGTTCCTAATAGTCACCTATATGACCATTAGGAACCTATTTTTTTATTTACTTATTTTAATCTTCTCCTTATTTTAAGCCTGTATACCTATCATTGTTAAAATTTCCATTATAATTGGAATTACTACAACAAATAGTATGGTACTAATCATAACTAAACCTGTAGCAAATGGTAAATCAGCTTTTGATTCATTAGCTACAATTGGCAATACTGCAATAACAGGTCCTGCTGATTGTACAACAAAGGTAATGATTGCAATTGGTTCTAGAACAATGCCTGCTCCATATTGTAAAGCCGTAATCAAACAGAACATGATAATCGGGGATATGACAAATCGTCCTACAATCCCACCGATGGAGTCTTTATTTAAACGCATACTTTTTAAGCCAGCATCATGAAGCACAATACCAATATAGATTAACGACAATGGGGTTACCATGTCACCTAAGTAATTCAAGGTAGTATGCAAAATTGGAAGTAAAGGAATTTCAAAGAACAAGAAGATTAATGCCACAAAAAAACCTATCAAAGGTGGTGGTAATAACTTCTTCCAATCAAATTTAGGCTTCTTACTTTTACCTTTAGTAGATACTAACCTATTATTTATACTATCAATCTTATGGGAACCATTATTAAAATCTACTTCAGAATTTGGTAGTGGATCTAGTTCTATAAGGAATACCCCTACCATCCATACGGAAATAGTGTTACCGATGTAATATAAAAGGAAATACGGCAGCGCATCTTGCCCAAAGAGTGCAATTTGCACTGGTAACCCAATAAATAAGCAGTTATCATTTACTACCATATTGATAAAAATACCACGTCGTCCTTTAGGAACTTTCAGCATTTTCATCATAATGAAAGCTACGATATATGCAATAACATATGTTAAGACAACCACTAACATGCCATATCGTAAATTCCATATATCTGAAGTATGTAGGTGATGTAATACAGATACAAATACTCCCGCTGGTAATGCAACCGACATGATAAATCGCGATAAATTACCACTAAAGGTAGGGTTAAACATGCCCCGCCCTTTTAATATATATCCTAACAAAATAAGCAGTACAATAGGTATGATACTTTGTAAGGATGTTAGAAAAACCATAGTAAACCTCCCGCACAGTTCATTCGTAGTTTATCATATCATGTTTCGCAATAAACTTATACAACTATATCTTGAAAGAAAATATAGTAAAATGTATCAACTTTAACATATTTTCTCAATTATAAGGCTTATAATTATATCTATTAGTAGTGTTTTTATCCATAAAAATCTGATACACTAACATCAGGTTGTACAGATTTTTACACATATGAGGTGATATTATGACGAAACCATTTATTGGCATATCCGGCAATATCTTACGAGATAATGGTGGTCCTTACGTAGATTTGTTACGTTCTTACGTAAACCAAGATTATCCTCGTTCTATTGAGGAAACTGGTGGCATCCCTGTTATAATTCCGTTTACCAAAAATCTTGATGTAGCTCGTGAAACGGTAGCAAAGCTTGATGGCTTACTATTATCCGGCGGCCATGATGTATACCCTCTCCACTATGGAGAAGAACCTTTACAAGGTCTTGGCGATGTATTTCCAGAGCGCGATCAATTCGACTTTGCTTTAATCAAAGCAGCAGAAGAAAAACAAATTCCTATCTTTTGTATCTGTCGTGGCTTACAAATCTTAAACGTATATCGTGGAGGCTCTTTATTCCAAGATTTAAAATATGATCAAAACTGTACAATAAAACACTCTCAGAATCAAACGCCTTCTCTTGGTACCCATACGGTAGATATTGAGTCCAAATCAAAACTGGCTGGTGCTATAGGTTGTAACACTTGGATTACGAACTCCCATCATCACCAAACAGTTAAAAATGTCGGTAAAGGATTACAAGTTGTAGCAAGAGCTAAGGATGGTACCGTAGAAGGTTTAGAGGATCCATCCTATCCTTGGTTAGTCGCCTGTCAATTCCACCCGGAAATGATGTCTACAAATGACGAAAATGCAAAGCGTTTATTTACTGCATTCGTAAAAGCAACTCAAGAAAATATAACTAAATAGTAGGAAGATTGTATCATGAAAGAAACAGGAAAATTTGGCTTTTGGAGTATTGTACTCCTAGGAATAAATGGTATTGTAGGAACAGGTATCTTCCTACTACCAAACAAAGCATATTCTATAATTGGTTCCGCTAGTTTAGGCGTCCTCTTATTTGACGCCGTTATTGCAGGTTGTATCGCCCTTTGCTTTGCAGAGGCAGCTAGCCTATTCACACGTAATGGAGGCCCTTATCTATATGCAAAACATGCTTTAGGTGATTTCTGGGCCTTTGAAGTGGGCGTTCTAAAATGGATCGTAACCGTTATTGCATGGGCGGCTATGGCCGTTGGCTTTGCTACAGCATTAGGTGCTGCAGTACCAGCTTTAAGTGGTGATTTTGCAAAGGATGTCATTTCATTTATCTTAATTGTAGGTCTTACCATTGTAAATATATTTGGTGTTAATGTATCCAAATTCGTTAACAACTTAATCACTATATCTAAGCTAGTCCCTCTTGCCCTATTTATTGCAATTGGTATTTTCTTTATAAATGGAGCTAACTTTACACCAGTCTTCCCTCAAGACATCTATGTAGATGGATCATTTGCCCAAGCTGCAGTTCTTCTATTCTTTGCCTATACAGGGTTTGAAGTTATTGCCATTGCTGCAGAGGATATGAAAAATCCTAAAAAGAATTTACCACGTGCGATTATCATGTGTATGCTTCTCGTATCGGTTCTATATATGGCAATCCTTGCCGTATCCATTGGTGTACTTGGTACAGATTTAGCAAATACTAAAGCTCCAGTACAAGATGCATTCAATGTGATCGTTGGTCCTATTGGCATGTATATCGTATTAGTAGGTACCTTAATCTCTATGGGCGGTATCAACTTTGCTGAAGCTTACTATGCGCCTCGTGTGGCAACATCTATGGCGGAAGATGGTATGCTACCAAGTGCTTTGGCAAAACGTAATCGTTATAATGCACCATATATAGCAGCTATCGTTACTGCCATTGCCAGTGTATTACTTGCATGGTCCGGTTCCTTTACAACACTAGCAGCTATTAGTGCGGTATCTCGTTTTACACAATATCTACCAACGTGTTTGGCTGTTATTATCTTCCGTCGTAAATGGGCAGACAAAGCTCGTTCCTACACAATCCCTGGTGGCTACTTAATCCCAGTCATCGCCATTGGCACATCCCTCTGGATGCTTGCACAAGCACAAACCAACCAATTACTATGGGGTCTAGGCGGCTGTATCGTAATCTTGCCGTTCTACTATTCCTATTGGAAAAAGAAAAAAGCTGGGCTTATTAAAGACCATGACGAAATGTAAATAATACAAAAAACTACCAGTTATTCATAATATCTAGTAGCTTCTCCTTCCATAGTAGAAGATCTGTTTAAAAGATATATGTTTAACTGGTAGTTTTTATTTTATCTATTAATTCTAATTAGATTAAATATATCAAATGAGTAGTATCGACTAATATAGATCCTCTTCAATTATAGTTTCCTTCGTTAAGTCCTCTTCGATATAGCCAATCTCATCCGTTGCTTCGTCTTCATCACGGGTGTCGATATAGATACTGATAAGAGCTAATGCTCCCTCTTCATTGAGGGTTGCAATGGCACTCATAGGGCCGTAGGTTAAAATTAATCCATCTTCTTCATCTCGAATGATATGAGGCACCGCATCAAAGTGTTGGTTCATTAATTGATCAAAATAATCCTCTACATCAAGACCGCTTTCAAGGGTAATAGATTCAGCATCACCCTTTTGGAACACAACACGTGTGTCTTCATCTATATATTGATAGAAATCATCAACATCAACATTGGCTGTTTCTAACCATATGCTGAGGGCTGTAATCCAGTCTTTCACAGTTGTTAGCGGCGTTATAAAAGAATACTCACTTTCATCATCACCAAAGCGAAGATCGTCATACTCAATACTGTAGTTCTCCTGACTAGAAACGATACGGTCTACAAGACCCTCATCATTTACATCTACAAAAATCATGTACACGTAATTATCGTCGCTTTCATAAGAAACAGTTAAACCATGACGCCCCTCGTGGAACAGCGCATCCTCCTCGTACACATCAGTAATATGCATGACCCTACAGGTAACAGGAACATTATCAGCCTTGATGGACTCAGTCATAGAAGACAAAAACTCAACCGTTTCATTACGATTTCGCCCAATGATGCCACGGCCTGTAGACATGTACTCACAATCTTCACTCAAAATATGTTCAATACCGTGAATATCTGCGGATTCAAGGATGGATTTTATCAATAAAAGAGCTTGTATTTCAGTCATACTACGCCTCCTATACACTGTACTTATTACTTCTATTATTGTAACACAATTATAATAACTAATAGGTCTATTCTCTTGATTTTCTACATATTTATCATATACTTAAAAAGTACATATTGATTTAATATCGGAGGCCCCTATGAAATATACTACCATCATTTTTGATTGCGACGGCACATTGCTCAATACAGCTACAGATTTAGCCAATGCTGTAAATCATGTACTACGTACACATAACTTCCCTGAAAAATCGCTAGCAGAGGTAAAAGCAGCTCTGGGTAATGCAGTAACCTATTTAATGCGTCAGTGTCTCCCAAGTACAGTAGCTGATCATGAATTAGAGCCATATATCAATGAGTTCAAAGCTTACTATAGTGAGCATTTAAAAGACACAACAGCGCCTTACCCAGGCATCCTAGATATGCTTGATGTATTGCGTGAACAAGGTTATAAATTAGCCATCGTATCCAACAAAATCCAAGAAGGTGTAACACCGCTCAATAAAGAGTACTTTGGCGATCGTTTACCTGTTGCCATTGGTGAAAGACCAGGATTACAACGTAAACCAGCACCAGATATGGTACTACAAGCCTTAAAAGAACTAAACTCTACACCGAATGAATCTATTTATGTAGGTGACTCTGAAGTTGACGTAGCTACTGCAGAAAACTCCGGCCTACTTTGCATCGGTGTTACATGGGGCTTTAGAGAGGAATCTCTCCATCAAGAACTAGGCGTCACACATATTGCCCGAAAAGCAGCCGATATTGTAAGCATTGTTGAAAGCTTAAATAAATAATAATTTCCTTTAGGTAAAAGCATATTATAATAGTTTGAAAACTATATAAACTCTTGCGCAACAAAAGAGGTTCCTGATGGTCACAAGTTGACTCATAAGAACCTCTTTTTAATTTACTTTTACTATACCCGTTCAGCTAAATATTACAGACTGACTAAATACATTAGGATACACAAATATGGAAGTCTGATCAAAAACACCTTATTTATAACTAAACTGCGCATCCATAATCATCTGGCGCAACTGCTCAATGCGAACACCATTTGGTAACTTGTCTCTATAAAACTGCAACTTATAATAGTAACGAGTGTCTTCATAATCAGTAACTAATACCATATCCGTCCTATTATGTAATGGCCAGCCATACATAAATTCGGCTAGTAAACTACGCACACCATCATTATCGACCTCTGTTACATCATACTTAATAGGCAATACCATCTTTGCAGTAGGTTCAGGAACCGTTCTATCTTTAACAATTTTTTCAATCTCTTTATCTAAAGAAATACTTGTATTATCGATAGATCTAGCCTTCACATGCATGAAGACACCATCAGAGGTTCTAAAGGCTCTGCCATCTATATCTTTAGTTTCCCCTTTAGTCTCCACAGAGCCCTTCAATACACGGAACTGATACGGACCAAAAAACTTGGTTTCTGTAATAGCATCTAAACCCTCATCATATTGACCATTATGTATATTCGTAACATGTATTAGAGGTCTAATATCGTTAGCGTTTGAAAGCATTGGTGCCGCTAAACACAAACCTAAACTTAGTAATGTAATACAACGTTTCATAAATATCTCCCCCACTAAACACTAATATTAATTGTATTGTAACATAGTTAATTCGTTTTTATGATAGTAATTACAAAACGAAAGAGGTTCCTATTGGTCACCTAGGTGACTATTAGGAACCTCTAATCTATTTACTTTTATTATTCACAACACTATATTGAACTTGAGGCCTCTAAATGGGTCCAGCCTTTGCTAATCTTCTAGAGATTGGCGGTGATCAATATGAGTACATTCAAAGTGTTATCGCTCATGATTTCCTTTGGCATACTTGTGGCGACCATTATCATGGCAGCAAAGTGATTGACCTCTAGCTAAAAGCTAGCTTTCTAATCGTGGTATGAAAAAAGGCCCGACATTGAGAGTCAGACCGTTTCTTCAACATTAAATTCTAGAAGCGAAGTCTGGCGTCGAAACCATTTATGCCTCACTTTTATATAAATTATATCATATCTAAACACAGAAAGGAATCGAATTGTTTCTTTCCTTCTTTTCTTTTATAAAGCCTTATAGTGCATACGATAGTGACTTATATCACCGACAAGATGTCCTTTCAATTGCTATATTTGTAATATATTCCTACTGGGCTGACGGATACGTAGAATTAACTACATGCACAGTAGCACACATCGTGTGATAGCCGACCGTCTGGGCAAGCTTTTGTTCAGATGGTCTTTTTTATTGCCTTCCCGTAACAAATGCTTCTTTATCTATATCTGAATATCTCACCTATATGAAAGGAGTTTTCTTATGAGAAATCGTTGGTTTATTGCATTAGCAGCCATTGGTCTGCACATATCCATTGGTAGCGTATATGCATGGAGCGTACTCACACGTCCTATTATGGCAGATATGGGTTTTACTTTATCGCAAACAACATGGACATTCTCATTAGCCATTTTAATACTCGGACTATCTGCGGGCTTTCTTGGATCCTTTGCAGAAAAAATTGGTCCTAAGAAAAGTGGACTTCTCGCTATGTTATTCTGGGTAACCGGATTATTGGGTACGGCCTATGCACTTAGCATACACAATCTTACCTTACTCTATCTCTTCTACGGCATCATCGGTGGCATTGGACTAGGCATTGGTTATATAACACCAGTTTCTACACTCGTGAAATACTTTCCAAATCGCCCAGGATTTGCTACTGGTTTAGCTATTATGGGTTTTGGGTTTGCTTCTCTCATTGCAGGGCCTCTTATGCAATACCTTGTAGCTCAGGTTGGATTGGTGGATACTTTCATTATCCTCGGTGTAATCTATCTCGTAATTATGAGCGCCTCTTCGCTATATTTGAAAGCACCTCAACCAAAACACCCAACTCGAACTACGAAAGATAAATCCACCATGTACGTTCATACCCATGGCATGCTAGCCAATGATGCCATGAAAACTTGGCAATTCGGGACCCTTTGGTGGGTATTCTTTATTAATATTACCTGTGGTATAGGCCTACTATCCTTAGCGTCCCCTATGGCGCAAGAAGCCATTGGTATGACACCTGCAGCAGCTGCATCACTGGTTGGTATCATCGGTATTTTCAATGGTGGGGGGCGTATTGCATGGTCTACTATCTCCGATTACCTTGGGCGAGCACAAACTTACATACTATTCTTTATTATAGAAATCATCGCATTCTATTTACTCGCCCAAACCAATAGTGCCCTAACATTCCAAATCTTAATCCTTCTCATTATCACATGCTATGGTGGTGGATTTTCTTGTATGCCAGCATATCTTGCGGACCTCTATGGTATACGTCAACTATCGACTATTCATGGCCGTATTCTAACTGCTTGGGGATTGGCGGGCATCGTGGGTCCTATGCTCGTGTCATACTTTCACGAAGCAGGATATGGCTATACTACAGCTCTAAAGTGCTTCGCTCTTCTATTTGTATTAAATACAATTATTGCTATAGTCCTAAAAATATACGGAAAACGAGAGTTACACAACTAATAACTCCATTTAAACATAAAGAAACGGTCCGACTGTAAAGTCAGACCGTTTTTCAATTATAAAGACTAGAAGCGAAGTCTGGCGACCAAACCATTTATGCCTCACTTTGATATAAATTATATCATATCTAAGCACGGAAGGGAATTGAACAATTTCCTTCCGTGTTTTGTTTACAAACCTTCATGCATTCTTCGTTCATAGGTATCATCTTTAGGAAACAGATGGGCCTTCACATATTGATTCCAATAATTGCCTTTTATAATTTCCTTACCATTATATCGTATAGCAGCCCGCCCCTCATGATCAGGCGATTTGCTATACGAAGTAGCAAAATATTGAATATGGCCTCGCAGGCTAGACGCTAAATATTCTGTTTCTAACTTATGTCGTATTCCGGACCATGTAGACATACTAATTACTCCTTAAAATTACTGTATGAAAAACAAACTGCATGATAAGAATCATTTTTCCATTTTACTATTTCAATGTTTCTGGAATGTTGTTCCTATCCGCTCATCGCTCGTAATGGCCCAAATACCTTTATCAACCTTTGGATATAGAAACTCACCATTCTTATCATCAGATATGATGCGGTCCGGAGTACTTTGTTAAGCCTTATACAACAAAACACCATTTTCAGTAGATATAATCCAAAACTCTCTATTGTTTTTGCCATCTTCAAGCTTATACTGACCGCCTAAACTACGCTTAGGGACAGTAAATTTAAAACTATTCTTACTATCATGGACTAATACTATAGTAGACTCTTGTTATTGGCTCCCCGTAGTATATGTCTCATATGCATTGGCAGGAATACTTGAATCAGCACCAGACAAAGGTCGATTACCGGCTGGGACTTGGACATCTACTGCATGAGTATTTATGGTGAAAGCTAAGGCTAAGAAGGTCATTAAGGGAATAACTTTTACTCTCACAGATAATACTTCTATAAATGAATATCTATACAGAGACAGATTAATTAACAAAGAAAAACCAATATATGTAATAAAATATATTATCCCACATTGTATTTTACGCATTATATAATAAATAATATATTAGTCTTTTTTATTCATGCGTCTTCGTCTTCTGTTCTTCAACTCACTCTTCACATCATATGGATCATCATTTTTCCTAAATAATAATATTAAAATCATAATCAATAATAGCCCTGTCATAACATGCCTCTTAATCTAAATCTATGTAGATAATATTATATGTGTTTTAAAAATTTATTCATCTAAATAAAAATCATCTAATACATAAGTGGTAACAGGTGTAATATAAAGTCTATATTTAATTACTAAGTTAACCAACTCACTACCATCAATCAGCGTAATAGGCTTACCTTCTGATGCCGCTTTACGAGCCTGTTCAGTAAAAAGATTATTAGTAATAAAGACACCATAATCAGCTTGAAATTTACTCATGGCCCCAAGAAAACCATTAATATCAGTCTCACTCACTTTACCAGTATTATAACGTTTACATTGTATAACTACTCTAGTAGTTCTGAAGTCATCATCATCTCGATGATATCCATAACCATCAATACCACCATCATTAGAAACTTTAACTCCTTTTTCTGTGAATTTAACCCCCATTTTAGTAAGTAAAGCCCTTGCAAATTGTTCAAATTTTGCTGGTGACATATTAGCTATAGCTTGTTGTAACTCGGTTTTAAAATCATCTACTGGATCTTTTTCAGCTGCAATATCATCTTCATTTTCATCTTCTACTTCAGAAAGGCTATCTTTTTTTATTTTCTTCTTTGAACGATTTCCCTCCCAATAAACTTTAGCTTTGTCTCTAACATCAGCTTCCACATCCAATGTCATAATATTAACCGCAAGCCCCTGTTGAGTTAAAGTTATTTGTGGATTATATCGCTCATAAGAAAGCAACTTTACATAGTCTAACTCTTTAATCGCAAAATTAAATTTAAAGTCAAACTTCTTATATTGATTTCCTGTTTTCTTAGAGGTATAAAGCTTTTGTTCAAATTCAGCAATTCGCTCATCTACATCACAGATTCTTTCGCGAATCTCAGATCTATCAAGTTGACCACCTGCTTCTTGTAGCACTTGTAGAATCGGCTTAATTAAGAATGAAATTTGTTGCTCTGAATCTAATGTGTCAAAATACATAATAACTCCCCTATTTAATTTGCCTTATTAATAATATAATTTATCTCCCAAATCCCCAATTTCTCTTTTCATCGTTTCTTCGATTACGAGAATATCTACTCTCTTTAGAAATTTGTTGCTGATGACCCTCTTTATCAATCCAATAAAAACGAACATCATAATTATTTGACTTCCCTGAATTACTTTTATAACGACATATATTTTTAAATACTTCTATTCCATCTAAAACAAGGCTTTGAGTTCCTACAAAATATCCACATTGATCTATAAATACATTATTTAGCAAGTTATATGAGAAATCATCAATTTTAATTTCATCTACATGATTAATCAAATAGTTTGTCCGTTCAATTATTTTATATTCCTCTAAAATCTCTTCATCCATATTAATATATTCATCTAATTCGCCACTATATTCAATATCAGAATTTTCTTTTAAAACTAATTCACCAGATAAATATAAACCACGAAGAATAGAAGCGCCCTTAGGGCTAACCTTGATAGTATCGTATTCAAAGTTACTTTCTACTGGAATCCATAATTCATTTATTTCATCCTTCGTAATAATCTGATTTCCTAATGTCTTTTTAAATTTAAGATTAGAATCCATACACTTGCTATATTCTTGGTATAATTGTTTGATTATATCTTTAGATTTATTAGGCCTAATATTTTTTAATAATTTTAGTAAATACGTCAAGGTTTCATATCGCTTTGCACAATACTCTTCATAAGTACACATAGTAACCTACCTTTAATAACTTAGGATATACACTAAAATTTCACACTCACTTAGACGATAATAAAACTCACCTTATTGATTAGCGCTAATTAATGCCGTATTTATAAGGACGATTAAAATTTAAGAAAAATACTTACTCACTAATTCTTCTATTTTTCCTTCTTTAGCATAAGGTATCGTATCTTCTTGTACAAAATTCTTTCTACTTACATCATTACTAATTGGACCAAAGATAAAGTTTGTAGCAATCCGATAGATAATAGTAGATGGAGCAAAACCATACACTTGATTTTCAAGAATATGTTTCAAGCGATCTTTATCATCTGGAAATTGTTGTTTCATAGATTCATTGTTATACAAACGTTTAACTAATTCCGAAATATACAACCCAGATTTCATATAGAGATCAATATAGGTTTTCGTTGAATCAGCAAAAATATTAGGATTTTCTTTTTCCAATTCATCAACCATTCGTTTTACTACTTTTTTAGGTGTAAAGATTTGATTTGTTTGTTGTGGTGGGATGTAATCAAAGATATCTTCTTTTGTATCTTCAAAGTAATTAGCAAGTTCTGCTTTTTTACGTAAGAATTCAAGTATAGCCTCATTAAATGTCGGCGCATCAAACAAATGACCATTAAAGTCATCTCCACCATCACGTAAGTATCTAAATTGATCTAATGTGATTCCAGTAACTTCATAGAAAACATCTTCATCTACATAGATATCAAAATTATCTAGTGTGAGCTGTTCATCACCATAGGCCATAAGGAAACTCGGGATTGTTCTAGCAAAGCCACGTAGATGGCCACGAATTTTTTCTTCATCACTATTCATTCGGTTTTGTAGAACTTCTACTTCCTGTTGTTTAATGATTTGTTTAGGCAATTCCTGTAATGTTGTACTAATATCTTTCGTAAATTTATCTTTATATTCTACTTTTACAGCACTAATTGCTTCTTCTCGTTCGGTTTCAATCGCTAGCTTTTCCTCATCTGATGTAGCAGCTTCAATTTTCTCTTTATATTCAGCTTCTTTATGTGCAATAGCAACATTTTGTGCCTTATCATTTTCTTCGGCTACCGTCTTAATAGCATCTTTAATATCTTTTTCAATTCGTTGTGCTGCTCGATTTTTAAGACCATACGTTTCTTGCATTTCCTGAACAATTGGTGTAATAACAGGTGCAGTCACACGAGATAACATATCCTCCAATGTCGGTTTTAAATCCTCATTACGTATCGTATTTTCAATATTTGTAATTGAACTTATTAATTTATCTCCAAATAAAGCCTCTTGTTTATTAATAACGATTTCGTCTGGAACAATTGGATTATCATCATCATCTAAATCGACATCAACAATATCTATGTCATCGTTTCCCATAACAACTTTACCTTGAGATGCTTCAGGCAACTCACTTAGAATATCTAAAACAGTTTGAGTCGCTCTAAAAATACCAGCAATATTATCAAATAAAAGATTAGACATAAAACCGCGTTTAACAACTTCTTGGGCTTTAATTTGCTTAGGAATTGTCATTACCTGAGCTGCATCAATCTCTACCATTCGACCTGATGAGTCCTCAGCTATAACAGGGAAGAAGTTTAATAATTCACCGATATTCTCTTTTCTTTCATCAGTCGTACCATGTCCATTAGCAGTCGCCATAGATAAATCATTAGCAAACTTATCATAAATAATCAGTGTACGTTCTGGTGCAAAATCAAATACATAAGCTCGTTCTTTACGATAGTATTTACCTTTTTCTGTCCAAGAATATGGATTTTGTGCTCTAAAAGCAGCCTGCATATACTGAGCTGGTGACTTCATATTACATAGCATAATCACACCAGTCCATTCAGGTACGGTTACACCTGTTGTTAATTGTCCTACTGAAAGCGTAATTGTTTTCTCATGATCTGCTATAGCTTTACGAACAGCCGCTAGAGAACGAAGATTCTCAGTTCCCTCATCACCATTATGTTCATAAGCATTACCTGAACCTGCAGCCAATACAATTCCATAATTTTCAAAAGTAGGATGATTTTCTAGTAACTTCTTAAGTGCCTTCGCTGAATTTACACGATCTAAAATCCAGAATGTATGCTTTAATTCATTACGTAGATCTTTTGTAGAGAATGGATATTTTTCATTATGTGTTAAAGTATCAAGCCACGCAACAACTGCTTCTTTATGAACAAATTCACCACTCTCATTAGTAGCAAAGAACTCATTCAAATCAAATGCATAGTCATAGTTTTCACCATCAACAGTTACACCATCATTAATGACATCTAAAACCATCTTAGACATTTGATAGGTAAACATATTCAATTGAGGTAATGCTTCGTATGGATTCTCACTTTCACACGTGCAATCCCAATTTTTCTTGGCTTGTTGTTCATCTGCATATGACCAATTATAAATCTGTTCATCACTAAATTGACCTTTGGCGATTGATTTAAATGGTGTACCCGACAAATGAAGGGTCCAACATCTATGTATATTGCTAAATGCAAAATCAGATTTACGTGTATCTACCGCTTCATGAGCTTCATCTATGATAACTAAATCCCAATGTAAATCAGCCACCCATTTTAGTTTATCGTATTCACCACCAAAATACTTAGACCCTTTTAAATCTTGTAAACTGATGAAAGCAATTTGTTTTGCTTCATCATGTTCACTAAGATATTCAATAAATTGTTCTCGGCTCATAGATGGTCTGTCTTTTAAAGAATCAGTACTACTAACAAATTTATAATCTGTATTTCCCGCAATAAATTGATCAAAATCGTCATACCATGAATTAGCAACAGCTGGGCGATTGGTAAGCACTAAAACATTTGTTACACCTAATCGTTTAACTAAATCATAGGCTGATAATGTTTTACCAAACCGAGGTTTTGCGTTCCATAGGAATTCACTGTTTTCATGACTAGTGAAATAAGCCAATGTTTTTGTAACAGCTTCGTCTTGTTCCTGACGTAATGTGTATTCATTACTTTTTCCGGGTTGATAACCTGATACATCATGATGAATAAACTTGTTAAATAAACCTTCTGATTTCTCTGGCGTACCATTAAAATAAAACCACTCTGTTTTCGGTCTACGTTCTATATCATGAAATTTTAGGAAACCATGAAAGTCATGGTCTTTAAAATTTAGACCTTTTTCTGGTCCATCTACATATTCGGCTAAATGATCCCATAAGATTTCTGTTTGAATAGCTGCTGTATGGGTTTGCTCACGAATTCGAGTCTCCACATCCCGTTCCGTGTACCCAATCTTAATCCATCCATCATTAGTAGTAACTTGCGGTGTAGTATATGCATAGATTTTAGGTTCTACAACCTTCCCTGTTTTAATCTCTGTCCCCATTAGTCCATAGCCCTCACTTTTGATTCAATGAAATCTATTTCATCTTGTGAAAGATTATATTTTTTATACAATTGTTGATCTATGCTTTCAATGGATTGAGACCAATCAATATCTGAGTTAGGTGTAAAGTCTTGATTAGGAACAAAAGTCCAAGTTGCTTTAGGATTATGTTGAGTAATTTTTAATATACCTAACATGGTTCTAGCAAATTTAGTCTTTATATATTTTAAACAAGCAACTGACTCTTCGTATGTTGAAAAATTACCAACAGAAATAAATGTTTGAGTATGCCCGATTAGGGGTTCCCCGATTAGGGGTGTAGAAAGTACTTCTCCTATAGCTCCTGATCCATTAGACTTCGGTAAAATAACTTTATACCCATATAAATTATCCGGCCCATTAATGTAATCTTTACGAACCCATTTTTCACTACGCAAGTTATTCTCACGGCCAATAATTTTAATATAATCTGTTTTCAACTCATCATCTGATAATTCTATTTTAAAAATTTGAGGTAATTTATCAAATATATTCGTCGTCACATCATATTTATGCCCCTTACTTAATTGTGATTCGGCACTAGGATAATCTTGATGTAATTTATCGGTTAATTTATAGCTTTCAGGAGCAACAACTAATGCGCTAAAGGTCATAAAGTCATTTGATTTATATACCTTTTGATAAATACTATTTAGCTCACTAAAAGCCGTAAAAGTACCTATTGCACCAAAATCTTTATTACTATCTCTATATGTTATAGCAACGCCACCTTTAATGTCTGTATTAGAAAAAATCTTAGAAGAATCTTGCTCATAATAATTTACTTTAAAATGAGGGTCATTAAGTTTTTTACGATTCCAAGCTTTAGGTGTTTTACCTGCATTAAATAAAAATCTTGCGGGTGTAATTAAACAGACTTTATCAGCAATCTCTTCTGCTGCATCCATCATATAATTATAAATAGGTTTATCACTTGTACCTTCAGTTTCCTCCTGATATGGAGGATTCCCAATTACTACATCAAATTTCATCATTTCATCTCCCTTAGAAATTGAATCCATAGATACTAACACTTTATTTTTCCAATCTTTGACAAGCGTAAACATATCCCCTTGCTTCTCTAGATTATTTACTTCATCAAATAGATTAAGTTGAATATTGCCCTTTGAATCATCTGAATATGGGGTTTGCTTAGTTAAACCATTCATTTGGAATATATTATAAGAAATAATGGTTGCTATTTGTTTAATTACCTTCATTGTCGGTAATTTACCAAATTTATAATCGTAATATTCACAAAATGATAATAACAAATTTTCACGCGCTAAGAGTAACGAATCACCTTGTAATTCATAGCCATAGCTAGATTCATAAGCTATTTTAGACCATTTTATAAACTCTTTCTCCGTATTTGATTGTTCAGCTATTCTTTGCAACTTTCGATCTAAAAAACCAACACGTTTATCAACAGGAATAATGTCGCCAGTTATAGAATCATAACGAGTTACTATATATGGCCCCTCACCACAAGCTAGTTCTAACCAACGTAAAGCAATGAAGCTTTCAAAAGAAATGACTCCTATTTCATCCAGTACAATAGATACTTGCTTATCAACAAGCCAAGGTGGAGTAAATACTTCACCACGTTTACGAGTGCGTAGCTCTTGATTACGTTTATTCTTTTCAACACGTGGTTGAATAATCGAGTCATAAGGACCTATAATTAGATTTTTTTTAATAGGCTGGTCAGCACAAAAAGGCTTCCCCATACCTTCATAAGAAGGAGAAGCCCATACAATATTTTTATTTGTAGTCCGATCTTTTAGTAAAATTGTCAACAGCGTTCCAGAATCATTAGCAATCCCTTCTTCGCTAATATCCACTGTTAATAATTGCATATAAGCCTCATTTCAAATTAATGTTACATTTGTAATTATTATATAATTATTCATCCAAATTTTAAAGTACGCTTTGCTTTATAGAATAATAACGCACTAAATTCGTAATAATACGCAATAATATAAAGTGACATATATATTATATACAAAATACCACATCATACAGGACAAAAAATCCCTATCTGATGTGGTATTATTTTCTTTACGCTCTACTTCCTCACTATATACAAAATGTAATACTACTTTTGGGATTCTTCAATGTCGGAAATCCATATTTCTCCAACACATGTAAAATCTTTTGAATAGTCTCTTTGATACTATCTTTAGAAACAGGTATAGAAATTACGATATATATGATTCCATCAGCTTTTGCAGGATAAATACTTACAACACAATCTTGGCTATGTATAATTCGGAGCAAATATACATCATAGATTGACTCAACATAAAAATCAAACTCCTGATTTTCATGTATTACATCAGGTATGTCGTGTACTGGTGCTACTGTGCAATCAGATATTTGAAAAGAATCTGCATCAAAATGCACTCTACAATTATGTTTTCGTTTCATTCGTTCAAGTCGTTCATCTATCATGTTTCACCACATCACTAATTAATCGTCCTAAATCAATAGCATTTTTAGATGTAATAACAGGTTTACCAGTTCTAGCTTCAATAGATTTACGTGCATCACCAGCAATAGAACCACCATCTTGAGCAACTTGTTTATTCTCGTCTAATCCTTGAGGATTAGTTGCCTCCGCAATATCCTTTGTAGCCGTTTCGGCTAACATATTTAAGATAAGTTCTGTAGTAGACATATTATCTCGTAGATTTTCTTTTTTTAGCCCCTTAAAGTCCTTATATTCTCTAGTCGTCATTCCAGACCAAGCTTTTGAAATTTCATTCGTTAAGATAGCATATTCATTACCAGCTTTAACACCATGATCTTGCCAAGTATCGGTTAATTCTTTACGAACCTGAATGGCCTGTAATCGTTGATTAATCCATTCTCGGCTATAACCCTTACGAGCATATGATTCTAAAGCCCTATCAATCGTGAGTTCCGGATCAATGATTTCATCAATACGCTCTTTACCAACTTCGGCCAACCACATTTTAAACGGTTCCGCTTTAGGAGAAGGCACAGATTGGATTATACGAAAAATACCTTGCATATCAGCTACATCAGTCTTATATGACTTACCATCTGTCGACTTAAGTTTCAGTTGTCGACAAAATGTCGACAACTCACTTCGTTCTTCTTCTGACATACGTTTTTTCACACGATACCAATAGTCACGCGGATTATTGCTTTCAGTCAGAGAACCTATCACATCAACTACACTAAAATACCACTCTTCCCTTTCATTATCCCACACAGAACGAATTTGACTACCTTCAAATATCTTTACATCATCACTCATACATCTTCCTCCTCTCTTTAAGCACAAATATATGTTCTATATTATTATCTATAGTATACGCCTTTTAGCATAAGAAATAAAGATATTTTCTAGAAAAATAGAGCTCTTTTTTAACTTTCATCACACACAAAAAGCCCTCTATCACAAGGTATATACCTCACAATAGAGAGCCTATAGTTACATGAAAAAATCTAACCTATGGTGAGAGTTACTTCACAAGGTATTTTTAGTCTCCTTACATTATCTATTATTTCGCATTCTTAATATCGACCGTCGCCATGTCTTTTGGCATCTTAGCCCCAAGCCCACTTTGGAATGTGTTATAATAATCCTTATTGTTATTAGTGTCTACATATTGCACAATATCTCGCAAATCTTTTTCGACCAAAGAACTAGTATTATAGGTCATAATAAAGTGATTGTATACGTATTGCTTATCATGAGATATTAACATATAAATCGTTGTTTTAGGACGCTTAATTTGCATATATACGGATGACATAGCATCATTCCATACGGTAGCAAATTGGATTGGTTGATGCATCGAATACTTGTCAGTTAGAATAATACTGCGTACAGCTTTCGGGAAAATCTTCTCTGGATGTTGTATATCTTCAGCCTCAACTGGCATTACCATGATACCTTCTCTATACTGATCGCTATCGTATACATACATGTACGAATCATTCTTATCTTCCCGTATCATTTTACTTGTTTTTAGCGTTAAGAATGTAAAATCATTAATTGTTAATGCTTTGCTTTTTGAAAGTATATCCTTCGCTGGTTCAATGGATGGTAATACATAGTTTACCAACGGAGACATTATCATGTCTTTAGTCTTATCAACACCTTGAGCTTTTAATACGCTAAACTGTTTTCTAGGCATAAAATTATAACCCACATGATACGAAATCGTCGGTGTATTCTTCATCGTAAAATTAAGGCTCCCCACCATTGGTGCATCCTTAGCATACGTGACATCCCATGTCGCTTTTTCAACCGTAGGATACGTAAATTTACCAGCATATAATGAATGGTCATCACCACGAAATACGCCAGCTGTTTTCTCTGCGATAGCTTTCATATCATCAACAGTCAATTTGCTATAAGGAATCTTACTATCCTCCCAATTATTGCCTGCTGGTTGATGACGCAATTCATAAGCCATCATACCATTGGGGCTCATAATCATTGCATTTCTGAAAGCAGGTGTACCATCTGCAATCTTCTCAGTATTCCCATATCGACTCGAGTAAGGCATGGTGAATTTTACATTGGCTCCATCCTCTTTCAAAATAAATATTGATGAAGAAAAATCTAATGCATGGTTCAACTCACGATTTGAATAAATGATATCATTTAAATCAAATTCGCCATTACCTACCACTTGTTTGGGCATATATGTTTTTATATCCTTTTCAACATCCCGTTCCATCTGTTGCGCATCCGCATCAGTCTTGCGATAATTCTGATACGCATCCTTTGATACCGTCGGATCTGCACCAGGTATATTAATATCAATTGCATGACCACCCAATGTAACACAACTTAAACAAAGCGTAGCCATCAATACACGTTTCATCATAATAACGCTTCCTTTCACATAAACTCTCTCAAATAGTATATATATATATAGAATATCATATTTCGTTTGACTTATAGTAGTATAATATAAGTATAGAAACTAGGAGGTGATTACTATGAAATTTACTAAACGTATACTCATTATGACTGCTTTAGCCGTGACTGCTGTAGTGTCCACAGGATTTGCTTATGATTATGTATGCAATAATTCTCAGTACAATTGCAATACTAACACACAATACAACTGCAATAACAATGCTAACTATGCACCATGTAACAATAACAACCAAAACTATTGCGGTCCAAATTCTAATACTAGAGGATGCGGCGGATACAGAAGATAATATATTAAACATGACAGAAGCCTATAGTACGATTTTCGTGCTATAGGCTTTTATCATCTATAAGTATACATAACTCTATAGAACATTAACATAAACAAGGTTAAATAAGTGTCGACAAATTGTCGACACTTATTTATACTGAACCTAGAGTCATCAACGTGAGTTAAGCTCATCACCGAAAAACGCCTAACGTATAAAAGCATTCGCAGTGCTTACACGTTAGGCGCATTTTAATGTATAACTAATCCCGCTATCCCCCACATCACGGCGATAACGCCAAATATAAATCCCCATATACTAAGGAATAAATGCACTACAGAATAATGTGGATAGACTCTGATGGAATAGGAGCTATAATCATCATCACTACTAATTAGGTAGCGACGAATCGTACCAAATATCTTTGCTATCCGACTCGGCTTATCGTTAAATAATAGCTGATACGTCCCCGGATTAGCATAAAATGTATAGAGCTCGAGTCGTACGTCGATTACTTTAGTCACACTAACGGGTATCAAGTTAGCTCTTAATGGGACTTCCTTTTCCGTTTCACAGTTAATAAGCTGTAGTCCAAATAGCCCTAACGGAGCTTTTTTAAACCGATTACCATTAAGCCATATACCATAGCGACCAGCTGTTTGTATAGTAAATATCCCTTTATCTGTTCTATAAGGCATATCATGTATGGCCGTTACTGTATACACTTTCACAGTATGCTTAATGCTCAGTACGAGTAACAACAGTCCTAGGGGAATCATCAGTCCGAAAACAAACAATATAACGCCACCTTTATTACGAGTTCATGCGGTTAAAGTATTCAATAGATTGCGGTGTAAATCCAATATAGGTAGTGCCATTAGAATAAGGTCCTAATTCATATGGTTGGTAAACTAGATCGATGTTCCCCTTACCGCGTAGGCAGTAGTTATCAGTTACATATTTTACACTCCAGCCTTGAGGAATACGGCTCTTTGTATGGGAACCTGTGTAGTAATCTAATACATAAGATCGTAATCCTCTGTCCAACTGTTCTGCATTAGCGATTTTTACATAATTGTATAGAGGAACACGTTGACCTGTTATTTTATTATATACAAGTCCTCTGGTATTAGTCATACCATGAACGGCACCGGCATAGTAATGATAGGTCGTCAATAGAATGGAAACAACTTGGCTATCTTCATAGGTTACCTTATAATTTTGAGCCACCTTATAAATATGTTGGTTGTAATACATATCCTTTGCTTCTAGCACATAGTTTGCAATGTCTGTATTAATTGCCTGTTGCGCATAAGCATGATCTGTATAAACTAATGGATATTTTAAATCTAAATTGGCATCTGATTGGCTACCAGTTACAACCTTTGCATAGCCTGGTATGGCTAACATAACACCTACGGCCCCTAAAACTAAAGCTTTCTTTAATACGTTCATACTAATCCCTCCTCTATCTGAGATTTGTTAACGAAATATCTATACTGAGTATTTCGCCATGAACTAGTAAATCTCCTTTTTATTGTTTCTGTACCATCGTACTAGAGGAGGCTTTCACCATACAAAAAAGGACCCTCCAAAGAGAGTCCTTAATTTGTTATGGTATGCTATTAAGCGTTTTTAGCTACTTCAACAAGTTTAGCGAATGCTGCTGCATC
>OLFS01001121.1_pt1 | contig 22443 bp, 20 predicted proteins | sample 1605491 | NCBI WGS metagenome assembly OLFS01 (sample SAMEA3888921, study PRJEB22519) | human gut metagenome | biome: human gut; feature: human-associated habitat; material: faeces | place: Denmark | collected 2011 | reverse complement strand
TGTGATCAGTATTATTGGCTCATCCGGCTCCGGGAAAAGTACATTTTTGCGCTGCATAAACTTCCTCGAAAAACCGAGCGAAGGGTCGATTGTGGTCAACGGCCAGAACATCAACCTGGTGCGTGATAAAGACGGTCAACTGAAGGTGGCGGATAAAAATCAGCTTCGTTTACTGCGTACCCGCCTGACGATGGTGTTTCAGCACTTTAACCTGTGGAGCCACATGACGGTGCTGGAAAACGTCATGGAAGCGCCAATTCAGGTGTTGGGTCTGAGCAAACAGGAAGCCCGTGAACGGGCGACCAGATACCTGGCGAAAGTCGGCATTGATGAGCGTGCACAGGGGAAATACCCGGTGCATCTTTCCGGTGGTCAGCAGCAGCGAGTGTCGATTGCACGCGCCCTGGCGATGGAGCCGGAAGTGTTGCTCTTTGATGAACCAACCTCGGCGCTGGATCCTGAACTGGTCGGCGAGGTGCTGCGTATCATGCAGCAACTGGCCGAAGAGGGGAAAACGATGGTGGTGGTGACGCACGAAATGGGCTTTGCCCGCCATGTCTCCAGCCACGTGATTTTCTTGCATCAGGGGAAAATCGAAGAAGAGGGCAATCCAGAGCAACTCTTCGGTAACCCCCAAAGTCCACGCCTGCAACATTTCCTGAAAGGATCGCTGAAGTAACGGGTTCAGGCGTATCGTTAAGGTAAGCCGGGAAAGGCAACAGCCTCCCGGCTTTTTGCGAGTGACTTTCCGTAAGCCCTGAAAATATTGCAGACCAGCGCATTTACCCTGGATTCATCACCGCAAAGCGCAACGTCTGTTGGTGTCGCAGACGATCAAAGCGCGTAACGTCATGTCATCGACTCAAAGGGATGATGGTATGGCCATGACAACAGCTAAGGTTACAGCGCATGATGCGGTGTTTAAAACGTTCATGTGCCACCCGGACACTGCCAGAGATTTCCTGGAATTCAATCTGCCTGTTTCATTGCGGCAACTTTGCGATCTGGACTCGCTGAAACTCGAGTCAGGTAGCTTTATTGAAGAGAATCTCCGTGCGTATTATTCCGATGTTCTTTGGTCGTTAAAGACGGCGGAAGGAGAGGGCTTTATCTATGTGGTGATTGAACATCAAAGTTCACCCGATGCTCATATGGCATTCCGACTGATGCGCTATGCCATGGGGGCAATGCAACGTCATCTCGATGCCGGACATAAAAAACTGCCATTGGTGATCCCGATGTTATTTTATCACGGCGCGGTGACGCCCTATCCCTTTTCCTTGTGTTGGCTGGATGAATTTGCCGATCCCTCTACGGCAAGACAACTCTATACCGCCGCCTTTCCTCTGGTTGATATTACGGTTGTGGCGGATGATGACATTATGCAGCATCGACGGATAGCGCTCCTGGAGTTAATGCAAAAGCATATCCGCAAGCGTGATTTAATGGGCTTGATGGAGCAATTAGTTGCCCTGTTGATTAAGGGTTACGCTAATGACAGCCAGTTGAAAACGCTGTTTAATTATATGATGCAAACCGGTGACGCCGCGCATTTTAGTGAGTTTCTTGCCGAGGTTGCCCAGCGTTCACCCCACCACAAGGAGAGACTAATGACTATCGCCGACAGATTGCGTCAGCAGGGGTTAGATCAGGGGATTCAACAGGGCAAACGCGATGAAGCCCAGCGGATTGCACGTATGATGCTGGCAGATGGGATTGATGCCCACACCGTCGCCAGGATAACCGGTCTTCCCGTTGACGAGCTTACCGCTACGCGCGCCTGAGACTTTCTTGCGTCGATGAACGGTTAACCTCACGCCATCTCCAGACGGTATCCCCAGTCGTCATAGTGGATACCGTTGATCTCAAACGCTTTCTCCAGCACCTGCGTACGCACAAATCCCAGTTTTTCCAGCAGGCGGACTGAACCCCGGTTCTCGGCAAGCACCCAGGCGTTGATGGCTTTCACGCCAGCTTCGCGGAAGGCATAGTCGCAGACGGCACGAACGGCCTCACTGGCGATACCGCGTCCCTGGACGGCGGGGATAACGCAATAACCGATGTCAGCTTCCTGCGGAAAATGATGACTGATTTGTAAGCCAATGTCGCCCAGCGGTGTGGCATCGTGATGCTGGCGGATCACAAAGGTGTGTTTTGAGGTAAGACGACGCGCAAACAGCAAACGCGTTTCGCGTTCCGGGCAGAGGTTGCCCATAAAACGCATGATGTCCGGATTTTCACGAAGCGCGAGGAAAAAGGGCCAGTCTGTGGGTTGAAACGGGGAAAGCGTCAGTCGTTCGGTTGTGAGTCGTGCCATAAAATCGCCATTCCGGGAGCCAGTGAGACTACCTTACCACCGGAACGGCGAGAGTGAACAGGGAAGACGTTAGCGAACGACATCCGACAGCGCTTCTTCAAGGTCATACCAACGGAAGGGAAATCCGGCGGCTTCCAGTCGTTTGGGCAGGGCGCGTTGCCCACCCAGCACCAGTACCGATGATTCGCCCATCAGCAGGCGAATCACGGTGGCTGGTACGCGAAGAATGGCTGGCCGTTGCAGGGCATGTCCCAGCGCATGAGCAAACTGCTCATTGCGTACCGGATAGGGCGAGACCATGTTGAACGGCCCACGCAGGTCGTTATCCAGCAGCCAGAGAATCGCATTGACCATATCATCAATGTGGATCCAGGCCAGATACTGGCGGCCGTTGCCAATGGGGCCACCGAGGCCCAGGCGAAACGGTGGAACCATTTTACCGAGGATCCCGCCCTTTGGTGCCAGCACCACGCCGGTACGCAGCAGGCAAACACGCGTTTTGTCGCTTTGCGCTTCGCAGGCAATTTGCTCCCAGCGTGCGCAAAGTTTATGGGTGAATTCGTTATGCGGCGGTTCTTCCTCAGTGACGACCACTTCGCCCAGATCGCCATAATAACCTGTGGCAGAACCTGAAATCAGGACTGACGGCGGGGTTTCACTGGCATTAATGAGGTCCGCCAGTTTCTGGGTGATGCGCCAGCGGCTCTGACACAAGCGATCTTTTTGCTCCGTCGTCCAGCGCTTGTCAGCAATGGGCTCACCGGCCAGGTTAATCACCGCGTCAAAACCGTCGAGATTTTGCTTATCTCCCAGCGTGTCCCACAGTGTCACCCGGTCATTGAGCTTTTCCCGGGCAGTATCGCGGTGGCGGGTCAGTACGGTCACCTGATGACCCAGTTCCTGCAGGCGCGGGACCAGGTGTCCTCCAATAAGGCCAGTCCCTCCAGTTACCAGTATCTTCATGCAGCCTCCCGTGATGGCGGTTAGCGCTGCCAGCTCAACGTCATGGAGACGGAATCGGCATAACGCAACGCGTGTAGTTTGTCGACTTCCACTTCAGCATAAGTGACCCAGTGGTGTTCGCGTGCGATATCGAGCACATCCTGGGTTAATTTTTCTAACAATGAGAAGCGATTGTTCTCAACGTGCAGGATGATATTTTTAGTGATCGTGCGGTAATTCAACGCATCATTGATATCTTCGCTGACGCGAGCCTTGTCCGCCGGATAGTGAATCGCAACGTTGATGACAATATCCTGTCGGTTATTGATCTCTTCCTCTTTGATGCCAATGAAAGTGCGTAAGCGAAGGTTTTTTATACGAATTATAGCGTCATGATGTGACATTGCAGGTCTCCTCCATGTATGAACTCTCGCATGATACACGAGAACCCGGTCGCGTTATCCTCTTGCTCACGCAGGATCCTGATACGCCAGCATCATTGCGCGTTCTGTGGCGGGCCGACTTCGAATGCGCTCAAACCAATTCTTCACGGCGGGAAACATGTCCAGGTCGACGCGCTGACGCTGCCAGGCGTTCACCCACGGCCAGCAGGCGATATCGGCAATGCTGTAATGCTCGCCGCCCAGCCACGGCGACATCTCCAGCCGTTTATTGAGAACGTTATACAGCCGTTGTGTTTCAACCTGATAGCGCTCAATAGCGTAGGGGATGGACTGTGGAGCAAAATGGTTGAAATGGTGGTTTTGACCAAGCATTGGGCCCAGCCCGCCCACCTGCCAGAACAGCCATTGCAGCGTGCTATGGCGCTCGCGTAATTCACGGCTAAGCAACAGGCCGCTCTTTTCCGCCAGATAGAGCAAAATGGCACCGGACTCAAACAGGCTCAGCGATGTGCCGCCATCGAGCGGGTTATGATCGACGATCGCGGGAATTTTATTGTTGGGTGAAATGGCGAGGAAATCGGGGCGAAACTGATTACCCTTACTGATATCCACTTTAATTAATCGGTAGTCCAGCGCGGCTTCCTCAAGGAAGAGGGTAATCTTGTGCCCATTGGGTGTCGGGGCGTAATAGAGGTCGATCATTTCTGCTCCACAACGTGTTTATCGGATAAGCCAACCACAAGTATAGAAAGCCTGTCGTGCTGTGTGAGTTTTCATCAGGTGACAGCGAGCGAAAGACCCTCTATGTTGGGAGAAAAGCCTAATAAAGACGAGGATGCCATGAGTAAACCCACTATCACGCTGTGGTCCGATGCAAACTATTTCTCCCCCTATGTGCTCTCCGTGTATGTCGCTTTGCAGGAAAAGGGACTGCCGTTTAGTCTGAAAACCGTCGATCTTAACAACGGTGAGCATCTACAACCGGGCTGGCAGGGGTATGCACTGACGCGTCGGGTACCGTTGCTGAACATCGATGGTTTTGAGTTGAGCGAGTCCTCCGCGATTGCTGAATACCTGGAAGACCGCTTTTCGCCACCCACCTGGGAGCGAATCTATCCTCACGACCTGCAAAAACGCGCGCGTGCGCGGCAGATACAGGCATGGTTGCGCAGTGATTTAATGCCCATTCGAGAAGAACGTCCGACAGATGTCGTTTTCGGTGGGGTAAAAAAAGGACCGCTGAGCGAGGTGGGGAAAATCAGCGCAGACAAACTGTTCTCCATAGCGGGGAATCTGCTGGCACATGACATGCCAAATCTTTTCGGTGAATGGTGTCTGGCCGATACTGATTTAGCATTGATGCTCAACCGTCTGGTTCTCAACGGCGACGACGTCCCGGAGCGACTGGCGGAATATGCAGCATTTCAGTGGCAACGCGCCTCTGTCCAGCGTTATATTGCGCTTTCCGCGAAGCGTTCAGGCTGATAAAACGTTTGTAATCCAGTATCATAATGCGGTTTTTGATGACACGGAGCATGTGATGAAACTGATGTTTGCATCCGACATTCATGGGTCCCTGCCCGCTACAGAACGCGTGCTGACCCTGTTTTCACAGAGCGGCGCGCAGTGGCTGGTGATACTGGGCGATATCCTCAACCACGGGCCGCGAAATGCGTTACCCGAAGGCTACGCACCCGCTCAGGTCGCTGAGCGGCTCAATGAACAGGCGTCGCAGATTGTCGCGGTGCGGGGAAATTGTGATAGTGAAGTGGATCAAATGCTGCTGCAGTTTCCAATAACCGCGCCCTGGCAGCAGGTGCTACTGGAAAATCAGCGACTGTTTCTGACTCACGGTCATCTCTTTGGGCCGGAGAACCTGCCGGCACTGCGGGCCGGTGATGTCCTGGTATACGGGCATACGCATCTGCCGGTGGCAGAAAAAAGAGGCGATATTTATCACTTCAACCCGGGTTCAGTAAGCATTCCGAAAGGTGGCTACCAGGCAAGTTATGGCTTGCTGGACGATAATGTTTTGAGCGTTATCGCACTCAATGATCAAAGTATCATTGCGCAGGTGGCGATTAATTCGTAATTTACCCCCACATATGTAAATGCGCCGTAAGAGCGCCAGAAAAAGAAGGTTTCCTGATGGTGGAACAGCGTCGTTTGGCAAGTACGGAATGGGTGGATATTGTGAATGAAGACAACGAAGTCATTGCACAATCCAGCCGGGAACAGATGCGAGCGCAGGGCCTGCGTCATCGTGCGACCTATATTGTTGTACACGACGGAATGGGCAAAATACTGGTGCAACGTCGTACCGAGACAAAAGACTTTTTACCCGGAATGTTAGATGCCACTGCCGGTGGCGTTGTGCAGGCTGACGAACAGTTGCTGGATTCTGCCCGCCGTGAAGCGGAAGAAGAGTTAGGCATCGCCGGTGTGCCATTCGCCGAACATGGTCAGTTCTACTTTGAAGATAAGAACTGTCGCGTCTGGGGTGCGCTGTTCAGCTGTGTGTCGCACGGCCCGTTCGCCTTGCAGGAAGAAGAGGTCAGCGAAGTTTGCTGGCTGACGCCGGAAGAAATTACCGCCCGCTGTGATGAATTCACGCCCGACTCGCTGAAAGCGCTGGCGCTGTGGATGACCCGTAACGCTAAAAATGAAGCGGCAAGGTCAGAGTCGCAACAGGAGAAGCAGGAAGAGGCGGAGTAACGCCCTTTCTGAACTAACCGTAAAAAGGAGCCATAAGCGGCTCCTTTTGTCTTTTAGTGGTATCCCATGATTTGAGCGCCAATCACCACCACGCTGGACATAATGAACAGCAGCCCCAGCAGCGTCGCACCCACTTTCAACCAGTTACGGAAATCCACCCGACAGACGCCTAATGTCGCCATCAGTGATGCAGAGGTCGGATAGATGATGTGGCTAAAGCCATCGCCAAACTGGAACGCCAGTACGGTGACCTGACGGTTAACCCCCACCAGATCGCCGAGCGGCGCTAACAGCGGCATGGTCAGCGCCGCCTGGCCCGATCCCGACGTTACAAAGAAATTAAACACTGCCTGGAAGAGCAGCATAAACCACGCGGCAACGGCGTTGTCCAGTCCGCTGATGCCGTTGGCGATGCTGTGTAACAGCGTATTGAGCACGCTGGCGTCACCCGCTTCGCCGTTGCCTACCAACAGTAAAATGCCTTTGGCAAAACCTACCAGCAGGGCGGGGGCAATCATCATGCGTGCGCCTTCGGTGAATGAGGACGCCATAATATTGACCGTCATGCCGTTAAGACGGAAGACAACGGCGATAATGCCAATGACCAGGCCCATGGTGAAAAACTGACTGGCTATCTCCGGAATAAACCATGCGTTGACGATAACGCCCCAGACCACCCAAACCATCACCCCGGTCAGCACCAGCAGCACCAGCCAGTCGCCGATTGTGAAGCGGCGCTCGACAACATCATCCTGCTGTTCGCGAAAGAAACGGTCAGATTCATGCACGCGTGACAGAAGCGGGTTCTTTTTCACCCGCGAGGCATAGACCAGGGTAAACGTCAGACCGATCAGTGTCGAAATAACCCATACCACGATACGCAGACCGGAACCGGAAAGGACCGGTACGCCGGCAATGCCCTGCGCGACCACCACGCAGAAAGGGTTCATCCACGAACTGGCAAAGCCAATTTGTGTCGCAATATAGGTCACTAACACCGTGGTGATACTGTCATACCCCAGTCGCACCATCAGGGGCGCGATGATGATCGCGAAGGCAACCGCCTCTTCTCCCATGCCGAACACCGCACCGCCCAGCGAGAAGAGAATAAACAGTACCGGGATAAACAGAACCTCGTTGCCTTTGGTATGACGGATGAGCGCAAGGATGCCGTTATCAATAGTTCCCGTGCGCATAACGATGCCAAACGCACCGCCAATCACCAGCATAAACATGATGATACCGACGGCGGTACCGAATTTAGAGCCGGAGGTCAGCCCTTCGAACGGGAAGTTCATCAGTCCCGGGCTTTCATCGCCGGTAGTGAAGAATTTAACCGGATGATACTGCGCTTCACCGGCCTCGTTGGTCAGAATACGGAAAGAGTGGGGGTCAACCACTTTACGGGTTTTTGTCTGACCATCCACCTGGTATTGCACCTCCTGGCTGTCGAACATCCCGACGGGGACAACCCAGGTCGCAAGGCTGGTTAAAATGGCGACAAAGAAAATAATGACCAGCGTATCGGGCATGGCCCATTTTCTGGCTGGCTGTGTTTCGGTTACTGCAGACATGAAAGACTATCCCTGTTGCAAAGCAAAGAGGCTAAGTATGCAAACAGGCGAATGGTTATTCATTGATGCAGCGCAGTTAAGCAAATAAATCCGTTTTTGCATTGCCAGAAACGGCAATAAAAAAGCCGGAAATCAGGGTGATTTCCGGCTTTTGACCGGGCCCGTCTGGACCCAGCGGAGACAACTTACTGCTGTTGTGAAGACTGAATCGCGGTCAGAGCGATGGTGTAGACGATATCGTCAACCAGCGCGCCACGGGACAGGTCGTTCACCGGCTTGCGCATACCCTGCAGCATCGGCCCGATGGAGATCAGGTCGGCAGAACGCTGTACCGCTTTGTAAGTGGTGTTACCGGTGTTCAGATCCGGGAAGATGAACACGGTAGCGCGACCCGCAACCGGAGAGTTCGGCGCTTTGGATTTTGCCACGTCAGCCATCACGGCGGCATCGTACTGCAGCGGACCGTCGATCATCAGGTCAGGACGTTTTTCCTGTGCAAGACGAGTTGCTTCACGCACTTTCTCAACGTCGCTACCCGCACCAGAGGTGCCGGTGGAGTAGGAGAGCATTGCGACGCGCGGTTCGATACCAAAGGCAATGGCAGAGTCAGCAGACTGGATAGCGATTTCAGCCAGCTGTTCAGCGGTCGGATCCGGGTTGATCGCGCAGTCGCCGTAAACGTAAACCTGTTCTGGCAGCAGCATGAAGAAGACGGAGGAAACCAGTGAACTGCCTGGCGCAGTTTTGATAAGCTGCAGCGGCGGACGAATGGTGTTAGCCGTGGTGTGAACAGCGCCTGATACCAGACCGTCAACTTCGTCTTGTTCCAGCATCAGCGTACCGAGAACCACGTTGTCTTCCAGCTGTTCGCGGGCAACGGTTTCGGTCATGCCTTTGCTCTTACGCAGTTCAACCAGACGCGCGACATAGCTTTCGCGAACCACTTCCGGATCCACGATTTCGATGCCAGCGCCGAGCTCAACGCCCTGAGAGGCCGCAACGCGGTTGATCTCTTCCGGGTTACCCAGCAGTACGCAGGTTGCGATACCACGTTCAGCACAGATGGCTGCCGCTTTCACGGTACGCGGTTCGTCGCCTTCTGGCAGCACAACGCGTTTACCGGCTTTACGCGCCAGTTCGGTCAGCTGATAGCGGAAGGCTGGAGGAGACAGACGACGGCTACGCTCAGAGGTCGCGGTCAGGGACTCGATCCAGTCAGCGTTGATGTAGTTCGCCACGTATTCCTGAACTTTCTCGATGCGTGCGTGATCGTCAACCGGCACTTCCAGGTTGAAGCTCTGCAGGCTCAGAGAAGTTTGCCAGGTGTTGGTGTTCACCATGAATACCGGCAGGCCGGTAGCGAAAGCGCGTTCACACAGTTTAGAGATGCGCGCATCCATTTCGTAGCCACCGGTCAGCAGCAGGGCGCCGATTTCAACGCCATTCATCGCGGCCAGACATGCGGCAACCAGCACGTCCGGACGGTCAGCGGAGGTGACCAGCAGGGAACCGGCGCGGAAGTGTTCCAGCATGTGCGGAATGCTACGCGCACAGAAAGTGACAGACTTCACGCGACGCGTATTGATGTCGCCTTCGTTGACGATGGTGGCATTCAGGTGGCGCGCCATGTCGATCGCACGGGTCGCGATCAGCTCAAAGCTCCACGGCACTGCGCCGAGAACCGGCAGTGGGCTGCTCGCGGTGAGCTGTGCCGGATCGACTTTTACGACCTGCGCTTTGGAAGAGTCGTCGAAAATCTCAGACAGATCCGGACGGGTACGACCTTGTTCATCAACCGGAGCGTTCAGTTTGTTCACGATAACGCCGGTGATGTTGGTGTTTTTTGCGCCGCCGAAGCTGCTGCGAGTCAGTTCAATACGCTCGTTCAACTGTTCCGGCGTATCGGTGCCCTGAGACATGACGAAGACGATTTCCGCGTTCAGCGTTTTAGCGATTTCGTAGTTCAGAGACTGCGCGAACTGGTGTTTACGGGTTGGGACCAGGCCTTCAACCAGTACCACTTCTGCGTCTTTGGTGTTCGCATGGTAGTTTGCGATGATCTCTTCCATCAGCACATCTTTCTGATTGCTGGACAGCAGAGACTCTACGTGGCTCATCTTCAGCGGTTCAGCCGCGGTGACAGAAGAGTTTGCACGAACGATAGCGGTGGTCTGGTCTGGCGCATCGCCACCGGCGCGTGGCTGGGCGATGGGCTTAAAGACACTCAGACGAACGCCTTTGCGTTCCATAGCGCGGATGACGCCGAGGCTGACGCTGGTCAGGCCGACGCTGGTTCCGGTAGGGATCAGCATAATAATACGGGACACGGTTTATCCTCTTTCGTTACCGCCCGTTGGGCGGGTTACAAAACAGCACCGCCAGCTTAGCTGGCGGTGTGATATCAGGCAGTCAGACGGCTCGCGTCTTGCGCGATAACCAGTTCTTCGTTGGTTGGGATCACCACCGCAGGACGGGTACCTTCTTTGTTGATGAAACCAGATTTGCCGAAACGGGCAGCCAGGTTACGTTCATGATCAACTTCAAAGCCCAGCACGCCCAGTTTACCCAAGGACAGCTCGCGAACCATGGCCGCGTTCTCACCGATACCGCCGGTGAAGACAACGGCGTCCAGACGACCGTCCATCAGCGCCGTGTAGGAACCGATGTACTTCGCCAGACGGTGGCAGTAAACGTCCATTGCACGTTTCGCGTCTTCTTTGGTGGTGTAGTTGTCTTCAACATAACGGCAGTCGCTGGTCACTTCGGTCAGACCCAGCAGGCCGGATTCTTTGGTCAGCATCTTGTTGATCTGATCAACGCTCATGCCCAGCGTGTCGTGCAGGTGGAAAATGATTGCCGGGTCGATGTCACCAGAGCGGGTACCCATCACCAGACCTTCCAGCGGGGTCAGGCCCATAGAGGTATCAACACATTTACCATTGCGGATAGCAGAAACAGAACCCCCGTTGCCCAGGTGGCACGTGATGATGTTCAGCTCTTCTACCGGTTTGTTCAGCATTTTTGCCGCTTCCTGGGTAACGAAGAAGTGGCTGGTACCGTGCGCGCCATAACGACGAACGCCGTGTTCTTTGTACAGGCTGTACGGCAGGGCATAGAGGTAAGACTCTTCCGGCATGGTCTGATGGAACGCGGTGTCAAACACAGCCACGTTTTTGTCTTTCAACTGCGGGAAGGATTTCAGTGCTTCTGCAATCCCGATCAGGTGAGCCGGGTTATGCAGCGGTGCGAAAGAGGCAGAATCTTTGATGCCCTGAATAACAGAGTCATCGATAACCACGGAGCTGGTATACTTCTCGCCGCCGTGTACGATACGGTGACCGATTGCAGTCAACTGCGCAGACAGTTCTGGTTTTTGTGCCAGAATAGTATTAACGATAAAGTTCAGCGCTTCACTGTGAGCGGCGCCTGCACCTAAAGCCGCTTCTTGTTTGCTGCCGTCCATCTTCCACTTGATACGTGCTTCAGGCAGATGGAAACATTCGGCCAAACCAGAGAGGTATTCGTCACCGTTGAGCGCATCGATGATGGCGAATTTCAGTGAGGAGCTACCGCAGTTCAGAACCAGTACTAACTTACTCGACATGGAAGTACCTATTATTGATACGTGGCTAAAAAAACGTCAGTGAGTCTAACAGCGTAACGCATGATGACTCGGACATTTATGATTAACATCATGCCAAACGAACATTGTGGCATGATGGAAGAAATAACTATGATTTTATGCCATTTTGCACAATTTTCAGCCAATGGCATAATATGCAATAATTTGACGAGCTAATGATTCTCGTCTATGGCCCTATCAGGCTGGCACAGGATACCCGATACGGGGTAGAGATGACAAAATATTTTGAACGTTGTCATAGCTTGTTGTGGTTTTGCACGAAAATTTTAATTTTTATATGTGAAGTTGAGGTACAGCCATGTCGACACCAGAGAACCCGTCCGTAAATTTCTTCAGTCTGTTTCGTCGGGGACAGCATTACGCAAAGACGTGGCCAATGGAAAAGCGCCTTGCGCCGATGTTTATTGAGAATCGCACCATCCGCGCCACGCGCTATGCGATTCGCTTTATGCCGCCTGTCGCTATCTTTACGCTGTGCTGGCAGATTGCGTTGGGTGGGCAGCTTGGACCTGCTGTTGCCACGGCGCTCTTCGCATTAAGTCTGCCGATGCAGGGCCTGTGGTGGTTAGGTAAACGGTCCATCACGCCACTTCCTCCTTCTATTTTACACTGGTTTTATGAAGTGCGCGGTAAGCTGGAAGAGGCCGGGCAGGCGCTCGCCCCGGTGGAAGGCAAGCCGGATTACCAGGCGCTGGCGGACACGTTAAAGCGTGCTTTTAAGCAACTGGATAAAACATTCCTCGATGATTTGTGATTGATCATCGAAACGACGACGAAAAGAGGGCACAGTAACAATCAGTTACCGTGTCTTTTTTTTAAGTGCAATGCGCTACAGGAGTCGAAAGATGGAAATGACCCATGCTCAACGTCTGATTTTGTCCAACCAGTACAAGATGATGACTATGCTTGATCCCGATAACGCTGCGCGCTACAGCCGCCTGCAAACCATCGTCGAACGCGGCTTTGGTCTGCAAATGCGCGAACTGGACCGCGAGTTTGGCGAGCTGAAAGAAGAAACCTGTCGCATCGTGATCGACATTATGGAGATGTATCACGCCCTGCACGTCTCCTGGACGAATCTCAAAGATCAACAGTCCATTGACGAGCGCCGCGTCACTTTCTTAGGCTTTGATGCCGCAACGGAAGCGCGTTATCTGAGCTATGTTCGCTTTATGGTGAATACGGAAGGGCGTTATACCCACTTTGACGCGGGTACCCACGGCTTCAACGCGCAGACCCCGATGTGGGATAAATATCAGCGCATGCTGAGCGCGTGGCATGCCTGCCCGCGTCAGTACCATTTAAGCAGCAACGAAATTCAACAAATCATTAATGCCTGACGGAGGTGCGTGTGCAGTGTAGAGGTTTTCTGTTTGATCTGGACGGTACGCTGGTGGATTCGCTGCCGGTTGTGGAACGTTCCTGGTGCCATTGGGCTGACAGACATGGCATCGATCATCAGGACGTGCTGAATTTTATCCATGGCAAACAGGCCATCACCTCGCTACGGCACTTCCTGGCCGGACGCTCTGAGGACGACATTCAGGCGGAGTTCAAATACCTGGAACACATTGAAGCCACCGATACGGACGGCATCACCGCGTTACCGGGCGCGCGCGAACTGCTTGAGCATCTGAACGAGGCGCAGATCCCGTGGGCTATCGTCACCTCCGGTTCCGTGCCGGTTGCCCACGCCCGACACAAGGCGGCAGGGTTGCCGACGCCGGACGTGTTTATCACGGCGGAGCGCGTGAAGCGGGGTAAACCGGAGCCTGACGCATTTTTACTGGGCGCTGAACTGCTGGGCCTCGATCCTGCAGAGTGCGTGGTGGTGGAAGATGCGGCGGCTGGCGTACTGGCCGGGTTGAACGCAGGAAGCCACGTCATCGCCGTTAACGTTCCGGCCGGTTCTCCCCGCCTGGAGGAGGCGGATTTGGTGCTGGATTCCCTGACGGCACTGTCTGTTTCAAAAGCCTCTGACGGAGTTGTAACCGTCTCGCTAAAAGTGTAATCCCATGATATGGCCCCACATTGCTGGGGCTTTTTTATGGCAAAATTCCTCATCTTCCACTGACAAGGATAGGTTGTGAACGGTGAACTGATTTGGGTCCTGAGCCTGCTTTTAATCGCCATCATTCTTTTTGCCACGGGCAAGGTACGCATGGACGCCGTCGCCCTGTTTGTTATCGTCGCGTTTGTGCTGAGCGGAACGCTGACGCTGCCGGAAGCCTTCTCCGGATTTAGCGATCCCAACGTTATCCTGATTGCCGCCCTGTTTATCATCGGGGATGGTCTGGTGCGCACCGGCGTGGCGACCATCATGGGGTCGTGGCTGGTGAAGGTGGCGGGCAGCAGCGAAACCAAGATGCTGATCTACCTGATGGTGACCGTCGCCGGACTGGGGGCGTTTATGAGCTCCACGGGCGTGGTCGCCATCTTTATCCCGGTGGTGTTGAGCGTTTCCATGCGGATGCAGAGCTCGCCGTCGCGCCTGATGATGCCCCTGAGTTTTGCCGGTTTGATCAGCGGGATGATGACGCTGGTGGCAACGCCGCCGAACCTGGTCGTTAACAGCGAACTGATCCGGGAAGGATTTGAGGGCTTCAGCTTTTTCAGCGTCACCCCGCTTGGGCTGGTCATTCTGGTCATGGGCGTGGTCTACATGCTGCTGACCCGGTTCGCCCTGAAGGGTGAAAAACAGGACAAAAACAAAGAAGGATGGAAGCGACGCACCTTCCGCGATTTGATTAAGGAGTACCGCCTTACCGGGCGCGCGCGCCGTCTGGCTATTCGCCCCGGCTCGCCAATGGTGGGACAGCGGCTGGATGACCTGAAGCTGCGCGAGCGCTATGGCGCGAACGTGATCGGCGTAGAGCGCTGGCGGCGGTTTCGTCGGGTGATCGTCAACGTCAACGGGGTGTCGGAATTCCGCGCGCGTGACGTCCTGCTGATTGATATGTCCACTGCGGATGTGGACCTGCGCGAGTTCTGCAGCGAACAGTTGCTGGAGCCGATGGTGCTGCGCGGAGAGTATTTCTCCGATCAGGCGCTGGATGTCGGCATGGCCGAGGTGTCGCTGATCCCGGAGTCGGAACTGTTGGGTAAAACCGTGCGGGAGATGGGGTTCCGTACCCGCTATGGCCTGAACGTCGTGGGGCTGAAGCGCGATGGCGTGGCGATGGAAGGGGCAGTGGTGGATGAGCCGATCCTGCTGGGCGATATCTTTCTCGTCGTCGGTAACTGGAAGCTCATTAGCCAACTCGGACAAAAAGGGCGCGATTTTGTGGTGCTCAACATGCCTGTCGAGGAGAGCGACGCATCGCCAGCGCACAGCCAGGCGCCACACGCGATTTTTTGTCTGGTGCTGATGGTGGCGCTGATGCTGACCGATGAGATCCCCAATCCGGTCGCCGCAATCATCGCCTGCCTGTTGATGGGCAAATTCCGCTGCATTGACGCCGAAAGCGCCTATAAAGCCATTCACTGGCCGAGCATCATTCTCATTGTCGGGATGATGCCCTTCGCCCTGGCGCTGCAAAAAACCGGCGGGGTGGATCTGATCGTTAAAGGCTTAATGGACGTGGGCGGCGGGTATGGGCCGTACATGATGATGGTCTGCCTGTTTATCATGTGCGCCACCATCGGCCTGTTTATCTCGAACACCGCGACGGCGGTACTGATGGCGCCTATCGCGCTGGCGATGGCGAAGTCCATGGGCGTGTCGCCGTATCCGTTTGCGATGATGGTGGCGATGGCCGCTTCCGCGGCATTTATGACGCCGGTCTCTTCACCGGTAAACACGCTGGTGCTGGGACCGGGGAACTATCGATTCAGCGATTTCGTGAAGCTGGGCGTGCCGTTCACCGTGCTGGTGATGGTGGTGTGCGTGGTATTGATACCGGTCCTGTTTCCGTTCTGAGCATTTTGCCGGGTGGCGGCTACGCCTTACCCGGCCTACAACCCCGTAGGCCCTGCAAGCGCTGCGCCGCTGGGCGAAAATCAGAGTGGCGAATCCTGGCTGATCTCATCCAGCGATAAATGGAAGCTCGGTACAAACACCTGCATAAAGTAATCCATCTCTTCGCTGCGGCGGGATTCCAGCGTTTTTTCCAGGCGCGTTTTCGCCAGCAAGAATTCGTTATTCCCTGCGGACAACTCTTCGAGACACTTCAGATAGGCACACAGCGCGTCGGCCTGTTTGACCAGCGACTTTTCATCTTCCGTGTACTGATGCTCGTTGATAAGCGGCTCGAAGATATCACGCAGTTCTTCGGGCACCATCTCAATCAGCTTCTGCTGGGCAATTTTCTCGATGGCCTTATATTCCTGCGCAATTTGCGAGTTGAAATATTTCACCGGCGTAGGCAGATCGCCGGTCAGCACTTCTGACGCATCGTGGTACATCGCCAGCAGGGCGATGCGCTCTGGATTGACCTGACCGTTGAATTTGCGGTTTTTAATGGCGGCCAGCGCGTGAGCGACCATCGCAACCTGCAGGCTATGCTCTGACACATTTTCCGTGCGAACATTGCGCATCAGCGGCCAGCGGTTGATGAGTTTCAGGCGGGAGAGGTGGGCAAAGAAATGACTCTGACTCATAGGTTACCTTTTGTCTTCACTGCGACAGGCGTTCATTGTGCGGGGAGGGGAGGCAAGATGCAAATTTGCGGATTTTGTAGGCCGGGTAAGCGAAGCGCCACCCGGCCGAAAGGCAATGTTACTGATGGTATCCGGAGAGGAAGCGCCCGAAGCGGCTGATGGCCATTTCCAGGTCATCTTCGCGCGGCAGCGTCACGATACGCACGTGATCCGGCCACGGCCAGTTAAACGCCGTGCCCTGAACTAGCAGCACTTTTTCCTGCAGCAGGAAATCGAGCACCATTTTCTGGTCGTCGTGAATATTGAAGCGCTTCGCGTCAATTTTCGGGAACATATAGAGCGCCCCGTTCGGCTTCACGCAGGAGACGCCCGGGATATCGTTAATCAGTTCCCACGCGCGGTTACGCTGTTCGTACAGGCGACCACCGGGCACGATAAACTCGCTAATGCTCTGATAGCCGCCGAGCGCGGTCTGGATCGCGTGCTGTGCCGGAACGTTGGCGCATAAACGCATGGAGGCCAGCATCTCCAGCCCTTCAATATAGCCTTTGGCGTGTTTTTTCGGACCGTTTAACACCATCCAGCCCTGACGGAAACCGGCCACGCGGTAGGTTTTGGACAGGCCGTTAAAGGTGACGGTCAGCAGGTCCGGGGCCAGCGCGGCGATGGAGTGGTGCTGCGCCGCGTCGTACAGGATCTTGTCGTAAATTTCGTCGGCGAAGATGATCAGGTTGTGCTGACGCGCCAGCTCGACGATCTCCATCAGCAGCTCTTTTGAGTAGACCGCGCCCGTCGGGTTGTTCGGGTTAATAATGACGATACCGCGCGTGCGGGGCGTAATTTTTGCGCGAATATCGTCCAGGTCCGGGAACCAGTCTGAGGATTCGTCGCACAGATAGTGCACCGCTTTACCACTGGACAGCGACACGGCAGCCGTCCACAGCGGATAGTCCGGCGCAGGGACCAGCATTTCGTCCCCGCTGTTCAGCAGGGCCTGCATGGCTTGCACAATCAGTTCGGAGACGCCGTTGCCGATATAGATATCTTCAACGGTAACATCGCGCATACCACGTGCCTGGTAGTGCTGCATGATGGCTTTACGTGCGGAGTAAAGTCCTTTTGAATCGCAATAGCCTTGTGCAGTGGGAAGGTTGCGGATCACATCAACCAGAATTTCATCCGGCGCTTCAAAACCAAATGGCGCAGGGTTACCAATGTTGAGTTTCAGAACCTTGTTGCCTTCTTCTTCAAGGCGTTTTGCCTCTTTCAGAACCGGGCCGCGGATGTCATAACAGACGTTATCTAGCTTGCTGGATTTTTCGATAGGGGACATGAACCTTTAACCTTTTCGCTATTATTGCCGCTCCCTGCCGTGGAAGTCAGCACGGAATAATGTACTCCCCCCTCGCTTCGTTTTGAAGGGTGTGCAGTAGAAGATTTTGTGCGGGGTGCAAATTTTTGATGAATCTTTTTCGCTGCGGGTACGCTTTTTCACTGTCTTAAAGTTGTGCGCATAGCGAGAGCATAGGTTAAATGTGCTATTCATTTACCAAAATACTGTATAATGTGCTGTTAAAATAAGTGGTGAGCTGGACAGCGGTGGCAGTCACCCTGAGTGACTTTTCGTAAAACCTGAATGCTTGATACCTGTTTCTGTAATAGCATACTGTGGATAAAAGTTACCCATGTGAAATTAATGTTAAGTGCCATTAATGAATGGTCTTAATCTAAATTAAAATTTATTTATTATTAACCTATAAAATGCAACTTTAGTTAATTTTAATAAAATTAGTTTAGAAGCTTAACATTCTTCTTTAATCCTTAATATTGCAATAAGACTTATAAATAAAGTGGATTTGGGTTAAGATGTCTTCCAGGAAAGCAGAGGGCAGATGCACGTTTTTTGTATATCTGACCCTGGTTTTCCGAATTAATTGATTGTTATTGTTAGAGTTATCTCTGGCTGGAATGTGTCGCACATCTCCTGCTACGTTGACAGCGCTGCGATACAGATGGCAGAAAAGGTGTTATACCTTTAATGTAATTTACATAAACCTGCGAACATCTAAATATCCTGAACGTTTAAGAGAATAAAAATATCGTCATGAAACGTGCTTTCTGACTGTTGATATAAAGCAGCACAATAACTATCTGTCAGGCAGTCTGCCGGGCCGGGATGCGAGGGAAAATCTTCAGAGGGAATTGCTTAACTGTACACACACAGCTTCAACCCGGGCAGCTCCGCACGAGCAACCTGAAAGTGAATAGATATGATAAATGCAAATCGTCCGATAATGAATCTCGACCTCGATCTGCTGAGAACGTTTGTTGCGGTCGCCGATCTCAACACTTTTGCAGCAGCTGCTGCCGCCGTTTGCCGAACTCAGTCCGCCGTCAGCCAGCAAATGCAGCGGCTGGAGCAACTGGTTGGTAAAGAGCTTTTTGCCCGTCACGGGCGTAATAAGCTCTTAACGGAACACGGTATTCAGCTTCTGGGTTATGCCAGGAAAATTCTTCGCTTTAATGATGAAGCATGTATGTCATTAATGTTTAGCAACCTTCAGGGCGTGCTAACGTTAGGTGCATCTGATGAGTCGGCGGATACTATATTGCCGTTTCTTCTCAATCGTATTAGTTCGGTTTATCCGAAGCTTGCGCTGGACGTGAGCGTAAAGCGCAATGCTTTTATGGTTGAGATGTTAAATGAGAATAAAGTCGACCTGGTGGTCACCACGCATCGTCCCGGGCAGTTTGACTGCCTGACGCTGCGTACATCGCCTACGCACTGGTATTGCGCGGCCGAATACGTGCTGCAAAAAGGGGAGCCGGTGCCGCTGGTGTTGCTGGATGACCCGAGCCCGTTCCGCGATATGGTACTGACGGCGCTGAATGAGGCCAATATTCCGTGGCGTCTGGCGTATGTGGCATCCACGCTGCCAGCGGTGCGTGCCGCCGTGAAAGCCGGTCTGGGTGTCACCGCCCGTCCGGTAGAAATGATGAGCCCCGATCTGCGCGTTCTGGGCAAATCCGATGGCCTTCCTGCACTGCCGGATACGGAGTATCTGCTCTGCCACAATTCGTCCAGTCATAACGAACTGGCTAAGGTGGTGTTCGAGGCGATGGAAAACTACCATAACCCATGGCAGTTCGAGCGCGTTACCTCCGAAGGGGGGGATGACTCCCTGATCGTTGAAGGGGATTTTGAGTGATCGCCAGCTCAGAATTCTGGTAACAAAATGTAAGTGTAAAAAAAAAGCCACTCGTGTGATTTTCACATGCAGTGGCTTTTTTTTAGCAAAAATACCCGCTTATGGTGCGTGGTTTTTAATGATATTCTATATTTATCAATGAACTAAATGCTTTTGTCTAAAACTTGTCCGCTTTCCGTTCTAACTTCATCCACATCCCTCCTATGTTAAAAAAACAGGAAATATGTTGCCGTTTTCCAGGTTGAATTAACAAAAGCGTGTCGCAGATCAAGAAAATACTCCTATTTGGGGGGAGGAATCGTTGGCAAATCCTGTCAAAATAGGAGGGTTATTTTTTTTACTTCCGAAACGGACACGATTCAACAACATACATTTGACGGAAAGTCATGTACCCACCAGGGTTAAAGGGCACCAAATGTTAATGAGAATCGCTCGATGTAATTTAATGTGAAGAAACCTTTGTTAAAGTTGACAATAGGTTATAGAAAGGAGTAAAAAACCCCATCATTTTGCTGTCTACGTCTCATTTCTGACAGTTAGTGTAAGGTTATTTGTTCCTCCCCATGAATCGATGTGATGCCCATCTGCCAGCAAGAGCAGTGTCGTTGGTATCACTTTTGATGAGTAAGCAATGAGTATGTCAACATCCACAGAAGTCATCGCTCATCACTGGGCATTCGCAATCTTTCTTATTGTAGCCATTGGCCTGTGCTGCCTGATGTTAGTCGGCGGCTGGTTCCTGGGCGGTCGCGCCCGTGCAAGGCACAAAAACACACCTTTCGAATCAGGTATTGATTCAGTAGGTACCGCTCGCTTACGCCTGTCTGCCAAGTTTTATCTGGTAGCCATGTTCTTCGTCATCTTCGACGTGGAAGCGCTTTACCTTTTCGCATGGTCGACCTCCATTCGCGAAAGTGGTTGGGTGGGCTTTGTCGAGGCCGCAATTTTCATTTTAGTGCTACTGGCCGGTCTGGTTTATCTGGTGCGTATTGGCGCGCTTGACTGGACGCCTGCGCGTTCACGTCGTGAACACATCAACCCGGAAAACAGTATCTCTAATCGTCAGCAGTAACAGCGAGGCAATAAGATGGATTATACGCTCACCCGCATAGATCCTAACGGTGAGAATGACCGTTACCCCCTGCAAAAACAGGAGATCGTAACCGACCCCCTGGAGCAAGAAGTCAATAAAAGCGTGTACATGGGCAAACTCGAACATGCCATGCACGATATGGTCAACTGGGGTCGTAAGAACTCCATCTGGCCTTACAACTTTGGCCTTTCTTGCTGCTACGTTGAAATGGTGACGTCATTCACTGCGGTGCATGACGTTGCGCGTTTTGGGGCAGAGGTACTCCGTGCTTCCCCACGTCAGGCTGACCTGATGGTGGTAGCCGGTACCTGCTTTACCAAGATGGCACCTGTTATTCAGCGTCTTTATGACCAGATGCTGGAGCCAAAATGGGTTATCTCCATGGGCGCATGTGCTAACTCTGGCGGTATGTACGACATCTATTCCGTCGTACAGGGCGTAGATAAATTTATCCCAGTGGATGTGTACATCCCGGGTTGTCCGCCTCGTCCGGAAGCCTACATGCAGGCGCTGATGCTGCTGCAGGAGTCCATCGGTAAAGAACGTCGCCCACTGTCGTGGGTCGTTGGCGATCAGGGTGTGTATCGCGCGAACATGCAGTCTGAGCGCGAGCGTAAACGTGGTGAACGTATTGCCGTCACCAATTTGCGTACGCCTGACGAAATTTAATTTGCGCCTGTAGGCCTGGAGAACACCTTCGCATATCACTACTCAAATAGCGCGAAGCCAGGCTCAACAGTCACCACGGACCATTTGCAATGGTGAACAATATGACCGACTTAACCGCGCAAGAAGCCGCCTGGCAGACCCGGGATCATCTGGATGACCCAGTCATTGGCGAACTGCGCAACCGTTTTGGGCCGGATGCCTTTACTGTTCAGGCTACCCGCACCGGGGTACCCGTTGTTTGGGTGAAGCGTGAACAATTGCTGGAAGTTGTCGATTTCCTCAAGAAATTGCCAAAACCGTACGTCATGCTGTTTGACTTACACGGCATGGATGAACGTCTCAGAACGCACCGCCAGGGTCTCCCTGCTGCGGATTTTTCCGTTTTCTACCACCTGATCTCAATAGACCGTAATACGGATATCATGCTCAAGGTGGCATTGTCTGAAAACGACATGCATCTGCCGACGATCACCAAACTTTTCCCGAACGCCAACTGGTACGAGCGTGAAACCTGGGAAATGTTCGGCATGACCTTTGACGGCCACCCGCACCTGACGCGCATCATGATGCCGCAGACCTGGACCGGCCACCCGCTGCGTAAAGACTACCCGGCACGTGCCACCGAATTCGATCCGTTTGAGCTGACCAAAGCCAAGCAGGATCTGGAGATGGAAGCGCTGACCTTCAAACCGGAAGACTGGGGCATGAAGCGCGGTACCGACAACGAGGACTTCATGTTCCTCAACCTCGGTCCAAACCACCCGTCTGCGCACGGTGCATTCCGTATTATTCTTCAGCTCGACGGCGAAGAGATTGTCGACTGCGTGCCTGACATCGGTTACCACCACCGTGGTGCTGAGAAGATGGGCGAGCGTCAGTCCTGGCACAGCTACATTCCGTATACCGACCGTATCGAGTACCTCGGCGGCTGCGTCAACGAAATGCCATACGTGCTGGCCGTTGAGAAACTGGCGGGTATTGTTACGCCGGATCGCGTTAACGTGATTCGCGTCATGCTTTCAGAACTGTTCCGTATCAACAGCCACCTGCTTTACATCTCCACGTTCATTCAGGACGTCGGCGCGATGACCCCGGTCTTCTTCGCCTTTACCGACCGTCAGAAAATCTACGATCTGGTAGAAGCTATTACCGGTTTCCGTATGCACCCGGCCTGGTTCCGTATCGGCGGTGTGGCACACGATCTGCCGCGCGGCTGGGACCGTCTGCTGCGTGAATTCCTCGACTGGATGCCGAAACGTCTGGCGTCTTACGAGAAAG